>ENA-OWZY01000013-OWZY01000013.1-human-gut-metagenome-genome-assembly--contig:-NODE-13-length-186190-cov-42.8863_pt1 | contig 186190 bp, 151 predicted proteins | sample MGYA00249266_ERZ652127 | MGnify/ENA primary metagenome ERZ652127 (study PRJEB26925, sample SAMN05827178) | human gut metagenome | biome: ENVO:2100002; feature: ENVO:00000062; material: ENVO:00002003...
CACCGAACAGGGACTCGTCCTCTAAGAACCTGTCCAACACACCGTTGCCAGTCCACTGTTCGCGCATGATGTTGCCGATGCGTCTCCTGGACGCGGTGACGCCCCTTCCTTTCCAGGGCGGCCTTGATCTTCCCGGCGCCGTAGCGTTCGCGGCCGTCGCGCCGGACCGCGCGCACGTCGCCGGCGATCGGATCCGCACGCTCCGTCCCGGGATGCCCGGTCATCCAGTAACAGGTGGAGCGGGGAACGTCCGGTATCCCGCATCGCGCCGATATCGAGTAGCGGGCGGCGTTGGCCCGTATCACGCCTGCCTTCGTGCGAATACCGGCGCCGCTTGTTCTGAAACGTCCGCCTCCATCTCCAACCGCCTGTTGCGCCTCCCCGGCTCGATCAGCTCGTTCCGCCCGGGCGTGCGGTTGTCCGCGGCCCGGGCGGAGCCGCTGTCGCGGATGCCTTGGACCCAGCGCCGCGGGGTCGATCGCGCGATGTCGTACTCGGCCCTGATCTCCCGGGATGGCTTGCCGCTCTCGCACGACTGCACGATCTGCCGTTTGAACGCCTCGTCGTGGTGGCGGGGATGTTTCGGGCCGGCCATCGTCGGCCTCCAATCCCACGTCATTCGTCCCTCATCGGACTGTCTAATACATTGTCGCAAATCCAGCAGCGCGATACCTGTCAGGTTCTTCACCGCGACCGGGCTGCTCATGCGGCTGCGCCGCGCGAAGCGCGAGGACCGGCTCGACACGGAGCTCCGGCAGATCGCCAAGGCGAGGCTCCTGATCATCGATGAGTCCGGCTACATGCCGATCGACGAGGAGGGTTCCAGGCTCCTGTTCCAGGTCATATCGGATTCCTACGAGACCCGGAGCGTGGTCTACACCACGAACATCGAGTTCTCCGGCTGGGGACGCGTGCTCGGCGACAAGAACATGGCCGCCGCGTTGATCGACCGCACCGTGCACCACGGCAGGCTCGCCGGATTCGAGGGAGGCTCCTACCGCAGCGAGCATGCCCTCATGACCAGACAGCCAAGGAAAAAGGGGCGGCGGGTTCCGACGGCGCAGTTTCCGCTGGAAACCAGCCGCCTATGCTGCTGAAAAATAGTGCCCATACTGTGGACGCCAACTTGCAGAAACACACGACAAGCCACTGCTTCGCTTCGACTCCGGCGAAGTCCGCGCTTTCGGCACCCCATGGCGCGGCAAGCATGTCCTCGGTTCGAACATTAGCGCCCCGTGGCCGGAATATGTCTCATCAAACAGGCTCCGGACAACCACATCGAACACGTGAACAGCATACAGGGACTCCCCCTAGCTTCTTCAACAAAGCTACAGACCCAAAACACGCAGGACGCACAGTCGTACCTGGATATGGCCATTCAATTGACGAAGCAGATTCCGCTATGGGAACTCAGCTGCACACCGACTATCGAAGCGGCCCGGCTTTCCTATACGACCATGAGCAGGCAATCTGCAACGAAGCATGGAGAAAACAATGACTAATCATCGTTCCATCCGGTATGTATGCCGAATGCCAGTGCAAAAATTGGCGATGTCACGCAGATTTATTTTGATGAAAAGGCAATAAGTTTCAATTATCATACAATTCTTCTAGCAGCAGACATTGCAGTCTCAAGAAAAGCAACTATTTCAGAAGGACATTCTTTAATATCAAGCTTATGCACAGCCAACCGATACGCCATCTCGTTCTTTTTATTCCTGTTCTTATCTATGTTAAGTTCATCACAAGATTGGGATAAGGCATCTTCCCAACCGAGCCATTTTTGTTTCATGAACTCTTCGAGATTATCTTCAACGACAAAAATAGTATTATTGGAATATAGACCCGCTTGCGGCCATCGACAATCAACACATTCTTCCTCAATTCTAAAATACTGAGACATACAGTCATTTTCTTTAGCCATACCACTTACATCGCCAGTTTTTTTAGATTGATCATTATCAAACATCACTAACGAAGTAATACCAAATTTATCAAGGATAGCATGAAGCTTAGGAATATTAGGCTTGCCGATTGCTGGTAGGATTTGTATTCCATATTTTCCCAATGCCATGGTAGAAGAAAGCTGTATATTATCCTCAAAATATCGGTTAGCAACTTCTTCGAGAATCGCCTTGTCAGACGAACCTTCTACTAGGATGACCACATTTGAAAAAAGTGCAGAGGATAAATCATTGCAAATGATATGTCCCATGGATGTTTTAATCGATTTTTGTCCTGATGCCCTAAGCTTTTCGTCGACTTCTTTCTCCACCACATTGTATAATTTGACTGTTGTATTTTTTCCATGCTTCCGAATAAAACGATAGATTTGATCATAATGTTGTGGCTCAAGAAAATATGGACTATGAGTGTCATACATAATCTGAATGCCACTATCGTTATCTTCACCCAGAATTCTGAGCACTCGCGCAAAAGTCAATGCCTGAATAGGATGTTGATACAGTTCAGGCTCTTCGATAGCAAGACAGAGAGTGCCTTCAGTCTTGTTCGGGCTGGATGTTTCTGCAAGTAGCTGCAGCGCGGAAATCAGAAGCATACGTTGAAATCCATGCCCTTGTTTCGTAATTTCCGTTTCATCTTCACCATCATGCGCACGAATGCCAAAATTTGTTTTTGGAGGTTTGATTTCTTGCGTTTCTGAGATAACCGAAACTGTTCTACCTACGGAATATCCCTCTATAATAGAATTCAGCTTGCAGGATAGGTCATCGAGTTTTTTGCCATATATCTCGTCATATATTCGTTTTCTTTGTTCTTCAATGCCTGAATAAAGCTCTTGAATTCTTTCATCCGCTGCACTGCGGTCGACGGTTCTCCCAATAATTGAACCGAGAATACTGTTTCGGGAATCTTCAGACTCCTCGCTTGCTCGGTAATCAGCTTTTACAAGAGTGAAATTGAAAATATCCTTCATCGCGGCATTGCCGTTAAAACCATTAAAAGAAGTTGACACTTCTTCAGGTATATCTTCAAGCTGATCGCTATGTGATTGTTCCCACGCTGAGATTGCCTCATTTATTGAAGACGCAGTAGCTGCTTTCGGGAGATTCAATTCTGGATGTCTATTTTGCAGATCGTTATAAGCGTCTTTTTTATCACCTGCTTTTGCCAATCTCTTAATGTCGTTAAAAAGAGGGTTACCTTTTGAGTTTGCGGACAGAATCTCTTTGCCTTTGTCGTAAGTTTTCCAAGCAGTAAATTCATCTGCGCCTTGCGGAGAATACTTTCCGAGCGCTCGTTTATCAGAGTCTGTAAGCTGATTGAATGTGACCGACACTTCAATCGGTTCGTCAGCATGATTATAAGTAGCATCTTCTTCTGTCAATTCGCCATCTTTGGATCCGTTAAAAAACCAATCCAAAGCATACAGTACTGTTGATTTTCCAGAACCATTTGGCCCTATAAACGTAGTAATATTATGAAAATCAATTGTTACATCGTAAAGTGTACGGAAGTTTTTAATTTTTACTCTCTTAATACGCATTTACAGTCCCTTCTGCCATTGCGTTAAAAGCCTGTCACCAATTTTCTATCACCCTTTTAATTATGCTACAAATGCCCATACAAGCAAGTAGAATTTGGTACTATTCAAAAACATACCAGAATCACAAGGGATAAGGATATACAACAGCAACTTTGGTGACTATATCGTTTTTGTTGACGAAAGCGGCGATCAAAGCCTGAATTCAATTAACGCCAGTTATCCCATATTCGTACTGTCATTCTGTATCTTTGAAAAAACTCATTATTATACTCACGTGGTGCCAGAGATTCTACGTCTCAAGTTTGATTTCTCTGGTTCCGACATTCCCATCCTTCATGAACGCGAAATTCGAAAACGTGAAGGAGATTTCAATATTCTCATGCGCGGCGAAATTCGTGATATTCTTCGACAGGCTCAATCAAATCATGATTGAGTCCCAATACACAATCATGTCTTCCCTTATCGATAAACGCAAATACTCACATTTCAATACACCAGACAATCCATATTCCGTTGGTACAAAATTTGGAGTGGAACGCGCGTTTTTCGAAATACAAGAGCACGAGCAACGCGGGCGTAAAATTTCAATCATATTCGAAAGCCGCGGACGTAACGAAGATCGAACTCTTGAAGAAGAATTCAAAAAAATGGTAGAGCAATCCAACCTCAACGGGATAAAAGGCATGTTTGATTTCCATTGTGTTAGCAAGAAAGCAAATCTGCCCGGGCTTCAACTCGCCGATCTTGTGGCAAGACCCATAGGCGTTCATTATTTGCATCCCGAGCAGCATAACAGAGCTTGGGAAATGCTCCTACCAAAAATGCGAACTTCACATGATGGAAAACTTGAAGGTTATGGATTGAAAATCTATCCACAGTTTGACCCTACGGAATAGAAAAACAAAATAGTGTATGGCAATTCCCAAGAAAATTGAACGAAAGGTCTTGGAATTTCTTCCAAGACCTTCGCCGATCGGGCACTCCCAATCCATAAGGAGCATTATAGCCTTTTAGTGTTCAAAAGTCAAGGTTGTTAGATTGGGAATCATTCGCCGCTCAAGCAACAAACGATAAAATAACTGCATCAAATCGTTTGATTAGAGGGTTAGCATAATCTCGCCGTCGGCGATTCCCTTCAGATGCCGACCGTAGGAGCCCTCGCCATAATGCTCACCGGACTTCATGATTCACCTACCAGAAGTCCGCTTACATCCAGCCAAAAACAGCCGTACTTGTGACGAGAACCTCATGCCGCAATGCGAATCATTACCCAAGAACCACTTAAAAATTAAGACACTTTTACCGCTCTGTTAAGCACTACAACATCCATTTGTTAAAAACCAATAATTGCAATTGCTTGACCAAAAAGCGAAATCATCAAATTACTTTCAATGTTTGAATCAGACTATCGGTAAGTCCTTTAAGACCCCAATCATTATCCTTGTGAAAGAAAATTGTACGAAACTGACTCACATCAAACGGCAATGTTTGACTATTGTCCTTTTCACATATCGGAATCACAACACGTCCACGAGCATGTGCCATTCCCATTTCGTAGAAAACATTAGGATTCGATCCACTTAAATCGACAATAATAGCCTTAGAGCCCTCGATAAGCTCTAAAATATTTTTCTTAATGTCTTCAGGAGATACATATTCATCCGCTCGAACGCATTTAAAATCACACGCTGAAGCTGCATCTTTAATCGCTTTGTACACTGGGTCATTACCGGCCGTGAGATAACCACCCCCGAATGGCATCATCACACCGATTCTTCTCCCCTCAATTGCAACTTCCGGAAACTTCATCACGAAAGGACTATCCACAGGAGTAATTTGCTGTTGCTGCAAATTACCGAGCATACGATACGGATCGCCACGCAGCACAATCCAGCGAGTTCTTTGTCCCAACCAACCATTTCGCGGCAGGAATGCGTTTAATTTAAATGCAGGAAACGAAGCAACCACTGTTTCAAGATAAGGATCATAGTTATCTTGTCCCAGATAGCCTATGCGTGCTGTTGCCGGACGGTCCTCATCATATTCAGGAGTCATGATAGTAGGCAGCTGCTGAAGCTTATGAAAGTCAGGATCCCCATCCTCGTCCTTAAACAGAGCAGAGACACTCTTCTGTGTTTCTTCAAAAATCCTGTCTTCAGGAAACGCGTATTTTTTATGCCCACCAATTATGACATTGAAAAAATCAGTCACAACAATCCCTTTCCATACTTGCTCTCAGATAATTATGTTCAAGAATATGCCGCTTTATTACACAAGGCAAAATCTTGTTGGATGCGTTCGTGTTTGCATATTTACGTCAGCAAAGAACTGTATTTCTACATATTTTGTTTTCAACTATCGACATGATGAGATTAAGCTGACCCTGTCATTATGCTGGCGGACTGTATCAAAAAGGTTATGACCAACGGCAAGGAACCCGTCCGTCTCAATCTCGAATCCATCGACGAACTTCGAAACACTGGCACTCATTCAGTGGTCGAAGAATACGAAATCACCTATGGCCCGATATTTCAAGCCAACATCCACAATTACGACGACAAACTCCGCGACTGGCACAGCATCGAAATATGCGACAGCTCAGGCAGTCGCGTTTATCGTCGATGAAATCTCCAAAAATCCACAGCACGTCATCCAAATGAAGGATAAAACAAAAAGGATGGGGAAATGACACAAGGCCAACCCCAGGGGCAAAGGAATTCTCGACCTAAAGTCTTACTCCCATTCAGGAACCCAGCCGTTATCCACTCAAGTTGGCCTTGTAGGAACAAACCTACACTACCCGTATGTCAATTGCCGCAGATCGACGGAAAAACATAGCGTATCGGGTCTGATAAAACATGTCAATAACCGGGACGCCAGCCTGAGCGTCGGAGGCATCCAGCACGCAAGCATCCCCGGCCCGGCGAAGAACAATCGTCGAATGGACCGTGCGGTACATAGCACGAGGCAAGCCACACGTCATTTCTCCATGCCACACTTAACCAGTGTTAGCGCTACCGCACAATCTGTCATGAGCACGTCCACACAAAGCACCGCGATGCCCGACTAGGTAAGCTCCTTTTCGTCATTAAAAGACCGAGCACCGTAATACATAACTATCCTCAGCCCTTCGCACAACCTCACACAGTCAAGCCAACTCGGCGAGACATGGCTACTGCGGATATAGGATACCTACGAATCCGATGGAGTTGGCTGCAACACGAAGTAGCGATTAGCATATAACAGAATTCATTGAAGACGGGAACCGCACTCAATAACAATCTAAGTGATCCATCGGTCTCATGCCAACACGATACGACCATACGAAACCTGCAGCATAGATGTCCCACCCCACACCCCCATCTCCGCATGGTTCTTCCTCGACAGGGAACAGACCAAACCCAACCTCAAACGCACATGAATCATGGAATGTCCCTGTTCTAGAGCCTCATCCTCACAACGTTCTACCTCGTGTTCGGTAAGACCGATCAGTTCAAGCCCTATGACAAAGAGAGCATTCCCTGTCAGTATGAGTTCATGATGATATATCGTTATCCACGTTGTCTTCGACAAGCAATCCCCCTAATTCATAAAAAGAGATATAGTTATCTCATGCCGTCGGGTGAAGAAATACAACGTAAAGGTGAGGAAGGCGCTCATCGAGCTAAAAGATGGCTCGAACGCACATTAAGAGCAAAAGTACAATGGGTCAACCCCGATCCCACCGCCGTTAAAAAATTAACCTATAAATGGCCAGGCAATAGCAACACCTTCTCCTTTGATTTAGGTGGATCATTCATTGGGCAAGGCGACGATGACAGCAAAACCCGCGAAGGAGAAAATTTCTTCGCAGAGGTTAAGAACTACTCCAGCGCCAGTGACCAATTGTCCATGTTCACTGATTTTTTGGCAAAATGCTACGTGGCCAGAAAAGAAAATCCGAAATTCACTGACATTTTTCTATGGATTACCTGGTCTCCATTCGGGGTCACAAAATGGAGCCAGTTGCATTCACCAGAAGAAATTAAAGAAGCAATCCTAAACAAGAGAAATCAGTTGAGATCTCTGAATATTTCAGATATTCAAGAAGCAGATGAGACTCTTTCTCAAGAGAAAGAATTTCTCAATGGCCTATCCAACGACATATGGATTCTAGTTCTTTCAAAAGAGCAAGAAGATTTCCTAACTATTTCAAAAGATGAAATGAGAGTAATAGCACAATATCGTACGGGAAAAGAAGGATGATGATGTCCTATGATGCGCAGCGATGAAATCGAAACAATTCAATCCATAAAAGATAAGACACGGTATTACATCGAACAGTGCAGTCCAGAATCAAATATCCGATATACCGACTATTTCAATCATACTTTTATTCCAGATATGGTCATCGACTGGAATAAACAAGAAAGATATTTATATATACGAACAACGTCCGATATTAATTGGATATTTGAGGATGCAAAGCTATTAGACATTTTCCATCCAATCATTCTCACAATCGAAGATTTTAGTGAAATTACCGATAAGAGCACTCTTGAACTTCAGAGCAAAACCATCAACTCCCTCATCAGCAACACCATGACTTTAGGGATGCTTGCAAAGCAAAATCGGGAACAAACTATCTATAAAATCGTCAACTACCCCATACCTCAGTATGGGCGCGGACTTTTTACAAAACCCTTAGCAGCAAAGACAGCGCAAGATTTTATCGACGGAACTAACGCTGCAGAATCTCTTAATGGGAATCAAGTAGCGCAATCATTGCAGACAATGCACCAGGTTATGTCCAACGATGGAAGAAACCAGATTGATTCGTTTTACCAGGCATTATGGTGCGGACATGGCGGAGCAATAACCGACTATCCTTCGCCCGCTTTATTGGAGAAAGAGATTAATGACGAAGGATGGGACTATCTTCTTTCCCATTCAGACGAAAACACGCAATGGTCATCTATACCCGCAAAGCTCACACTTTCACAGACGTCTCAGCTGAATGCACAAAAACACCCCTACAGCTTCAATTCTTTGATTGCAGGAAAGGCAAACACGATTGCTGTTAAAGCAGCAAAAGTTGTTCGAACACCGCCATCTTTATTCTCCGAATCAGCATATCTTCCTTTTTGGCACTGGACCATCGACGAAAAACATCTAATTGCCACAAATGGAACGACACAAATTATATTCTCGGATTCGACCGAAGATATCAAGAAGATGTATGAGTCCGAAAATATTGCAACGCATGAAGGACTGGACGTTGACACCTTTATCCATAGAGTGGCTGGATTAAAAATACAGCGAGTTCAAGTAGACAACCGCGACAGTGTAACTGTTTACAATATTCCGGACTCTAAAATTCAAAAAAGCAATACCCTGCGAATGTTTGGGAAGAATGCCCGAGTCATATCCTGTGAAGTGCAGATTTCAATTTCGAAGAGGGAGAAGAATATCAAATTTGATTATATAAATGGAATTGCAAACGTTCAACGAGGGGCTTGCAATCTTCAAGCTTTCGCGCAGACAATTATTCCCGCTATGGTCGATTTAAAAGAATCAGAATATGATTCCTTATCATATCTTTTCATGGAAGAAGCACAAGGGGTTCTTTTCTAATATTCCGCTAACGAATCCCGATACCTTAGAAAAGAAGCAAAATGAAACAAGTATATGAAACGCTTGGCGATAAATGGGATCTAGACCAACCAACCACAAAGCTCTTCGAGGAACGCTTGAGAACGGCAACTTCAACTCCCCTAGACTGGGTTGTCATCGATCGATTCGAAAGAAAGGAATGCGACAACAGGCACGATAAGGCGGAATATACCCAGACCACGCATTGTGCGCTCATCGACAATGAGAGCGATTCCGTCGCCAAAGCCCTGCACAATTTCAGCATCCCTGGATTAGGCAAATTTGACCTGCGCGTATCAGAGCGAAGCACAACTGGTTATGAACCCTGCTATGGCCTTCGATCAGAGAAAGCTCCATTCTACGGCTTCTTCACGCAAGTGCGCGATGCTCTAGGAAGCACAACGCCGGAAGTAGACATCTTGCCGTCTTTCCTTTGGTTTTGGGATGCGTACAGGGTAAAAGATGAGTGGAAATACACTGACGTGACCGGGAAAGAGTTGCCATTACTCCGCTTTACGCTGGACATTTCCGAAGACGATGAGGCAAATTGGAAACTAGAAGTCAGAGCGCTGGAATTACGCACTTTCCTGTACTACTGCGATAAAGAACTGCTGCTATGCACGGATGATACCTATGCCGGTCTTCCTTGTGATGATGATGTCCGGCAGGAGAACAGCAGAGACTGGTGTTCATATACTTTTATGAAGGAACCCGAAAAACCTTTGCGGAAAAGCGTAATAGCACTATTCGGGAAATACATAATCCATGGCGCGAAAAACACTCAATTTCCGCATTTTTTTGATGACGAGACAACGGCAGAGTATCCGAATTTCATCATTGGACTAGACCCAGATGGCGAACCTATTGCCGCCAGCTGCAATCCATCCCAGCTTTCTGGATATCCCGGCTCTGGCCCAAATCACCCAAATAGATTTGAGCAAGTTTGTTTCCAATCAGAAGTGCTACAGAGATATTCAACCAATCCGGATAAGTATCAAATATCGGACCGCTCCATTGCCTGCGTAATTAATGGAAGAACCCTATGGCAGCTTGACATCAGCACGAACTCCGATGGTCTTGTCGAAGCATACTTAGGAGATCTAGGCAGCAGATTGCCTCATAAGGAATTGCCGTACTGGAAATCCTTTAATATCGCCCCATCCGGCACTCCAAATCCCAACCGGGTATTGCGAGATCACTTCAATATACCCACGGACGCCAGCGATGCGCCCGTTCTAGAACTTATGTCCGCTTTCAGAAAAGCCTCCGAAAACGTCAAAGAGCAGCTAGGCGTAAGTATCTGGAAAGAGCCGGATAGCCACACTCTCAAAAAGATCAACACGCTTGCAGTGCCAACAGTGGACAACACTGAAGCATTCAACAATGCGATGTTGGCTTTGACGAAAGCGCTTGCAGATACCCTAGACGGAAAGCAACTACGCAAGCTCTCAAAAAACACCGACGAGAAAATTGGATCCATACAATTAGCAATCTCGTTTTTCCAATCACAAGGAGCCGACACATCACCCTTCGAATACCTGAAATATGTGCAGGATTTCCGTTCTGGAGGAGGTGCAGCGCATCGTCCTAATGGGAAAGGCGATGCATCAAAAAGACTTCGCAGACTGTTAGGAGATTGCACATCCACCGATTGGAAAGAACGGTTTGTTTACGTCTGCAATCAACTTACCGATGGATTTAACTCGCTCGCAGCTTGGCAAATCCAAGATACAAATCAAGGAGAGAAGGAAGCATCTGACGGAAAGAACGTCTGACCAGTATCCTGGCATCAACAAGAAAGCTGCTTTAAAAACCTGTTCATCCAGCCAAGAGACTTCCACCAAGCGGCGATCGACCGATGCACCCAACGCTCAAACACCGATGAGTAACCATTGATAAACAGAAATCCGTGTGACCAACACAAAGTTGGCCACACGGATTTTGGTTATGAGGACTGTCACAGGAACATTGAAAAACAAATGGCCGGAACGCCCGTCACGAGGACAGGACTCCGGGAACAAGCCCTCGGAAACGAACCCCCGTCAGTTCTTTTGGTTGGGGACGAGCATGATCTCGCCGTCGGCAATGCCCTTGAGATGCTGGCCGTAGGGGCTCTTGCCGTAACGATCGGCGGACTCCATGAGCTCGTCGCGCGTGATCCACCCGTTCTCAAAAGCGATCTCCTCCACGATCGCGATCGGCAGACCCTGCGCACGCTGCACGGTACGCACGAACTCCCCCGCCTCGAACAAAGAATCCATCGTACCGGTGTCCAGCCACGCGTAACCACGACCCAACGTACGCACGTTCAACATGCCCGCATCCAAATACATGCGGTTCAAATCCGTGATCTCCAACTCACCACGCGCACTCGGCTCCACCCGCTTCGCGTACTCGACCACGTGCTCGTCATAGAAATACAGGCCGGTCACCGCGTAATGCGACTTCGGACGGGCCGGCTTCTCCTCGATCGACACGGCCTTCCTATCCTCATCGAACTCAACCACGCCATACCGCTCCGGATCATCGACATAATAGCCGAACACGCTCGCGCCCTCGCCGGACTCGGCCTTCGCGACCGCGCCGCGCAGGGTCGCGCCCAGACCATTGCCGTAGAAGATGTTGTCTCCCAGCACCAGCGCGCACGGCTCGCCCGCGATGAACTCCTCACCCAACAGGAACGCCTGAGCCAGACCATCCGGAGACGGCTGCACCTTGTACGAGAACCGCACCCCGTAATGCGAACCATCGCCCAGGAGCCTCTCGAAGTTCGGCAGGTCCTTCGGCGTGCTGATAATCAGGATGTCGCGGATGCCGGCCATCATCAGCACGCTGAGCGGGTAGTAAATCATCGGCTTGTCGTACACCGGCAGCAGCTGCTTCGACGTGACCGTGGTCAACGGGTACAGTCTCGTGCCCGAGCCACCAGCAAGAATAATGCCCTTCATTATGAAAGATTCCCTTCTCTGCGGTTTATAAAAACCTAATTACACAAGTCTCGGGCGGTTTCGCTGAGGAAACCGCCCGAGACAAATCTGTTACTTCTTGAGTTCCTTGGTGACGTATGCCTTCAGAGACTCCTCCCAATCAGGCACGTCCAAGCCTGTGGCCTCGATCTTGGCCAGGTCCAGCGCGGAATACGTCGGGCGCGGGCTCACCGGCGCCTTCGAGTTCGCGAAATACTCCTCGGTCGAGATCGGGCGCACCTTCCCGCCGTTGCCGTTCGACAGGTCGAACACCTCGCGCGCGATGTCCGCCCAACTCTTCACGGCCCCGGAACCGGTCAGGTCGTACGTGCCGTACGCCGCGCCGCCGTCGAGCAGGTGGAAGATCGCCTCGGCCATGCCCCCGGTGAACGTGAGGCGGCCGTACTGGTCGTCCACCACCGTCACCTCCGGCAATTCGCCCTTCGCGACCCGGTCGGACAGGCCCATCATGGTCTTCACGAAGTTATGACCCTCGCCGATCACCCAGCTCGAACGCAGGATGTAATGACGCGGCGCGTTCGCGACCGCGATGTCGCCCGCTGCCTTCGACTGGCCGTACACGCCCAACGGCGCGAACGCCTCCTCCTCGTCATGCAATTCGGCGGTCCCGTCGAACACGTAATCGCTCGACACGTGCACCAGGGTGATGTTGTGCTCCGCGCACACGCGCGCCAGCAGGGCGGGTCCCTGCGCGTTGGCCTTCCACGCCAGCACGCGCCCCTCCGGGGTCTCGGCCTTGTCGACCGCGGTGTACGCGCCCGCGTTGATGACCGTGCCGTACAGGCTCCAGTCGAATTGGTCGTACTGTGCGGGGTCGGAGAAGTCGAACGTGTCGATGTCGTTGAACTCAAAACCCTCCAGACCATGCGCGTCCACGTAGTCGCGGATCGCATGGCCGAGCTGGCCGTTGCAGCCGGTGACCATCGTGCGGCGCGGCGCCATGGGCTTCGCATCCCTGAGCATCGGATGGTGCAGGTCCGCCTCGGACCGTTCGGAGTCCTCCAACGGGATCGGCCACTGGATGTGCAGGTCCGGGTCGGCGAGGTTCACGAACGTGTACGTCCTCTTCTGCTCCAGGCTCCAGTGCGCGTTCACGAGGTACGTGTACACGGTACCGTCCTCCAACGCCTGGAAGCTGTTGCCCACGCCACGCGGCACGTAGATCGCCTTCGACGGATCCAATATTGTCGTGTACACCTGGCCGAAGCTCTCGCCCGGACGCAAATCCACCCACGCGCCGAACACCGAGCCGGCCGCGATGGAAATGTACTTGTCCCACGGCTCCGCGTGGATGCCGCGCGTCACGCCCTTCTTCGCGTTGTAGCTGATGTTGTTCTGCACCGGCCCGAAATCAGGCAGGCCCAGGTTCGTCTGCTTCGCCCTCTGCCAGTTCTCCTTGAACCAGCCGCGGTTGTCGCCATGCACCGGCAGGTCGAACACAATCAGGCCCGGGATGTTCGTCTCCACGGCCCTCAGATCTTTTTCGAAATCCATGTAATCCATCCCCTCACTGGCCCTGCTGCTTGTAACGTGCCTCGGTCGCGGCCTTGGCTGGTTCCCACCACGCGCGGTTCTGCGTGTACCATTCGATCGTCTGCTTCAGGCCCGATTCGAAGTCGGTGTGCTTCGGCGTCCAACCCAATTCGGTGCGCAGCTTGGTCGAATCGATCGCGTACCGGCGGTCATGGCCCGGACGGTCCTTCACCCAGTCGAACGCGTCCTCGTCCTGCCCCATCATCCTCAGGATCATGCGCAATACGGTGATGTTGTTCTTCTCGCCGTCCGCGCCGATCAGATACGTCTCGCCGATACGGCCCTTCGTCAGAATCGTCCACACGCCCGAACTGTGGTCCTCGGTGTGGATCCAGTCGCGCACGTTCTCGCCCTTGCCGTACAGCTTCGGACGCTGCCCGTCCAGGATGTTCGTGATCTGGCGCGGGATGAACTTCTCCACATGCTGGAAGGGACCGTAGTTGTTCGAGCAGTTCGAGATAGTCGCGCGGATCCCGTACGTGCGCGTCCACGCGCGCACCAGCATGTCCGACGCCGCCTTCGTCGACGAATACGGCGAGCTCGGATGATACGGCGTATGCTCCGTGAACCTCGCCGGATCATCCAACGCCAGATCCCCGTACACCTCGTCCGTGCTCACATGATGGTAGCGGATGCCATACTTCCTGACCGCCTCCAACAGGCGGAACGTGCCCTCCACGTTCGTCCTCAGGAACGGCTCGGGATCCGCGATGGAATTATCATTATGCGACTCGGCCGCGTAATGCACGATCGCGTCATGACCAGGCACGATACGGTCGAGCAGGTCAGCGTCGCAGATATCACCCACGACCAGCTCCACACGATCCTCGGGCAGACCCGCGATATTCTCCGGATTGCCGGCATACGTGAGCTTGTCCAACACGGTCACATGCACGTCCGGATGATGATCCACCACGTAATGCACGAAATTCGACCCGATGAAACCACAACCACCGGTCACGATAATATTCCTAGGAATAAACGTCTCTTCAGCCATAAAGCCTATCTTAATAGTAGGCCCCCTCTTTTTTAGAAAAACGTGTTTCCGCCAATACCTGCATTGCCTTGTTTTCAAATTTGGGTGACGATACTTTCCGGAGAACGGCGGACAGAACGACACACTGGTACCGATTCAGGGAAATTACCTACTGCAATGTACATCACAGGAAACTCATAGTCAGGCATGCTCAGAAGTTCTCGAGTCTGACGATCTTGAGAAAGACTGAACATCGCGTTCAAAGGACATGCAGCTAAACCATACGCTTCCAATGCGTACAACAGGGACATCGAGAATAGACCGCCATCCACAAACGGCTCATTGCGCTCTCCGTAATTCATGAAGGCTCTGATGTCAGAAGTAACCAGCAACAATACCGGAGGCATATCGTATCCATTGAACCCACCTTGAATTTTCAAGGCTGCTTTAATTTTTTCAGGATCAGTAATCTGATATATACGCGTAGCCTGTCGATTGCACACAGATGGAGTCTTCATCGATACCGCGTACACTTTATCAAGCAATTCCTGCGAGACAGGTTCATCTGAGTATTCCCGTACCGAATACCTATTTTGCGCCAATTGAACGAATCCCTTGGAAAGGTTATCGGCCTTAGTAGAAGAATTCATGATAAAAGAACCAGCTCCATTTGAAGCATCCAGTTCGTAGCTCAAAGCAGATTCCCAAATATGCTCGGGGAACATCGCCTTTACTGAGGTGAGATCATAATTGGCTTCATTATGACGACACTGATATTCATGTAGGACTGACAAACCTTGCTGATACAGAGGATTAGTTTTGTAACTTTTATCTACCTTCTCCAGCAAAACCATTCGCTTGGATATTTCGCGCAGCACGTCCTTGCCAAAGCCACACCTGAAATTGACATGGCTCAACCCTTTTTCCAACCTATGAATATCAAAGGCCAAACGCGTTTCAACACGTGCTTTGTCAGTAGAAGCGTCAAGGGAAATCCAGCGCATAAAACGTTGACGCTGGATTCGCCTCGCTTTAGAAGCCTCCATTGTATCTTTCAAAGAGAGCACCTTCTTCCGTGCGGATTTGGGTACGATGCTCTTAATAATTTGTTTTACAGACATACTTTTTTCTCCTCTCAAAATCTATTTTGTTTAGGCAGCAAGCAGATAACGTCGTTTTCTTGTGCCAGACCCAGAAACGCAAAAAGCGTGACCAATGCCAAGCCCACTATTCCGGACTGGTATTAGCCACGCTTCTGTATTACAGATTGCAGAGGAGCGAGTAACAAAGTAGGCGCGATTAGCTACGCCCCCCCATCAGATTTTTGATGCGTAATACTACTTTAACAGGCAATACGCACTTGACGATTCTCTTGCATGCGCGAATAACTCGTTTCTTTGGAGATACACTCACGCGACGATATGAGCGTTCAATCGGCTGCATGTGTTTCTTGAACTCGTTGAAATCATTTGCCTTGATGGCTTCACGGAATGCGACGAAGCTCTCATTCTTCAATACGGTACGCATCGCATAGGTTTTTTGACGCTGCTCACTGATACCGTCCAACGATGGCTTGACACGCTTGGTCGGCGTCCACTCGCCGCGCTGCTTGTGTACATACAAACGATATGCAAGCCCCTGACGACGATGCCTGAAACCACCAGCCTGGGACTGATATACTTCTGCGGAGTCAGAATCATGCAAAACTAGCTCATTACGATGGCGATCAAGTAAATCCTGGACATCTTGGTTGCGAACAACAATGACATTGCAGCCTTCGCCGTCATTAACATACTTGGGAATCCATGCATCGCCAAACGTCACGTCTGCAGTCTCGGCAAGCACATCATCGCAGTAGTCGCACGCATTGTACTTGAAGTAGCCCAATCCCCAATTTGTAGTGGAAAGCTCAGCGGTGCGTTTGATGACTGGTTCTTCCCCATCAGTCCGCCGAACCTCAACCGCATAGTCAGAAGCAGGCCCACCCGGAGTCTTATGACGGAAATCCACACGAGCAATGTCATCCAAAGGAACACCAGATTCCCATGCCTCGCTCTTCGCAAAAAAGTCCGATTTCAAGTGTCCGCATACCAAACCAATGCAGTACCTAATACGCTTATTAAGCACTTCATCCTGCCTGCGTAACAAACGAATTGCTTTTACAAAGCAGGGAATGCCAATGAACAAATACTTTCCGTCATGATCACGCACATAGGAAAGCACCTCGCTCATTTCAATCGGATAATACTTCGATTTTGCGCCAGTCTTGAGCTCATCCACATTATGCGACACCTGATACGTGTACATGTGCTCCGGATCCGGGCCGTCCTTAACATGAATAACCGCATCCACGAGCCCGTCTTCAAGCATTTTAGAGGCAAGCCAACTTACCATGCCTCCAGAGCTGCCGCGGGAACGCCAGCCATCAGCCGACACATATCCCACATATGCATTGAGCCAATAGCCGAGATACTGATCATGGTGTACGCCAGCCTGCTTAGAGAAAAGCTCAGCACCAAGAACATCCTCATTAATGGAGCTGGCGAAAGGACACGCGCTGTTGACTGCATTTTCATTCGCAATAGAGCCCTGTATAGAAGCTTGATAGCATCCATCAATGTTCTTGGCAATGTTGAATGCTGGGTCAAGATATGCGCATGAGCCACAACCTACGCAATATGTAGTCATGCCTCCTATTGCATCTTCGTCAGGTGATTGAATCACCCGCCCAACTGTATTGCCTATGCTCATTTCGTTGCCTTTCTATGAAGACGATTAACGATTTTCTCTCGCTCATCAGCAGTAAGAGACACCTTCATTGCACCTGCCCCAAATAATAGCGTATATATGATGCCCCACACTAAGAAGGTCGGAATGGAGGAGACCGACAACATCAGACCACCCAGCAGGCATACGGCAACCACTACAAGCGCCAACAGTATAGTTGGCAACTGGTGTTTCCAGAAATAAATCATGTCTAAACCGATACGAGCGTGATAGTACCAGTTCATGAACAAACCTGTACCCAATACGATGCTCGCTACATAGCCAATCGCTGTAGCCCAGTAACCGCATGAGGGAATGAGAATGACACTAATCAAAATATCAATCACTGATGTAAGAATATAAATCAGACTACGTATTTTATGACGGTTCTTTGCTCGTTGAATTTCAATACCCGTATTCTGAGTAAGCGGAATCATCACTGGCAATACCATAATCAGACATAGCCAGTATGCGTCCGCATTCGCCTCGCCAGCCCAGATACGTACAAAATACTTACCAAGCACGATAAACCCGCCAAACAGATACCAGAAAATAACCATTTGATAACGTCCCACGCGCGTCATCAAACGAGTCAGAATTACGTTATCGTCCGATTCCGCCACAATACGGTTGATTTGCGGGGTAAACACATTCGACATAGTTGTCGACATGGAGAAGAAAATGTTTCTGATCTGCACAGCGATAGCAAACACTGCGACTGCCGTTGAACTAGCCATTGCGCCTAATAAGAAATTAGGCACATTATTGTTAACCAAATCAAAAATCTGGTTCAAGAAAATCCAGAAACTAAATATTGCGACCGCTTTGAATAGCGACCATTCCAAACCATGGAATGTAAACCGCATGCTCAACTTGCGCGTGGCAAAAGCGATATTCCACACAAGAAGTATGGTCGAAATCGTCAACTGAGCGCATGCCACACCAACCGCACCCATACCAAGCCACAAAAGTAATACCGCAAGGAACGGTTGAGCCAATGCCGTGAACAACTGACGCGACTGCTGAAACACGAACCGCTCATGTGCCACGATGTATGAGTCAAACGGCGTAGACAGCATCGTAACTGCAATATTTGCACCCATAATCATCAGCAGCACTCGCGCCAAAGTGATCTCGGCATAAGTCAGACCGCCAGAGAACAACGCATGCACATTTAGAATTAACACGCCACAACCAATCAAGCACAGCAAGGCAACCGTAAGATATACAAGCAAAAACATGCCATTCAGTCGGCGTACACCTGGACCGGAGTCAAGGCAACCTGTAGCCCGCTCACGCATATAAAAGCGAACATAACTGCCATAAAAACCCGCAGACAGAAGTGTCAATGCAAACACTACACTGTTGGTCATCTGGAAGACACCGTAGTCACCTTGTCCTAAAAAACTGAGCAACAAAGGAACATAAACCAGATTGACAAGGTTTTTCACTAGGACATTTGCATAACCTAAAAATGTTCCAACTTTTTTTTGATTAACCATAATTCAACAACTTTTCGCTTGAGAATCAGCAATTCTAAGAAGTTCGTTATGCAAGAACTTTCTTGAGAAAGCTTGTTTCTCGCAAAGTGCATTGTAAATCAAATTGTAATTTAAATCTAAAATTTTTGAAGGATTTTTGCGCAAAAAAGACCAACTACGATCGGGGATATCTAACAAAGAATATAAAGTTTTGAATCTGCTGTTCATATCTATCGACGTACCTCTTCTTTGAAAATTAATAAAAGGTTTCCGATAAATAATTGAAAAAATGGTAATATGATAAGAATCAGTCAATACAAGCGATGCATGACTCACTAAATCCAAGAACTCCATTGGCCCAATTGGCGAATCAGTATCGATTTCTATAATTGGATAGTTTATTTTTGCTTTCAACTCTGCAACATCAGCATGAGGTATATCACCCAAAAAAAGAGAAAGGATATAAGGAGAATCAGACCGCAAAGGGCAAGACACAATCAGCTCATCCCACTGCTTCTTCGTCAGAAGAAGCGTCGGATCCAAAACAACGCTTGCCGAACGTCCAGTGAGTGAATGGATAATATCTGCTCCAGCGTGCTCACGGACTGACAAATAATCAAACCTATTCAATCTCTTTGAATAAGTATTAACTAAAGAACCAGGAATTTTCTCAACCGAAAAACTTGGAGCATAGGTAAAACGCTTCTCTCTGGGAACAAAATCAAGGAAAAAATTTTCACCTACAAATGGAGAGTTAGGATTCCATATCTGGTCGCTTCCCACAATAAAACCGTCAAACTTAGTAACAAACTTCTCTCGACATTTTCCAGAAGAAGCTAGTTTCTTTTCCTCAAAAGAAATATATTTCTGATTAAATCTATGAAATAATACAGCTTTTTTGATTTGCTTCACACATCGCTTAGGCTTTAAAAGAATTTTAATCTTTTCTTTAATTAGCGACTTAAATGCTGTCCATGATCGCCGTTGCCTAACTGTATACGAGCAAAAACCTTCATCTCTAAGTAATGTTTGTAAGGCATAGTTTTGCAAACGCTGCCCAATATTCATACCATTAGTAAAAGTCAAGATTGCTATTTTTTTCATTAGCTTTAATTCCCTTCAACAAATTGCGAATACCTAAAAATGCATAAAATAATCATTAAGAGCAAGGAGACAGTCAAGGAAATAACAGTAAATAGTTGAGTATAAATTGACATAATAACGAAGGAAACAACAACAAGCAGAGATAGGAAAAACGATTTGACAATGCCCGTGAATGAAATGAAAATCGAGAAAAAAAGGATTATCAGAAGAGCAACACCCCCTAGACAAAGAAAAGTGCCAAAATCAGACTGTCCATAATGCCAAAATCCAAAAAGATAAGGCTCGGTCCACGTATGCTGTCCTACGCCATATCCTTTCAGAACATGACTTGAATCTTGCAATCCAAACTGAATCATTCCAATTCGTTCATTACTGCCATGCGATCTAGAACCATATTTCCATCCTTGCATTATCTCTTTTTGCATTTTTTCAAAAGTAATGCGAATAGGCTCAATCTGCAATAACGTAATTGACACAGCTATAAAAGCAGCAATGAGAAGGTAGACGATGCCAATACGCTTAAAATATGACTCAAAGTGGTTTGTTGTCGACACTCTACCGAACTTAAGTGAAACGAAATATAAGAAGAAGAAAAGTAACAGTACAATGTAGTATCCCTTATTATCGTTAAAAAGAGGAAGTACACTATAAAAAATAAAAAGAGGAATCACCAATAAAAGGAAAAGACTTTTTTGACTTTCTTTACATCTAAAACAATAGTAATCAAAATTTAAAACCATTGCAAAAGCAACAAAAAGCGCCATCATAGGCGTTCCATTAAAGCCAAACAAACCACAAATCAAATCAATACCGAGTGGATTTACAGCACCATTTGAATTCCCCGCCAACCAGTACTGACCATTCGCCTGAAGGAGAATAAAAGGAATTGATATATACAGATATATATTAAAAAGTGTCACTTTCTGATTAAGAAAATCAAAAAGAAAATCCTTTCTTCTTTTAAGAAGATTAAAAACATATATAATCGCTAAAAAAGATGGAATAACTTGAAACAAGTTGTATAAGCACACACTTATCGATCCACCCAAACTATAAAAATTATAAAAGAAATAACCAACAATGCATATGATGCATAAAAGAGAACCGTCTTTTAAAAAGCTAATACAATTGAGCACCACTGAAACGAATATCAAAAAGATAAGTAGCACATTGATTTTAGAAGTAAGGCCCAAATATCTAAAAATCAGAGTAGAAAGAACCAAGATCCAAAGAATAATGGAGTCTATACATCTAGAAAAACTAGCTAACTTCATATTATTTATAATCTCCACGCATAGCTTTATACAAACTGGTTAATAATAGCGCTTTCCTGCTCTTGTGCCTATTAGGCAAAGAAATTTCTTTGCCTTCTTTCTCAAAAACAAGATCTTCGATATCAGGATTAGGCGCATAACAATTTAACACATTAGTATCCCGATAAATATGTAGAATCCTTCTTACCTTGTCGTAAGCATTAAGATAATTAATGCATTGACTAAAATCGTCAAATGCCGCTCCTGTTTTGCACTTTTGTACTTGGAACTGTATGTTACCACTTTCTTTATTTGTTAAAACAAAGCATCCAGCAGAAACTGCTTCATAATAAGTGAAGCAATATGTTTCTTGCCAAGTAGACCACAAAAATGCAATATCAATATCACGAGAAAGCAACTGATCCACCATGGAAGGACAATCTGGGTCCTGAAAATCAACATACACATTTTCTACTCCAAAAGCATCATTTTCATCTTTGCCAAAATAGAAGAAAGCATACTCCTCATTACCTGCAAAATACGCAACCAACTTTTTCCAGAACAAGTATCCTTTATGAGTTGCAGTCGAACCTAAAAAAGCAATACGAATTGGACCATCATGCGTTTTCTTCTTCTGAATTGAGCCACCCTTCACCTCTAGATGCTCTCGCACGACCGTTTTTGAAGCCAAAAAAGGGAAACATCTGCACCAGTTATTTTTTGCGACAACAGATGGAGCGACAATCTTCTCTACTTTAGGAGCAACCAAGATGAGGAACTTGTTAATTTCTGTGAAACGAACCAAATTCGATTCACCAAAACAACTAACGGGACCTTCTGGAGATGACATCCGAATCTTCTCATCGTCAATTATGTTTTCTTTATCTATCATTAAAGATTTTGCGCTTAGCATTTCATAATCATGGACAAAAATATTAATCGGAAGATCAAGTAAAGAAAGACACTCCTCCAAATACTCAAGGTTCCAACCATGAACCTGATGCACATCTACGCCGATAAAAGCGACATTTTCCTTCTGCCCTAATTCAGCAATATCATCATACATATTGGCTTCTGGATAGATTCCCCTGAAGGATCCATCATAGTTAAATCCAAGAAAATCTTTTCCAATTTTTCTATTTAATTCAATAACAGGAAAAATTTGAAGAACATGGATACCACTCGCTATAATCTGTTGCGTTGTATCAGAAATAAATTTTTCAACTCCAGCACTTTTGATTCTGTAATTACTATGTGAGATAACTATAATGCAACTATCCATTTCTCAGTCCTTTTTCTCAATTGGCATTTTTATTCCATCTACACAGCCTTTTAGAACTGAGAGTAACTTACCTTTCTTATTTTCTTCCAAACATAAAATACGAAAGAACAAACTAACATTTCTAAGAAATCCACGTAGCACAAATATATACAGGCGATTCTTCTTTGGATAGAAAATATTGTTTCGCGCCATATAATAATATCTAAAAGCAGAATGCTCTGAATAATGAATCTTCAGTAACTTGGTTCTTTTGAACTCTCCTAGTGAATGCAGCAAGGTTACATCACTCGTTTGTATAACTTCATACCCAGCCTTGCGTAATCGATAGCAAAAATCGAAATCCACACTATCAATAAACATTCGTTCATCGTAACCGTTTACCGCTTCCCAAGCAGAAAGACGTGTACATGACCCAGAAGTAATACAAGTGCGTACTTTACGGTACTCACCCTTAGGGTTATGCCCAATGATGCCACTATCTCTATCTTGTATCACTGGTGCAACAATACCAATACGCGGATTATCAAAATAAGAAGAAAGAATCTTACAAAAAGTGGGAGGACATTCTGAATCTTGATCAAGCGCCAGCATCCATTCAAAGCCCGAGGACAAGCCAAAAGCCGAAGCCTGATTTAGAGCAGTTGCAATGCCCATATTCGATTCGTTGTAAATTAATTTACACTTATAACGCAACGCAATTTCATTTATCGCATTTATATTTTTAGAGTTATTATCAACAATTACAATAAGATTAATCTGCGACCTTATAGCCTGAATGTTTTTTTCAAACACCTGTATGTCAGGATTAAAGGTAACAATACTACCAAATAATTTTGCACGATAGTCAATCATTATGAATCACTTCATCCAATTAAAGCAGCATTTACATGCAGCAGGAATCATTCTCTTTTATCCATGGTTTCGGATGAGTTTTAAGCCCATCGAGAGTCCCGCGTATGATAGCAGAGATTACTTGTCCCTTACGCTGAGCTCTTATTACACTAGGCAAATTAAAACTGATAATGAAACCTGGATATCCTTTACAATTATAATTATTATATGCTACAGGTCCATATGCCTTTAATTTACGATTGACGTAAATAATATTACGATTTGTATAATATACACGAAGCGGACTCACATATTTCCGATAAGAAAACTTGGCTATATTTTTATTATGCAATAATTGACTTAAGCGAATCCAAAACTTCTGACTACGTTTAGATTTAGGAATAATCTTTCCGAACTCCTGATCAAGGACCCAACGATCAACACGCTTGATTTGATAACCAGAAGACACAAGCCTTTTACAGAACTCATTATCAACAAGATCAATGAAAAGCCACTCATCAAAACCGCCGACATCTTTCCATGCTTGAATTGATGTGCAACTTGCTGAAGTAATGCATTCCTCTACATTGACTACGCAATCTCGCTTTTCCGCCTTCATATATGCGCGGCGCTTATCTATCACTTGTGGACAGAAAATAGCAGTACGACCAGAATCACTATTAATCCGGTTACGAAAATCCGGAATCATCCCAGATGGCAGGATTGAATCCTGATCCATGGTGAGTACCCAATCAAATCCATCCTGCTGCGCCCGCTCCATAATACGATTCAGAGCATATGCAATGCCATAGTTTTTATTTACCTTGCTGCTATTAACGACATTATTGACTTTCTCACAAGAAGGTTCATCCCCATTTGCCTTCGTTACATACGTAATCTGTGATGTCTTCAATAATTGTACAGGTTGGACACTGTTATCAAAAATATACACATGTTCAATCTGTTCAAGAACTGATTCAATGCACTGCTGTACGCGATTAATATCATCGGGATTATATAAAACAATACCAGCAGCAATTCTATTTTTCATTTTCCCTCCTTTCGATTTTCATTAAAAAGAGCCTTTGCAATATCTTCAAGATTTGAATTAAACTGTTGATTATTACTTTTCAAATTCTTTTTTTTCATAGCGACAATAATTTTGTCATATTGTCCAAGCACATCACCAAGCTCAGTCATATCATATACAGGAATAATATTGCCCATGCGCTCAGCTACAGCCTTTGCAAAATCAACTTGATGATTATTTACATGCTCATTGAATTGCAGCTGACGTGGCACCACAATCGGAATCTTTCCAATCTGCAACGGCATAATAAAACTAGCCGGACCACCATGTGTAATTACAATGCGCGCTTCAGCTACTTTCTCTTTCATCTGAGCGTATGGAAGGAGTTTATGCCACTCACAATACTTGGGCTCATACGTGCTGAAACCAGTCTGCATGATCACATCTTCATGAATTGCGCCAGAACCTTTTAACTGGTCCACAGCCTCAATCAATCTGTTGAACGGTTGCTCATGAGTCCCCACTGTTACGAAAATCATTGCTCAACCACCTTGTCTTAGAAGATGCTTCCCAGATTAATCGCTTTAGGATAGACTTTTTTCATCTCTTCCCATTGCACAATGAATTTATCAACAATCGGATATACGAGCTTGCCTGTCATCGTTGGCTTATCGATGCGATCGAACACCTCAATATAGATAAGCTTTGCTCCAAATAATTTGCCAATGTAGAAGAAAGGAACAGCAACTGCAGCCCCGCTGGAAATAATCAGATCCGGTTTTTCTTTACGTAGCACTTTCCAAGCAACCGCAGTGTTCCGAATAAGATTCTTTAGATTCCTGTTCGTAGGATAGTAGCATGCATAAACCCGCTCACCCTCAAGAAGACTACGCGCATCTTCCTTGTCAAAAGTGACCCAGAAACGATCCTTATTTTTCCAAAAGGGTTTAAGCATATGTAAATGCGCAAGATGCCCACCACTGGAGCCGACTAAACAAATTTTCATTATAATCTCCCAACTCAGCATGCACTCTTATGACTTACTTTGTTACGTCTTCATTCCTTCTATTAGTATGCACCCTTATGAGTGACGACGGCACCGATAGTGCGGAAAAGTAGCACAATGTCTCCCAGCATGGACCAGTTCTGCACATAGCTGACGTCCAAAGACTCGGATTCTTCCTTACTCAAGTTGGATCTGCCAGACACCTGCCATGGACCGGTAATACCAGGCTTCACCAGCATACGAGTGGCATACGTCTGATTGTATTGAGCCACCTCCTCAGGTAACGGCGGACGCGGGCCCACCACGCTCATATCGCCCTTCAACACGTTCAGGAACTGCGGAAACTCGTCAATGGAGAACTTACGGATAAACTTGCCCACCTTGGTGACTCGCGGATCGTCCTTCATCTTGAAGATAAAACGACCATCCTGACCGGTTTCTTTCGCCAGTTCCGCCTTCATCTTGTCCGCATCCACCACCATAGAACGGAACTTGATCATCTTAAACGGCTTGTCACGACGCCCAACACGAGTCTGCGTGTAGAAAATAGGACCGCCGTCGGTAAGCTTGATAGCAATCGCAATAGGAACGGTAACAATCGCAGTAACAATCACGGCAAACAGCGAAACCAGCACATCAAAAACGCGCTTTTTGCACATATCCCATGGCGAATACTGCGGCAGGCTGATCGTCATCACCGTTGTACCCTGAATCACACGGATATTAGTCTCATGACCACTCACGTCCACTGCGGAAGTGACCACCGCAATCTCCAGATTCATGGTTTCCATGTTCAGCGCAAACGTGTTGAAATTATCCGAGAAGCGCTGCATAACATCCGTGACCATCACCGTCTGCGCACCCATCGAAGCGGCACGTTCGGCGAAGTTCCCGCAATACGGCAGCATGGAGATGTCCCTACCACTGATCTTGCGGATTCGTTCCTTGAAATCGGCAGACGCGGCAACAGCCTCCACAAGCCCAGTCCGCTTGTTCAAACCAATCGGGCACACCGCAATAGCATGATAATTCAGTTGACGCTTCTGGCTCAGAAATCCCAAAGCATGCTCAATGCCCTCAGGGGAACCAACCACCACAGTGCCATACGAATATGCGCCCTTTTCACGGCTGGACAGCACAAACTGGCGGATAATCAAACGCTCCAGCATAGTAATCAGGAATGCGCACAGCAACACCAAGCCGGTATGCAGCAAAGGCATATAAACGTTGAGAATAGAATCAACTGCACAAATCATCAATCCCGCGAAAAACGTGCCTTTGACCAGTAGCGCGTTCAACTGGTAACCGTCACCCATCACATGACGGTGATACACGCCAACACTATGCAGGCAGTAGATCCAAATCAACGAGCAAGCAAGCGCATACAACCACAAACCAATATGGAAATGGAAACGGGAAGAATACAACGCTTCCCCGCCCTGCCACACATATATGATTGCCGAAGCGCCAATAAATGAAGCCATGTCGCACAGAATCAAAAGAGCATTGACGAAAAACGCCAATAAGCGACGCTAAGCACCCGGTTACGGGAGGTTTCACTCAGATTCGTTTCAGTACTACCGCTTTGGGACATCCTTCTCCCCACAACTACCCCCTCGATATTTCAAGGGGCTATAAACGAGGGTACATGAACTCCTATACAGATTCTCATACAAAAAATCGAAGAGGAGCTTGTCAAACAATGTAAACGCGTTGAAAGTTGGTTCGCCTGAGTCAGGCAACGATTTGGGAGCGGATGGGGGCGGGGATTACCGTACGGTGCTTGCGCATGCTTTTCAGGATTTTACGGATCGCACCGTTCGTCTGTTCGGCGGCGACGCAGAACATGCCGAATTCGCAGCCATGCGGGTCGGCGATGTCTTTCGGCTGGGGAATCATCGGACGAATCATCGAGGACTTCTTGATTACCGACTGAAGGCGTTCCTGGATGGTCAGTCCGGCAATCATATTGTTGCGAGCGCAGTAATCGCACATATTCGCGAAATCGTCAAGCAGGAACGTGTATCGTACGGCGGCTGGCGCCAACGTGACGATTTCCTTGCGCTGCTGCTTTTCGAAGCAGAGGATCAGGTCGGCTTCGTCGGCCATCTGTCGGGTCAGTCGTCGGGAACGGAAACCGCTCGACTCAATGCCGACGCTTTGCATAAGGCGGCCGCTCGACGGATCGATCGGATGCATCGGCAAACCACGTGTGCCGGCGCTCGACACCTGCACGGTGGTGCCGTTCAGATAGTGGGTCATCAGAAGCTCGCCCATAGGGGAACGGCAAATGTTGCCCGTGCAGACGAACATGATGTGCATACCAAACCCCTTGAAAACTTCTTCAACCAACGGTTTTCCGCGACGCAAAGCCTTGCGGTGTTCTGCAGCGCGCTCCCACAACCTGCTATTTTATCGTGAAGCATGCCATTTGCGAAAAATCGCGCCCAGAGCTTCACAACACCCGCCATCGGCGAGACGTTTCAGCATACTTCGAGGGTGGCAAGGAGGGCGCGGTGGTCGGAGCCGGGGATGTATGCGGTTTTGAGGTTGCCTACGGTCACGCCTTTGTCATGCACGATATGGTCGATTTCGGCGATCGGCATCATGGCCGGGTACGTCATGTGCAGGCCTTCGCCCGCCTGCTGGCCGGAATCCAGAAAACGGCTGCCGAGCAGGTATCGGAAGCTGGCGTGGTCCCATGTGGAGTTGAAATCGCCCATCAGCACGTACAGATTGTCGTAATGCTGCAGTTGGGCGAGCGAGTCGAGACTACGGTTCCACAGACCTTGGTTGCGGGGGCGCGGCGAGAACGGGTGGACGGAGCCGAAGCGCACCTTGCTGCCGCCGAAATCGATCGTCGCGGCGGAAACGCTGCTTGATTCCACGGGAATGAGGTTCTGTTTGGTGTTTTCCATCGGCGCGGCGCTGTACAGCACGTTCACACCGCCGTTGTCATGCCACGTTTGCTGCGCGGCCACGGAATACGGCAGATAATTGGCGATTCCGGCGCTGTTGAGCCGGTTGAGCAGATCCCATGACACTTCCTGCAACGCGAGCACTTCCACATGCTCGTTTTTGACGATTTCGACGATTCGATTGGCGTCGGCATGCCCTTCCTTGGTGTTGAAGGTCATGATGCGGGCGTACCGGTCGGACGTGTTGGGCAAGCCGTCGGACGAGACTTGCGTGACTGCGGTGCTGGCCGCGTCGGAAATCGTTTGCTGCGGCCTGATATAACCCCAATGCCAGCCGATTTGCACAACCACGCACACCACGCTGACGGTGGCGAGCAGGACGCGTCCGCCTATTGCACGGACGGTTATCGCGGTGATCGCAATAATCAAAGACAGTATGCCCAGCCACGGCATCAGCGCGACGATAAGCGGCACGTACCGTTTGCCGTCAAGATTGTTGGGCAGCATGCGCAACAGCATGGCCAGCAGGATGACGGCGGCGACCAGCCAGAGCACCGCGGTCAGAAGGTGTGTTGCTGCGGTACGGCGGGTCATGCCATGTTGCGCGCGGTCGAGGGGGCGGCTGGCGCATGCTTTGTCGAGCTGCGCGCCCAGATCCTCGATTTCGCTTTCGCTTGTGCGTTCGCGTTCGGCATCGTTATTGCCGCCGTTCTCACGCTCGCTTTCGCAGGTTTGCCGCATGGTTGCCTTTCATTACGTTCCCGTTCACCATACGCAACACGGCACAGGTGCGCCACCTCCTTCCCGCGAGGTTCACAGTGCTTTTACGTGCACCCGTACCGCATGCCACTATGCGGACATTTCTCTCTCATTTCCTACTGCGGGGAATGGCGGCACTTGAGCAAACCACGCTCATGACATGCCTACGGAACGGCGAAAATGCGGTAAGGGCGGACAGGTAAGGCTAGGCGGCGTGGGGGTGGACGCGATTGAGTGCGCGCTGGACGGTGTCGCGGGTGGAGCCGGCGCCGTTGCCGCGGACGCCGAAGAAGACCATCAACACCATGCCGAAGCAGATGACGGCGCTCACGCGCAATGCCCACTGGATGCCGAACACGTTCGCCACGGCATACAGCTTCTTCGTGCCACCGATCGCGGCCCAACGCAGGGATGTGAACGTTTCCATCAGAATCACCAGCACGGGTGCGCCGATGGCACCGGCAATCTGGCGGACCGTGTTCGTAACGGCCGAGCCGGCGCTCACTTCCTCAGGTTCCAGACAGTTCAGCGACCATGTGGTGATCGGCATAAGCACGAATCCCATGCCGATCTGGCGCACGAACTGCCATATCGACACCCACCAAATCCATGAGGTCATGGAAATCAGGCTCATCATGATGGTGCCGAACAGCAGGGTGATCGAGCCGATCAGCGCCACCGGACGCGCGCCGAAACGGTCGAGTGCCTTGCCTCCGAAGAACTGCGCGATGCACTGGCCGAACGCGCCGGGCAGCATCACCAGACCGCTGATCGTGGCGGAATAGCCTCGGCAATCCTGAATGTAGAGCGGCATGATCACCATGATCGAGCTGAAGGCGAAGAACGACAGCGCGGCGGTGACGGTGCCGACGGTGAAGCTCTTGTTTTTCAGCACGCTCAGGTTGAGCAGCGGAGGCTGCTTGGACGGGTCGGCCGACTGCCGGCGAGCGCCGTGGATCTGGCGCAGCACGAACCAGACGATGCCGACCACACCGATGAGCATGGCGAGCCACACCATCGGATGCGTGAACGGATACGATTCGATGTTCGTGAAGCCGAACATGAGTCCGCCGAAGCCGAAAATCGACAGGCCGACGGAGAAGAAATCGGCTTTTGCGGACGCGTCGCGCGTGCCGAAATTACGCAAGCCGAAAATCGCCAAAAACAGTGAAATCACGCCGATGACCGTCAGCGTGAGGAAGATTGATCGCCAACCGTTCAAATCGGTTTGCACACCACCCAACGTGGGGCCGATCGCGGGCGCGACGCTCATGGCCATGCCGACGGTGCCCATCGCCATGCCACGGCGCGAAAGGGGGTAAATCGAAAATACCGTGATCTGCAGGACCGGCCACATCACGCCGGTGCCGACGGCTTCCAGCAGACGGCCGATCAAAACCAGTACGAACGATGAGCCGAGCCAGGCGAACACCGAGCCGAGCGTGAACACCGCCATCGATGCAATCACGATCTGGCGGGTGGAGAATCGGCGGGTCAGGTAGGCGGTGAGCGGCACCATAACGCCCATGACGAGCTGGAAAATCGACGTCAGCCATTGGCCGGTCGTCACGGAAATGCCGAAATCGGACACGATGGTGGGCAGTGCGGCGCTCAACTGCAGCTGCGTGAAGTTGCCGACGAACGTGATAAAGGTGAGAATGGCGATCGATACGAACGCGGCATGCGTCAGATGGTCGTTTTTATACGATTCCTCGCCGGTAAGTGGCTGGGACAGGCCGTGGGTGCGGCCCTGTTTCGCGTTTATTTTCTTTTCCGGCTTCACTTCCGACCTCTTCTCCGGTTTCGACGGCAACCGACTGCTCTCCATCACTCATCCGCGCATACTCGCAGCGCATTGCGCAACTCCTACAAAAACAGACTCAAAAAGTCTAGTACTGCGGGTGGTCGAACGCGAGATGAAACTATTCGAACACGTTCAATTCCAATTCAATCGAGAAAAATTGGCAAAACTTCGTATTTGTTCATCTTGGGGTGGTATACATATGCGTTGGCAGTAACGGCACGATACAGGAAAGGAATACGCCGCGCAGGGGGTTAGGAAGTATGACCGTAGTCACGTTATTCAACATAGCGATGGAGCTATGGGGCGTTCTCATCTGCATCGTTTGCGCAGGTGGCGTCTACGTGGGCGCGATACGTAGGACGCGGCGTACCTATACGAAAGTTTCCATGCAGCTTCTATGCGCGCTGATGCTGCTGGCCGACGTGTCCGCCTGGTATCACAACGGCGGCCGCGACAAGCTTGACTTCTACATGACGCGCATCGGCAATCTTGGTGAATACCTGATCAATTTCATCTTCATCGCACTGTTCGCCAACTATATCTGGCAAACCGTCAGCGGCGACGACATGCTTGAAAACGTCAGCCCGCACGAGTGGAGGGCCAGAACGAGCGGCGGAGCCAAGCGTAATCGTAAGAACCAACGTTCGGCCAATGCCCGATCCAAACCGAAAAAGCCACGTTCGAAGAAGCTTGACGTCATCTACGCAGCGTCCGCGCTCGGCATCGTACTGACGATTGCCACGCAGTTCAACCATATGGTCTACTACATCGACAGCCAGAACTACTACCGGCGCGGACCACTGTTCGCTATCCCGCAGATACTGGGTCTGGTAGAGCTCGCGCTGATTGTGATGCTGATCATCGAAAACCGCAAAAACCTCAGCCGACCGCTGTTCGTCACGTCGCTGTCGTTCTTCGTGCTGCCGATTGTGGCAACCATCGTTCAGATTCTCCATTACGGACTGGCGTTGCAGACCATCGCTGTCACGATTTCCATCCAGCTCACGTTCGTGGTCGACACCATCGAAATGAACAAGAAGATCCGCTCGCAGGACGATGCCTATCAGAAGGTCAGCTACGAAGCGCAGCATGACGGTCTGACCGATTTGTGGAGCAAAAGCGCCGGCCGCGAACAGATTGAGAATTATTTCGCGCACATGCAGGAAGACGACCAGGCTGTTCTGATTTTCGTTGACATCGACGATTTCAAGCAGATCAACGATACGCACGGCCATAAAGTGGGCGATTTCTGGATTCGTGAAGTGGCGCAGACGTTGAAGCGGCTGTACCGGCATGACGACATCATCGTCCGTTTCGGCGGCGATGAATATGTGGCGCTTATCAAGAACACCGCGAACGAGCGCGTGATCGAAAGCACGCTGGACCTGTTCCGCCGCCAGTTGGCGCAGGCGTCCGCGCAATACGGGCAGGACGTGCATTGCAGTATCGGCGCATGCCGCGTGCTGTCCGGCAAGAACGTCGATCTGAACCTCTGCTTGGGATTCGCCGACCATGCGTTGTACCAATCCAAGCGTGAGGGGAAGGGCATGTACACCGTGGTCGATTATGACAGCGGGAAAGTACAGGCAGCGTAGGTTTCGTGGAAAAATCCGCGGGAAATCTGCGGAAAAACCCTAGAAAATCAGCTGAGAAACTACGAAAAAAGCACCGCAAATCCGCCGGAGATCGACGTAAAAATCACGGAAAATCAGGCTTTGCCGAGCATTGTCAGCACGATCAGCACCACATTCAATGCGACGATCAGCGCGGCGACCGCGATATTGACGACGTGCTTGACCGGACCGTCCACGTACTCCCCCATCAGCGTGCGGTCGTGCGTGTAGCGCATCAGCGGAATAATCGCAAATGGAATGCCGACCGACAACACGACCTGGCCGACGATCAACGCTTCCGTCGGATTGTCGGCGAACCACAGCACCACCAGCGCGGGTACCAGCGTCACCACACGGCACGCCCACATCGGCGCTTTGATGCGTAGCAGGCCGTGCATGATTTCGCTGCCGGCGTAAGTGCCGACCGACGTGGAGCTCAGGCTCGACGCAAGCAGACCAATCGAGAAAATCGTGCCGATCACCGGGCCGAGCACATGCTGGATGGCCCGTTGCGCGCCTTCGATGGTGTCGGTGCCGGTCATGCCGTACAGCGAGTTCGCGGCGAGGATGAGCAGCGCGAGGTTGACCGAACCGGCCAATATCAGCGCCCAGGCAACGTCGATTTTGCTGCCGTGAAGCAACTTCTTCACGCTCGGCTTCGCTTCGCCGGGGGCGTAATGGTCGTTGACAAGCGTGGAATGCAGGTAGATGGCGTGCGGCATGACCGTGGCGCCCAGCATGGACGTGGCCATGAGCACGGTGTCGGTGCCTTTGAAGCGTGGAATCAAGCCGGCGACGACTTCTTTCGGATTTGGCGGGGCGATGAACAGGCCGGCGATGAAACCGAACGTGATCACCAGCAGCAGGCCGATGATGAGCTTTTCGAAAATGCGATGCGTGGCGCCTTTTTCGAAAATCAGCAGCACCGTCGACACCGCGCCGATGATGCAGCCGCCGACGAACAGCGGCAGACCGAACAGCAGTTTCAGCGCGATCGCACCGCCGATCACTTCCGCCAGATCGGTGGCGATGGCGATTACCTCAGCCTGCATGAAGAACATGAAACGGCCCGCGTCGCCAAGCCGTTCGCCCAGGATTTCCGGCAGGCTTTTGCCGGTGACGATGCCGAGTTTCGCGGACTGGTATTGGATAAGCACGCTCATGCAGTTGGCCAGCACCAGCACCCACACCAGCAGATAGCCGTAGCGCGCGCCGGACGTGATGTTCGCCGCCACATTGCCCGGGTCCACATACGCGACCGCCGCCACGAACGCGGGGCCGAGGATGCCGGCGAGCGCGTGGCCGTGGTGGTACGGCCGGGCGGATCGGTCATGCTGCGCAGTGATCGTCATATTCTTCGAATCCATATCGTTCTTCATATCCGCGCAACGTTATAGTGCGTTTTCCGCGCAGAATTGTTACGTCTGTTACGGAAAGCTGAACAGCTGCCGAACATGCGCCGATTGTGGGGCGGACAGACCGCGATCACGGAAGCCGCTAAACTGGTGCAGAGAACATCGCATATTCGATTCAAAGGGTTGTTTTCATGGCTACTTTCCACACTCCGATGATCACGCTTTCCGACGGCAATCTGATTCCGCAGATCGGCTTGGGCGTGCTGCGTATCGACGATGAGGGCGTTACCCCCGTGGTGGAGAGCGCGCTGGAAGCCGGCTATCGTCATATCGACGGTGCCGCGGGGTACAACAACGAGGCGGGCGTGGGGCGCGCGCTAAAAAACGCGGGGTTCACGCAAGGCGAAAATCGCAAAAATCTGTGGGTGACGACGAAGCTGCGCGATTCGGAACAGGGGTACGATTCCGCACGCAAGGCGTTCGACCGTCAGCTTGGCCTGCTGCAGCTCGATTATGTGGACATGTATATGCTGCATTGGCCGACGCCGTTCGACTGGCGTTCCGGCGAAACGTGGAAGGCGTTCGACAAGTTCCGCGCGGAGGGTCGCGTGCGTACGCTTGGCGTGTGCAATTTCCTGCCCGAGCATCTTGAGCGGCTGCATAAGGAGACGGGCGAGTATCCGGCCGTCGACCAGATCGAACTGCATCCCACGTGGCAGCAGCGCGAGGTGGTGGCGTATTGCAAGGCGCATAATATCGCGGTCGAGGCGTATTCGCCGATGGCGCGTGGCGCGGATCTCAATGCCGGCGATGGTGTGATCGAACGCATCGCGCGGGCGCATGGCGTCACGCCCGCGCAGGTGATTCTGCGGTGGCACATCGAAAACGGCACGATCATCATTCCCAAGTCGGTGCATGCGGACCGGCAGCGGCAGAATCTCGACCTGTTCGGTTTCGTACTCAGCTCGGCCGAGCATGCGGCCATCGATGCGCTCGACGGGCCGACGCGCGCCGGGCACGATCCGATGACGTTCACGTACGCGTGAGACTGCTTAGGGTGCGATGACAAGGCGCGGATCGCGTGACGGCACGCATTTTCGTAAGAAGCTGCTCAATGCCGACGGGCCGGTGGAACGCATACTGATCCTGCTGGTGATCGCCGTGGTGGCGGGCGTCACCATCGGCCTGCTCATGCCGAAAGCAAACCCGACCGTCGGCGAAATAACAGGCGAATACACCGCGTCCGGCAGCGCCGCGCAGACGCTGCAGCAGCTGACGGTCGACGATAATCAGCGGCACGCCGGCTACGATCGCGACCTGTTCGGCTTCCGCCAAACCGACGACGACGGCAACGGATGCGACGTGCGCGAAGACGTACTGGCGCGCGACCTGACCGACGTGCGCTACCGGCAGCATGGATGCAAAGTGGAATCGGGCACGCTGGCCGACCCGTACACCGGCAAAACAATCCACTTCGTACGCGGCGCGCGCACCTCGTCGGCGGTGCAGATCGACCATGTGGTGGCGTTGGAGAATGCCTGGCGGTCGGGCGCGAGCACGTGGGACCAAGCCAAGCGGTACCGGTTCGGCAACGATATGTACAACCTGCTCGCGGTGGACGGGCCCGCCAATCAGGAGAAGGGATCCGCGTCGGCCGCGTACTGGCTACCCACGAACGGCGCGTACCGGTGCGAGTACGTGGCCCGGCAGATCGGCGTGAAAGCCAAGTATGGGCTGAGCGTCACCACCAAGGAAAAGCGGGCGATGCTGTCCGTGCTGCATGGCTGCCCGGCGCAAAGCGTACCGGAGCGGTGAGGCGCGTGGCAGATGGCGGAGCGTAGGTGCGCGGTGAAGCGTAGGTGAGTGGCGGAGTCTCCCGAAATGTGTCACGATTCGAAATTTCGGCTGTTTTTTCGAATCGTGACACAAAACAAGCGACACGGGCAGTACCGGAAGAGTAGGTCCAAGGCCTGCTCTGGAAAGGGCGGAGCTGGCGCACAGATAGCGTGGGCAGTGCCGGAAGAGCGGAATCAAGGCCTGCGATGGAAGCGAGGAGGGCACTCAGGGGAGGAAGGCATGCGGAAAGCGGGAAGCACTAGGCGGCGAGAAACCAAACACGCGACACTAGGCACAGGCAGCTAGGCACAGCCAACGCGACACTAGGCACGGGTGGTGGCGCGGGCTATGACGCGGGATTGGGTGGTGATGAGCTCCGGTTCCAGCGTGCGGCTGCCGTCGATGCGGTTGATGATGCGGCTGACCGCAGTTGGCGCGATCCAGTCAAGGCAGGAATCCATGGTGGTCAGCGGCGGCTGGAAATACGCGGCTTCCTCGTTGTTGTCGAAGCCGATCACCTGCACCCGGTCGGGCACCGCGATGCCGTTCGCCGCCAAAGTGAACAGCGCGCCCAACGCGAGCTGGTCGTTGAACGCCACGATGCCATCGAAAGGAATGCCGGAGTCGACGATATGCTGCGTCATGCGCGCGCCCGAGCCGATGGTCCAATCCTGGCCTGTGTTGGGCACAAGACGCGCATCCAGTTCGACGCCTTGGTTGGCGCACGCTTCGAACACACCGCGCATGCGCAACTGCGCGTTGCCTTCCATGGCGTCACGCAGATCGAGGATATGTTCCGGATCGGTTCGCGAGCCGATCACCGCAAGATTCGTGGCACCGTGGTCGAACAGGTATTGCGCGGCGAGACGCGCCTCCTGAACATCATCCGGGGTGACGTGGTCCGCCTTGTCGTGCGTGGATCGCGCGCCCACGCAGACCAGCGGATAATCCACGTCCAAATCCTTGGGATCGAGCTTCTCGACTTCGGAAATGGACAGGATCATGCCATCCGACACTGTGGTGTTGAAGTTCCGCAAGAGCGTGCGGGCACCCTGCGCGGATCCTTCGGCATAGGTGGTGACGTATACGGAATAACCGTAGATGCGGGCCGCGTCGATCACCCGGTTGGCCAGTTCGGCCAAATATGGCGCGGTCAGGCTCGGCACCGCGAGCGTGATGAAGCCGGTTTTGCCGCGATTGAGGTTGCGGGCCGACACGTTGACGCGGTAGCCGAGCCGGTCGATGACGTCCTGCACTTTTTCGCGTGTGGCGTCGGCCATGCGGCCGGAATGGTTGATGACGTTCGACGCGGTTTTGAGGGAGACTCCGGCCTCTTGCGCCACTTCACGCAGTGTGACGCGTTTCCTGTCGGACTTGTCCGGCCTCGTATCGGCCATGTCTCCCCCTAACCGCATCCGTCATCGATATTCGGTTTCCGACTTTACCGCCTTACCACGAGCACGCCGTTGCGATGCACGGTGTATGAGCCGGGCTTCTTCCCCCGTTCCGTTTGGAACAGGATTACCGGTTCGCCTTCGATGCCCTGCAATTCGACCGTCTCCTTGCCGCGGGGCAGGTAGAAGTCGAAAGTGGCATCAGCGGATTCGCGCACGGTGTGCAACACGTCGGCATTATCCTGCGACGGGGCAGCGAGATATGCGCGGACCAGCTTCGTCAGATCGGCCACATCCAGATCGCAGCCGACGAAATACGCTTCGCCGGAGCCGTACGGATTGCGGGTGACCGCGGCCGTGCCGTCGAGCTCCCATTCGTCCGCTTCCTCGCCGGCGTACGTGGCGAGCACCTGCGCGTGCTCGCCGGTCACGTTCACGTCGTTCTGCCACAGGCGGGTCGTAGAGCCGTCCATCGCAACCGAATCGTCGGCGGATGCCAGTCGAATCTCGCTCGGCTCGCCTTCGGCTTCGGCGCCGAGGATGTTGAATTCCTCGCCGCGGACGCCCAGCATCAAACGCAGCAGGCCGTCGCCCGCGCCCGGGTATCCGCCGAGCCAGGTGTGGAAGTGCTCGTCGATCAGTCCGGTCGCGTAGCCGATCACCACGCGGCCGCCGGCGGCTGCGAAGTCGGCCAGCCGCTGCGTGTCGGCGGCGCTCAGGATCAGCACGGTCGGCAGCACGACGGTCTTGTACGAGCTCCAGTCGTAGGCGAGCGGCACGATGTCGGCGCGCGAGCCCGCGTCCAGGAACGCGCGGTACCAGTCGCGCACGTCATGCCAGTGGTTGAGTTTCATGCTCGGCAGGGTCTGGGAGCGGGTGGCCCATTCCGATTCGGCGCTGAAGAGGATCGCCGTGTCGGAGTGCGCCAATTCGGTGCCCTGCACGCCGGCGTCGGCGAGCGTGTGCAGCGACGCGCCCAGCTCGCACACCTGGCGGAACAGCTTCGTGTCCTCGCCGGCGTGCGGAACCATGGCCGAATGGAACGCTTCGGCACCGAACGCGGACGCGCGCCACTGGAAGAAGTTGATGGCGTCGGCGCCCATGGCCACATGGGCCAGGGAGTCACGCACGGTCTCGCCCTTGCGCTTGCGGGTGTTGAGCGGCTTCCACTGCACCGCCGAGGTGGAGTGTTCCATGACGTACCACGGCTTGCCGAGCGCGAGCGAATCCATGAGCGCGTCGGAGCAGGCCAGCTCGTCGAGGTGGGATTCGCCCTCGTGGAAGTAGTGGTCGTTGGATACGAAGTTCACTTCCTCGGCCCAGGCGGCGTAGTCCATGCAGCACTGGTCGGTGGAAACCATGAAGTTTGTGGTGAACGGCTTGTCGGGGCAGATTTCGGCGATCGCGTCACGTTCGGCCTTGTAGAAGTCGAGCAGCATATCGTTGCCGAAGCGTTCGAAATCAAGCTTTTGACCGGGGTTCACCATGGAATCGGCACCCATGAAGCGCGGGATGAGCACTTCGTGGAATCCATTCATTTCCTGACCCCAGAAGGTAGTGCCCCATGCCTTGTTGAGGTTTTCGATGGTGCCGTATTTACGTTCGCACCACAGGCGGAATGCGTTGAGCGCGTTGTCGGAGTAGTCATAACGGTTGTTCCAGCCGTATTCGTTGCCCATATGCCATGCGGTGACGTACGGGTTGGTGCCATAGCGTTCGGCCAGCTTGCGGCACAGGGTGAGCGCATATTCCTTGAATACCGGGCTTGTTGGACTCCAGGATTGGCGGGATCCAGCATTGACGGGGTGACCGAATTTGTCTTGCGGAAGCACTTCCGGGTGCTTTTCGTACAGCCACAGCGGTGCGGTTGCGGTTGCGGATGCCAGGTCAACCGCAATGCCGGCTTTGCCGAGCTTGTCGATGATACGGTCGAGCCAGCCGAAATCCCAACGGTTTTCTTCCGGCTGAATGCGATCCCAGCTGAAAATCGCCACGGCCACGGTGTTGACACCGGCCTGCTTCATCAGGCGGACGTCGTCGTCCCACACGTCTTCCGACCACTGGTCGGGATTGTAATCACCGCCGTATGCGATGCCTTTGCCGTTGTCGGTCAGCAGTTCCGGCCATTTGAACGTGCGGTGCATGGATTACTCCTTTGTGTGCGTATGGCATCCGCTATAACGCTGAGGATGCCAGCTCGACAGCTTCCCTTCGAAAGCTTTCGTAAAATCTTTTTATAAAGTCTAGTATATATATTTACTAAGATATTTGAGATGGTCCCGGGGATGTCTACGATGACACCCCCGAGGTCTTATTTTTTGTTCTTTTCGGACGATTGCCGAAAAATCGGTATGCGCTTTACCGAAATTTCAGCATGCGACCGTTGCGATCATTCCTTGACGGCGCCTGCGGCGAGGCCGGACTGCCAGTACTTCTGCAGGCACAGGAACGCGATCACCAACGGGATGATCGTGACCAGCGAGCCCGTGATCACCAGGTTCTGGATCGCCTGCCCGCCAGCGGTGGACGCCTGGTCCTTCCACTGGTTCAGACCGATCGTGAGCGGATACCAGTTCGAGTCCTTGAGCATGATCAACGGCAGGAAGTAGTTGTTCCACGTCGCCACGATCGAGAACAGGGCCGTGGTCACGATGCCCGGCGCGAGCAATGGCAGCGACACCTGGAAGAACGTGCGCAACTCGCCCGCGCCGTCCACGCGAGCGGCCTCGAGCAGCTCGGTCGGCACGGCCTGCTCCGAGAAGATCCACATCAGGTACAGGCCGAACGTGGACACCAGGGACGGGATGATCATGGCCCACGGCGTGTTCGTCAGGTTCAGCTTCGCGAACAGGAGGAACTGCGGGACCGCCAGCGCGATGCCCGGCACGCTGATCGCGCCGATGATGACCACGAACACGGCTTTGCGGCCCGGGAAACGGAACTTCGCGAGCCCGTAGCCGCCCAGGATCGCGAGCAGGGTCGCGCCGCCCGCGCCCACGACCACGTACAGGATGGTGTTCAGCAGCCAACGGCCGAAGATGCCGCCGTCATAGGTGAACACGGTCTTGATGTTGTCCCACAGGGCGAACGTGCGGCCGAAGCCCAGGCCGAACGTCGAGGTGAAGTCCGCCTGGGTCTTGGTCGCGTTGACCGCGAGGTAGACGAACGGGAACAGGCAGTACACGGCGAACACCGCGCACACCAGGGTCAGCAGCCTGCTGCGTCTCGGGTTCGACACGTTTGCGAACCCCGATTTCGCCGCGCGTTTGCGTTCCGCGGCCTCGTCCCTGGCGACCCTCCTGGCGCGCTCCCTCTCGGCCCTGCGCACGGCCCTGTCATGCTCGCGGGCCTGCGCCTGCGCGTTGTTGCTGCTCATGATCTTTCGCTCCTTACCGGATGGAATCTTCCGTCTCCCTTGCGCCCCGGGCGCCGTGGCCCGGGCGCGCGGCCCCCTCGGGGCCTCACTTCATCTGTTCCTTCATGCTGTTGATCTGCACCACGTACGCGATCGCCATCGTGATGACCGCCATCGTGATGGCCAGCGCGGCCGCGTAGTTCGACTGATTGCCCGCGAAGGACAGGTTGTACGCGTACATGTTCGGCGTGTAGTACGTGCTGATCGCGTTGCCCGGGACCATGTTCTGCATGATGCTCGGCTCGTTGAACAGCTGGAACGAGCCGATGATCGAGAAGATCACCGTGATCGCGAGCGAGCCCTTGAGCTCGGGCAGCTTGATGGACTTGATGACCTGCCACTCGCTCGCCCCGTCGATCGACGCGGCCTCGTACAGGGAATGCGGGATCGTGGACAGCGAGCTGTAGAAGATCAGCATGTTGTAGCCCGTGAACTCCCACGTCACGATGTTGCCGATCGACGCGAGCAGCACGCTCGGCGAGAGCATGTCCAGGTGCGTGCCGAAGAACCCGTTGAACGAGCCCACCAGACCGTACTTCGCGCCGTACATGAAACCCCAGATCAGGGTCGACACGACAGCGGGCACCGCGTACGGCAGGAACGTGGAGATGCGGAAGAACTTCGTGCCGTGCAGCTTCATGGAGTCCAGCGCCAGGGCCATCGCCGCGGCGAGGAACAGCATGATCGGCACCTGGACCACGGTGAACAGCGCGACCCTGCCGACCGCGCTCCAGAACTGCTGGTCGTGGAACAGGCGTATGTAGTTCGCGAACCCCACGAACTGGGTGCCGCCGATCATCCTCTTCTGGAAGAAGCTGATGTAGATTGCATACATGATCGGGATGATGAACACGAACACGAACACCAGGGCGAACGGCCACATGAATTTCCATCCGCGCCAGTCCGCGTGGTGCCTGTTGACGCGCACCTGGTCGGCCGGCGTGTGCAACGGCGCCGCGACACTTGCTGCTGCTTGAGTCATGGTTGCTCTTCTTTCTTCACACGATTGTCTTCGCACAATTGCGGGCATAGACAAGGCGGGGATCCTCCCGAGGCGTTTCCCCGCCTTGGTATGTGCTTCCTTGGTTCTTGCTGACTGGTTGCCTGCAGGCGTGCTGGCTGTTACCTGCAGTCTGTTGGATTCAGGATGCGATACCCCCGATCAGCTCTTGTTGGTGACGGTGTAGCCCTGCTGGGTGCCGTGGTCGGCGAGCGCCTTGGCATAGTTGGCGAAGGCTTCCTTGAGGGTGATGTTCTTGCTGAAGGCCTTGGAGATCTGGTCGCCGAAGCTGGACTGCGCGAACGGGTTGTACGGCAGGTAGGCGAACTTGGAGACCTTGCGCTGGGCCGCTTCGGACAGGACCTGGTTGACGTTCTGGCCGCCGAAGTAGTCGTTGACCTTCTTGTTGGCCTCAGAGTTCGGATCAGTGAAGCTCTTGGAAGTCAGGATGCTCTTAAGACTCGGGAAGGTGCCGGTGTCGGCCATGGTCTGCGCGCCCTTGCCGTGGGTCAGGTATTCGACGAACTTGTAGGCCGCAGCCTGCTGCTTGGACTGGCTGACCACCGCGAGTGCGGAGCCGCCGTCTTCGGCGGAGGTCTCATCACCCTCGTTCCACTGCGGAAGCTGGGCCACGCGCCAGTTGCCGGCCTGGTCCGGCGCGCCGTTCATGAGGTTGACCGGCATCCAGCCGCCGATGGTGAGGGAGGCGATGGTGCCGTCGTTGAGCTCGCGGTTCCAATCGTCGGACCAGTTGGCGGTCTTGGTGTCGATGAGGTCCTCATCGATGAGCTTCTGCTGGAAGTCGATGTACTTCTTCATGCCGGCATCGTTGGTCATGTCGATGGTGATCTTCTCGCCGTCGACCTTCCACGGCTGGGCGCCGGCCTGCCAGGCCTGCGCGGTGAAGGGCTGGTATTCCATGGAGGAACCGGAGTTGTTGGTCATGTAGGAGCCGGCTGCCTTGACCTTCTTGGCGGCCTCGTAATAGTCGTCCCAGGTCTTGATCTTGGTGCCGTCGACGCCGGCCTTCTTGAAGACCGCATCGTTGTAGAAGAACATTTCAGGGCCGGAATCGATCGGCAGCGCGTACGGCTTGTTGTTGTACTGCAGCTTGTTCCACGGGCCTGCGGAGAAGTCGTCGGCGAGCTTATCGGCGCCGAACTGGCTCAGGTCGGCGAGGTCGCCGGTGACGGCGAACTGGGTGACGGTCGGATCTTCAAGCATCACCACGTCCGGAGCGCCCTTGCCTGCGGCGATGGCGTTGCTCAGTGCGGTCTGGGTGTCGGAGGCGGTACCGGTGTTGTTGAATTTCACGGTGATGCCGGGGTTGGCCTTCTGGAAGTCCTTGATCAGGTTGGTCATGGTGTGGCCGGTGTCCCAGCCCCAGAACACGAGCTCGGCTTTGTTGGCGTCTCCCGTGCTGCCCTTGCTGGCGTTGTCGGATCCGCCGCCGCAAGCCGCCAGGCCGATGAGGGTCGCAGCTGCGGTCAATGCCGCGAAAGCCTTCTGTGTGGTGCGCATGTTTCCTCCTTCAGGTGCCGACAGGCTTCGAAACGTTGGCTGGATGACGCTCATCCATGCCGGACGTTCCCCGCCTGAGTCGCTGGTGCGACCGCCTTGTCCTTGGGCGGTGTTCCTAGCTTCCAGACTTTCCTTGTCTGGGCTTCCTCAGACTTCCTCCCTCTTTTGGTACACCGGTGTATCATCGGTCAAGAACCGACCACTGTCAGTTTCCTGACGTTTCCAGTGTCCAATTGAGTTCGGCCGCCTTCGTCGGCCTTTGTTTCTCGCTGGTACAGCCGTGTACCATTAGCTCTTATGATACACGGCTGTACCAATAAGTCAAATCTTGACGCGGAACCGCTTGAGCTGAACCGCTTAACATGCTGTGCGATTCGGCGTTTCCTGATATCGACATGCCGGCCGATGTCTTTACGCACAACCGCTTACGGCTTCCCGGGCGGAATGTGGACAAGTCGGTGCATTACGGGGGATTATTTTTCCGATGAATTCCCCAGTATTGGTTGGGATTGGAAACTCTGAGAAAGTCCCCAGATAAAAAATCGGCGGTCCCAAGGGAATACCTTGGAAGCCGCCGATATGCTTGCGTGCGTTGCTGCCATGGGCTCAAGCTGTGGGCTGCACAGCCCGTGAAGCTTGCACATAGATCGCAAGCTGCAACAGGCTGCGAGCTACAGGCTCAGGAAGAGCTCGTGAATGCGGGTGTCGTCGGTGAGTTCGGGATGGAACGCCGTGGCGAGAATCTTGCCTTGGCGCAGGCCGACCACATTGCCGTCCACCGATGTTTCGACGGTGGCGGCCGGTCCGACTTCGGCCACGAACGGCCCGCGGATGAACACCAGCGGGAAATCCTTCAGCACGATGGAATCGGAGGAAATCTCAGTAGTCGAACCCGCGCCCGACGCGGAATCAGCGAACCCCGGCACACGTTCGCCCGGCTCAACCAAAACGGCGGAATCACCGGAAGAGGAGCCGAAATCGGCGGTGGCGGCGAACGAGCCAAGCTGACGGCCGTACGCATTGCGTCGCACGACGGCGTCAAGCGCGCCAAAGTAAATGTTCGAATCATTATCCAGCTTGCGGGCTAGCAGAATCATGCCGGCGCAAGTGCCGAATACCGGCTTTCCGGCGGCGATGTGCGCTGCGATGGGTTCGAACAGGCCGGTCGATCGCAGCAGCTTGCCCTGCGTGGTGCTTTCGCCACCTGGCAGGATCACGCGATCGATCGAATCGTCGAAATCCTCGGCCGCGCGCAGCAGCTTCCACGGCGCGCCGAGGCGATCCAGCATGGCGGCGTGTTCGGCGAACGCGCCCTGCACGGCGAGGATGCCGGTCACGCCATGTTTCGCGGCTTCGACGCCGGCCGATTCTTCCTTCGAAATGTATTCAACTGCTACAACCATTACCGTTCCTGTGCTTTCGGATGTGCCGGCTCCGCGGTGCTTCTCGCTGCCCGCGGAACCGGCGTCACGCATGCGCCGTGCGGGCCGTCACTCGCCGCGCGCCGCCATGATGGTTTCGATCTCGTCCTCGTTGATGCCGACCATGGCCTCACCGAGGTTCTCGGACAGGCGCGCGAGCAGATCGGCGTCCTGCCAGTTGGCGGTGGCCTGCACGATGGCGGCGGCGCGCTTGGCCGGGTCGCCCGACTTGAAGATGCCGGAGCCGACGAACACGCCTTCCGCACCAAGCTCCATCATCAGGGCCGCGTCGGCCGGGGTGGACACACCGCCGGCGGCGAAGTTGACGACCGGCAGACGGCCGTTGTCGTGCACATACTTGGCGAGGTCGTACGGCACGGCCAGCTGCTTGGCGGCCTCGTACACCTCGTCGTCGCGCAGGGAGACGAGTTCGCGGATCTGCTTGTTCATGGTGCGCATGTGACGCACGGCCTGGATGACATCGCCCGTACCCGGCTCGCCCTTGGTGCGGATCATGGACGCACCCTCCGCGATACGGCGCAGCGCCTCGCCCAGGTTCTTCGCGCCGCACACGAACGGCACGTCGAACTGGTTCTTGTCGATGTGGTACACGTCGTCGGCGGGGCTGAGCACTTCGGATTCGTCGATGTAGTCGATTTCGATGGCCTGCAGGATGCGGGCTTCGGCAATGTGGCCGATACGCACCTTGGCCATGACCGGGATGGACACGGCTTCCTGAATGCCCTTGATCATGGCCGGATCGCTCATGCGGGAGACGCCGCCGGCAGCGCGGATGTCGGCCGGGATACGCTCGAGCGCCATCACCGCGCATGCGCCCGCGTCCTGTGCGATCTTCGCCTGCTCCGGGGTGGTGACGTCCATGATTACGCCACCCTTGAGCATCTGTGCCAGATTCTTGTTCAGTTCGTTCCTGTTGTTGGCCATCGCCAGCCTTTCGTCGAAAATAATCGTTTGCTATCGATACTAACGATTTCCCATTTCGATTTCACGCGAACTGAATCTTATAACCTACCAAAAAGTCGGTTTTGCTAAATTTGCAACCTTATTTTCATGATTGTTTCATTGGCTTATGATTTCGATTCCGCCGACATTTCGTCGGTTTCGTCCGTTTTTCTTGCTTTACCTGCGACCATGGCTTTCGATTCGTCCGCTTCCGTACGCCGTCGCGCGCGCTATAGGAAACACGAATGACATGCGATTTTCATACGACCACATTGCGGACGTGCGACGCGTCCGTATGCGGCCGCATGGGCATGGGCACCTCACCAGGCCCCGCATTACGCCGATTCACACACTAGTTCGCACGCATCGGCTCGCCGCATCAGTTCGCAATCCGCACGCGCCAGCTCACATGCGCACGATGCGGTCCGCGATGCGCATGGTGGAATCGCGGTGCGAGACGAGCAGCACCGCGCTCCCCTGCTGCGCCAACGCGTCAATCGATTGCAGAATCACGGATTCGTTGTAGGCGTCGAGGCGACTCGTCGGCTCGTCGAACAACACCAGCGACGCGTTGCGCAGGAAGACGCGAGCCAGGCCGATGCGTTGCCGTTCACCCTCTGAAAGCCGCCCGCCCAACTCGCCGACGGGGGTATCAAGGCCCTGCGGGAGCGAGTCGACCAGTTCAAGCGCGGAAGCCTTGGCAAGCGCGGCGCGCAGCACGTCATCACCGACAGAAGGGGTCGACCGGGTGGAAAGCGCGGAATCAGCGGCATTCCACGAAACGGGAGGAGCGGGCGGGGTAAGGAGCGCTCTGCCGGAAGTCGCGGAATCGTCCGGATCGCCAGCATTACCAGCCCTATCCGCATCGCCCCTGTCGCAGGCCATAAGCAGGTTTTCACGGATAGTGCCGTCGAACAGGTAGGTTTCCTGCCCCATCATCGTTTGCACGCGACGGCGATGATGCGCGTCGATCTGCGGCAGTGGCACCTCGGACAGGGCGACTAAGCCGGATTGCGGGTCCCAGTAACGCATGAGCAGCTTCAGCAGGGTCGATTTGCCGCGGCCGGACGGGCCTTGGATGCCGAGGATGCCGTGTTGTGGTATGTCGAACGAGACGTGGCTGAGGATTGGCTCGGCGGACGACTCGGGGGCATCCGCATCGCTTCCGGAAGTTGGAGCCTCGCCCGAATTGCCGTAGCCGAACGTGACGTCGTGCATGGACATGCCGTGGTAGCGCGGCAGGAAATCGCCCCGCTCCTCCACTGCGGGGGTTTCGTCCATCAGCGCGAACAGGCGGCGGGCGGCGGCAAACGTTTGCGTGAGATTGGCCGGCAGCGCGCTCAACGCGAGCGTCGGACCGAACGAGCTGACCAGCAGCACGAAAGCGGCGGTCAGGCGGGCGGCGGGCGCGGAAATGACGGTCTGGATGGTCGCAGCGGCAGCGGAAGCGGCGGAAGCGATGGGCATCGTCGTACCGGACGTGACCATCGCCAGCAATGCCGCGATGGCAGTGAACAGTACGACCAGCACCGCGCCGAAGCCTGCGAAATCGCCATTCTTGGCACTCAGCCGGGCGCGGCGGCTCCAGAGCGAGCGCGTGCGTGACGCGATGCCGGCAAGCCGCGCATGGCCTTGGCCGAATCGGATGATTTCGTCGAGACCGCGCATATCGTCGAGCATTTCGTCATCAAGTTGTGCGGATTCGCGGCGAATATCCCCACCGAGACCGCCTACCGCCGTGGCGAAGAGTTTCGGCAGCACGATGCCGACGGTCAGGTGCGCGATGACCAGCGTGACAGCGATCGCAGGGCTCAACGTAAGCAATGCGACCGCGTAAAGCACGGTGGTCGCGATGGCGATGACAACCGGCGAAATGGTGTGCGCAAAGAAGATTTCCAGCAGTTCGACGTCGGTGGTGACCAGCGCGATCAGGTTGCCTTTGCCTTTGCCGGACAGTTTGGCGGGCGCGAGGCGACGCAGCGCGGCAAACGTTTTCGACCGGAACAGCGCGAGCAGGCGGAAGGCGACATTGTGGTTCATGTACTGTTCGGCGTAGCGCATGCCGCCGCGGATCAGTGCGCAGATAATCATGGCTGCGATTGCCGCGGGAAGGCTGAGATTCCAGACTTTTGCGCCAGCTGCGGCAAACAGCGCGGCGACGCCGAAAACCGGCAGGAACGTGGCGGCGAGGTGGCCGAGGATGCCGCACGCGCAGGCGATGGCCATGGGTTTGCGCAGTGGGCCGACTTCGCGCAGCAAGCGGGCGACGACTTGGGTTGTTGGCATGTCCGATTTGACGCCACTGGCGTTCGATTCGGCGGAACCAGACATCCGAGACACGGCAAACGCACCAGACGCATGAGTCATACGCGATACGCGCGGCGCGACGCGACCAGACAATCCCACCCGTTCCACGCTTTCCTGCGCCCGGAACAGCTTGGCATACGTGCCGTCCGCGGCCATGAGATCGTCATGCGCGCCCTGCTCGACGACGACACCCCCATCAAACACTACGACATGGTCCGCGTCGGCCGCGTTCGCCATGCGGTGCGTGACCATCAGCACGGTTGCGCCGGCGTCGGCGAGCGCGCGAATCGTTTGCAAAATCAACGTTTCGCTGTCCGCGTCGACGCTGCTGGTCGCCTCGTCGAAAATATAGACGGCCGACCTGCGCAACAGTACACGGGCGATCGCAATGCGCTGTTTCTGCCCGCCGGACAGATTCGCGCCGTCCTGCGTAATCGGCATATCGAGTCCTCGCGATTGCGCGCGCACGAAATCGTCGATATGCGCGGCTTCCAGCGTCTGCCACAGCTCGTTGTCGGTGGCGTCGGCGCGGGCCATGAGCAGGTTGTCGCGCAGGGTGCCGGCGAACAGGTGGCTGTGCGCGGAGACGATGGAGATTTCGCGGGTGAGCGATGCTGCGGTGAGGTCGCGGATTTGGTGCGATTTCAGGGTTTCACTGTCATCCGGCGCCGCACTGCTTAACATAGCGCCCAGCACTTCGTCCTGCATTCCGGATGGCATTTCGGACAGCAGCACATCGCCTTCATATCCGACAAGCGTGCCGGCAAGCAGCTGGACGGCTGTGGACTTGCCGGAACCGGATGGCCCGACGATCGCAGTGACTTCGCCGGGCAGCGCACGGAGGGCCACGTTGCGCAAGGCGTAGCGCGTTTCGCGCGCGTCACCCGCGCCGCCGCCCTCATCAACGCTGTCCACATCCGCGTTCCGCATATCGGAATGCGATGTGGACGATATACGACGGGGACTCGCAACACCGGCACCCGCAGACCCGGCAGCGTCAGGCCCCGCACCAGCAGCACTCCCAGCATCCACATCCGCGTCCGCATACCGGTACGAAACACCACGAAACTCCACGCCGACACCACGCCCGGAAGCCCCGAATTCCGGCAGTTCCTTGCTGCCATGCTCCGGTTCGGGCGCGTCGAGCAGCGCGAAAATACGTTTCGTGGACGTCATGCCGTTCATCGCAACGTGGAAATACGAGCCGAGCTGTCGCAGCGGAATGAAGAAATCGGCGGCTAGCAGAATCGTCAGCAATACCGCGGCGATCGGCGTCAAACCAAGCGGCAGCACGCCGGACAGCGCGAAAACGCCAGACGGCGAGAGCGAGCCGGATACGAATCGCCATATCGCAACGCCGATGCCGGCGGCCGCGCCACCGTATGCCACGGCGTCCATCGCCGTGAGCGAACGCAGTTGGATTTGCAGCACGTTCATGGTCATCACGCGGAACTGTTCGGCCTTCTCGTCCATGACTCGTGCGGCGCGCTCGTCCGCATCGAAGGTTTTCAGTGTCTCAAGTCCCTGCAGATTGTCGAGGAACGCGGCGCCCATATCCGTGTATTTGCCCCAGTATTTCTTGAATACGCGGGCAGCACGCATCGCCACCATGCCGACGATGAGCACGATGAGCGGCGCGCAGGCGAGCAGCGTCGCGGCGGTGGGCAGGTCGATCGGCGCAAGCACGGCGAACAGCGTGATGGGGGCGAGCACGGCGTAGCACAGTTGCGGCAGGAACAGTTCGAAGAAGCTTTGGATTTGTTCGATGCCTTCGCCCGCGGACTGCACCACGCCGGCGGTGCGCACGCGCTGCGCGTAGGACGGGCCGAGCGCGAGCATCTTATTGAACAGTTTCTCACGCAGCGCGAGTTTGACGCGTTCGGCGGCCTCGCTACCGAAACGTGCGGCGGCGCGAATGGTGACGAATCGCACGACCGCGGCAATAAGAATAATGACGATGCAGGGCGCGGTGGCGGACGGTACGGGCGCGAACAGCGGTTGCAGCATACGCACCACAGCCACGGCGAAGGCGATGTTGGCCACGAGGCCCAGCCATTGGCAGGCGACTTTCGCCGCGATCAATCGACCGACGCCGTCAGCCAAGGAAAACAGCCGCTTGTCGAACATCATGCCCCTTTTCCAATCGTTTGCAATCCCGCCATCCGCTCCAAGCGTATCGGGCATACCGACGAAAGGCAATGACGGAACGGCAATCGCAGAAAATCGTCGGAAAAATATAGAAAACCATCAGAACTCGCAAGCAAATGCACAACAGCAAAACCACAGAAAACCAAGGGAACGGCGAAAAGTGAGGCGGCTGAATGTTCGCCGTTGAGCAAACAGCCTAGGCGCAAGGGGTAGTTGCGCCAAACTTGAGTGTACACGGAACATGTTGTGGTTCGCAACGTCACTCCGCCCAGTTTTGCCGCATTTTCCACCGTTTTCGCCCGTAAGGGCCACCCCTCTCGAACCCGTCGCGCAACCCGTTGGACACCCTGCGATCGAACGCGTCAAACCTTTTTTCGAGATGATGCATCCGTGTACCAATCCCCCGTTCCGTTGACGTTTCGTGCCACTTTGTCAGTTCAAACAAACCCGTCGCCGTATTTCTTGTTGTTTCTTACAATGCGGACTTACGTCACCGTAACTTACGATATGCGAGGCGCGACACAGGACGCGAAAAGCACGTCACCGATCACCGCAATCGCAGCGATCGCATATATCGCAAAACCCACGAAAACCGCGGAAACGCAAGAAAAGAGAACACTTCATGCTCACCGAGTACACGACCCCGGGCGCATCCGTCGAAGTACGCGACGACGAATCCATCTACTCCCTGCTTACCGAACGCATCAAGCGCACCGGCGAAGACACCGTGATCGCGGAACGCAAAACCGCTCCGGGCCAGTGGACCAAGGTGACGACCGGCGAATTCCACAAGAACGTACTCTCCGCGGCCAAAGGCCTGATCGCGTTCGGCATCGGCAAGGGGGATGCCGTCACCCTCTTCTCCACCACCCGTTACGAGTGGGGCGTGCTTGATTTCGCACTGGCCGCAATCGGCGCGGTCAATGTGCCGATCTATGACACCGATTCCGCGGCGCAGGCCGAACGCATTCTCAACGATTCCAACGTGAAGCTCGCCATCGCCGACGATCGCGAACGCTTCGACCGTCTTGATTCCGTGATTGGCCGCTGCCCGTCTCTGAAGCATATTCTGATGCTCGACGCCAATGCCATGGGCGCGCTGGAGGGATTGGGCGTCACCGTGTCCGACGAAGAGCTGGACGAGCGTATCACGTCGGTGCGTGCCGACGATCTGGCCACCATCGTGTACACGTCCGGTTCCACGGGGGCACCGAAGGGTGCCGAGCTGTCGCATCGCAATTTCGTGTCGATCACGCGTGCCGGCAGCCTTGCGCTGCACGAGATGATTCTTGAAGACCATCCGCGTCTGCTGCTGTTCCTGCCGCTCGCCCACTGCTTCGCGCGCTTCATCCAGTACGCGTCGATCGCTTCCGATGACGGCGTGGTCGGCTATCTGCCGGACACCAAGACGCTGCTGCCGGATGTGCGTTCGTTCGAGCCGACGTACCTGCTGGGCGTGCCGCGCGTGTTCGAGAAGGTGTACAACGCGGCTTCCCGCAAGGCCGGCATGGGTTGGAAGGGCCGCCTGTTCCTCAAGGCCGCCGAATCCGCGCGCGACTGGTCGCGCATGCAGCAGGCTGGCGAGAAACCGACCATGAAGCAGACCGCCGAACACCTGTCGTATGAGGCGTCCGTATACCACACCGTGCGTGGCGCGTTGGGCCCGCGTATCCGTTATGTGGCGTGCGGTGGCGCTCCGCTGGACGTGTCGCTGGCGCATTTCTTCAATGGCATCGGCCTGCCGATGATCCAGGGCTACGGTATGACGGAAACCGCGGCGCCGTTTGCCGCGACCCGCGTCACGGACAATGTGATCGGTACCGTCGGCCAGCCTGCGCCGGGATCGTCCGTGCGTATTTCCGACGATGGCGAGCTGCAGGTCAAGGGACCGAACGTGTTCATGGGTTACCACAATCTGCCGGAGAAAACGGCCGAGGTGTTCACCGAGGACGGTTGGCTGCGCACCGGCGATCTTGCGTCGATCGACGATGAGGGTCGTATTACGATTACGGGCCGCAAGAAGGACATCATCATCACCGCCGGCGGCAAGAACGTGTCGCCGATTCCGATGGAGCAGGAGATTGCGAAGTGTCCGATTGTGGAGCATGCCGTGGTGGTGGGCGATAATCGTCCGTTCATCGGCGCGCTGGTCACGCTCGATCCGGAAGGATTGGCGGCCTGGCTGCCGTCCGTGGGCCTGTCCGCGGATACGCCGCTTGACCGCGTGGCGGCTACCGCCGCCGTTCATGACGAGATTCAGAAGTATGTGGACAAGGCGAACGCGACGGTTTCGCGCGCCGAATCCGTGCGTAAGTTCGTGGTGCTGGATGCGCAGTTCACGCAGGAGAACAAGTGCCTGACGCCGTCGCTGAAGGTGGTGCGTCCGGCAGTGAACCGCGTGTTCGCCGACGTGATCGACCAGCAGCTGTACGCCGGCAAGCGCTGAGCCGCACATAGGTAAACAAAAACAGCACGGCGGGGAACGCTGCGTACAAAAGTACGTCAACTTCCCCGCCGTGCTGTTTTTTAAGCGCACCCCGTATCGCTGAGATAACGCGTGCGGTAACAGTGCGGCAGGAAACGCCGGCGTACGAAGGTACGTCAAGTTTCCTGCCGTGCTGTTAACGCTCCGTTATTTCAGTGACGGTTGTTGAGGCGGTGGTACATTTCGCTCAGCTCCAGCTCCTTCTCGAACTGGCGGGCGTTGGTGTTCTCGTCGATGACGGCGAGTTCGACGCCGGCGATGCGGGCGAAGTCCTCCCAAGCCTCACGACCGACGGACGTGGTCATGCAGGTGTGGTGGGAGCCACCGGCGGTGATCCAGCACTGCACGGCGGTCTTCAGGTCCGGCTTCGGCTTCCACACGGCGCGGGCGCACGGCAGGTTCTTCAGGGAGCCCTGCGGTTCGACGATGGTGACCTCGTCCATGAGCAGGCGGAAGCGTTCGCGCTCGTCGGCCATGGAGACCACGACGGCGTCGGCCGGCTTGCCGGAGAACACCAGACGGACCGGGTCGGACTTGCCGCCGATGCCCAGCGGGTAGATGGCCAGCTTCGGCTTGGCGATGGTGCCGATGGACGGGGAGACTTCCAGCATGTGGGAGCCCATGTCGAACTCGTTGCCCGGCACGAAGTTGTAGGAGTAGTCCTCCATCAGGGAGGCGCCACCCTCAAGGCCGTAGCCCATCACGGCGCCGATGCGCACCAGCACGGAGGTCTTCCAATCGCCTTCGGCGGAGAAGCCCCAGCCGTACTCGGACGGGAAGCGCTGCGGGCCGACGCCCGGCAGCTGCGGCAGGGTGCCGAGGTCTTCGAAGTTGTCGACGCCGGCGGTGCAACCGTTCTCACGCATCATGTTGACCATGGCGGCCTCTTCCTTGGCTGCGATGAACAGCTCATCGTAGCGGGAATCAAGCAGCTCGGGGGCCACGTCGTACTTGGCCTTGTAGTCTTCGATGAGGTCCTTGACCTGGCTGTCCTTGACCTTCTCGTAGGCGGCGACGAGGTCGTTGACGGCCCAGGTGTTGATCGAAGCGCCGAACACGCGTTCGGCTTCGGTCTTGTCGCCTTCGGTGACGGCCACGTTGCGCATGTTGTCGCCCCAACGCATGACCTTCATGTTCTGGGAGGCATCCCAGCCGGCGCAGGCGCGAGCCCAGGTGCCGACCTTTTCGGCGACTTCCGGATCGGTGTAGTGGCCGACGACGATCTTGCGCGGAATGCCGAGACGGGACACGATGTAGCCGAACTCACGGTCGCCGTGGGCGGCCTGGTTCAGGTTCATGAAGTCCATGTCGATGGTCTCCCACGGGATTTCCTTGTGGTGCTGGGTGGCCAGCTGCAGCAGCGGCTTGGTCAGCACTTCGAGGCCGCGGATCCACATCTTGGCCGGGGAGAAGGTGTGGCACCAGGTGATCACGCCGATGACGTTCGGGTTGGCGGAGGCTTCGGTCATGAAGGCCTTGACGCCGTCGGAGGACTTCAGGGTCGGCTTGAGCACGATCTTGGCCGGGATCTTGCCGGTCGCGTTGAGGAAGTCGACCATCTCGCCGGTCTGCTGGGCCACCTGGCGCAGCGCCTCCTCGCCGTAGAGGTCCTGCGATCCGACGCCGAACCAGATTTCCTTGCCTTCAAATGGGTTTTCCATTGCCATGTTGGATTATTCCTTACTTCGTTGTTGGGTTTGTCGTTTCAGTTTCCGTCGCGTCAGTGCTGGCCGTAGACGTTGGTGTAGCGGTCGTTAAGGCTATCGATGTCTTCCTGGGAGATCGGGATGATGTCTCCGAGCTGCTTGGCGGCCCACATGGTGTGCGCCACCTCTTCGGTCATGGCGGCGGCCTTGACGGCGGCTTCCGCGTCCTTGCCGATGGTGAACGGACCATGGTTCTGCATGAGCACGGCCGGGGACTTCGGATACTTCTTCAGGGTTTCGACCACGCCTTCGCCGATGGCTTCGGAGCCGATGAGGCGGAACGGTCCGACCGGCACCGGGCCGCCGAACTCGTCGCCCATCATAGTCAGGCCGCACGGAATGTTCTGGCCGGTGGCCGCCCATGCGGTGGCGTAGGTGGAGTGGGTATGCACCACGCCGTACACGTCGGGCATGTGGCGGTAGATGTACGCGTGGGACGCGGTGTCGGAGCTCGGCGCTTCGGCACCGTCGACCACGTTGCCGTCGAGGTCGCACACGACCATCGAGCTCGGGGTGAGGTACTCGTAGCGCAGTCCGGACGGCTTGATGACCATCAGGTCGGCGGTGTGCAGGCGCTGCGAGACGTTGCCTGCGGTCCACACCACCAGATTCCACTTGATGAGCTGCTCGTGCAGGGTGGCGACCACTTCGCGCACCTGCTTGACTTCAGCTCGTACTTCCGGGCCGTAATCAGCCAACGTTGCCATATTATGTTCCTTTCGTCAGGCTTGCTGTTGTTACGATGGACGGTTATTTGGTTTCCAGCGGGATGCTTTCGATGGCGGCATGCTCGATCGGCAGCCCCTTGCGGAAGCGGTCGAAGAAGGCTTCGAAGCCGGCCACGTCGTTGGCGTCCGGCGCTTCCGTGGTGGAGGCCGCGTCGGCGAAGACGCGGGTGTCGAGGTAGTCGGCGAGCGGCTGGTCGGCGTGCCACAGATAGTCGGCGAGCACGGCCATACCCCACGCTCCGCCTTCGGCGGCGGTGGCCATGACCTTGATCGGGGTGTCGAATGCGGCGGCGAGAATCTTCTGCGCGACCTTCGGCGTGGTGAAGATGCCACCGTGGCCGACGAGCGAGTCGACGGCGACGCCTTCGTCCTTGGTCATCACATCCATGCCGATCTTGACCGGCGAGAAGGCGCTAAACAGCTGGGTTCTCATGAAGTTGCCGAGGCTCATGCGCGCCTCCGGGCTGCGGGCGAACAGCGGTCGGCCTTCCGGCAGGCCAGCCAGGAATTCGCCGGAGCGGAACGGATAGTTGAGCAGACCACCGCAGTCGGCGTCGACATCGTCCGCGATCGCGGCGCGGAACAGCGTGCCGTACAGCGTGCCGGCATCGACCGGCTGGCCGATCGCGGCGGCAAACTGTCCGAACAGGCCGACCCAGGCGTTGAGATCGGAAGTGAAGTTGTTGGCGTGGCTCATGCCGGCCAGGTCGCCGGCTGGGGTGGTGACGAGGTCGACTTCCGGATGCAGGCGCGCCAGCTTGTGCTCGAGCACGACCATGGCGAAAATCGAAGTGCCGGCGGAGACGTTGCCGGTGCGCACGCGCACGGAGTTGGTGGCGACCATGCCGGTGCCCGCGTCGCCTTCCGGCGGGGCGAGGACGACGCCCGGCTGAAGGGTGCCGGTCGGGTCGAGCAGTTTGGCGCCTTCGGCGGTGAGCGTGCCGGCCGGGGTGCCCGCCACGAGCGGCTTCGGCAACAGGTCGGCGAGCTTCCACGGCTGGGCGGCGACTTCCGGCAGCGCGTTGAATTTCTCGATGAATTCGGTTTCGTAGGCGTGGGTGGTCGGATCGATCGGGAACATGCCGGAGGCGTCGCCCACGCCGAGCACCTTCTCGCCGGTGAGCTTCCAGTGCACGTAGCCGGCGAGTGTGGTGATGTAGTCCACCTTGGAGACGTGCTCCTCGTGGTTGAGCACTGCCTGGTAGAGGTGTGCCACGGACCAGCGTTCCGGAATGTTGTACTGGAACAGCTCGGAAAGCTTCTCGTGGGCTTCGTGGGTGTTGGTGTTCTGCCAGGTGCGGAACGGCACGAGCAGTTCGCCGGACTCGTCGAAGGCGAGGTAGCCGTGCATCATGGCGGAGAAGCCGATGTGCCCCACGTGGGTCAACCGTTCGCCATAGGCGGTCTCGACGTCGCCGGCCATCCGGGCGTATGCGGTCTGCAAACCCTTCCAGATTTCCTCCTGGGTGTAGCTCCACAGCCCGTCCTCGAGATGGCTGGCCCACTCATAGTCGCCCGCCGCGATGGTGTGGTAGGCGTCATCGATGAGCACCGCCTTGATGCGGGTGGAGCCGAACTCGATGCCCAGGCTCGTCTTGCCTGCGCGGATCTTCTCGGCGGTCACTGCGACCTGCTCTTGCGTCATAGTTCACGAACTCCTTGCGTCCGAGCGCCTCGCAACCACTCTGTCAACTGAATGTTAGCGCTCACTGTTAACGCTCACTATTGTAGGCACAAACCCGTGACGCACCAAATCCGACGTGTCATCGGAGCAATGAATATATAAACAAATCGAGAAGAAGCAGCGCCTTAGCGACGGCGGACAGGACCCAGGGAGCTGCGGTTGACCATCTGCGCCGACACCAGTCCGACGCCATGCTGCGATAATCCGAAGGAGTTCTCCTCCCCCGCGCCCAGCAGGTACAGCGTCTCGCGCATGGCGGCGACACCCAGCTGCTCAAAGCCGGGGCGGACCGTGGTCAGCGGCGGGAACATATTGTCCATGGCAGGCATGTCGTCGAAACCCACCAGGCTCACATCCTGCGGAATGCGCACGCCATGCTCATGCAGCGCGCGGGCCACACCCACGGCCTGGCTGTCGTTGGCGCAGACCATGCATGTCGGCAGATTGCCGCCGGTGCGGCCGATGTTGTCGAGGATGTGGTTCATCTTGCCGTACGCTTCAGAGGATTCCCAGGTCTCACACTGCACCGTCACGGAATTGACCGCATTGGCCGCGCATAGCTTGTTCCATGCCAGCAGGCGCGTCGCCGCGTCGCGCCACTCCTTGGGACCGGCGAAATACAGCACCGAACGGTGCCCGTATTCCACGACTAGATGCATCACGTCGGCCATCGCGGACCATTGGTCCATGCCGACGACGGATACGCGGCGGCGGTCGGCGGACTTCATCAGCCGCAGGCCGTCCTGCACGTCGATGCCACCGTGCGTGGATGTGACGATCACACGAGGCTGCGCGATCCGCGTCCGGCATGCCGCGGAAAACATGACATCGGTGGGCGTGAGGAAGATGAACGCATCGACGTTCATCTCGTCGAAGGTGCGGCACAGGTCGTCGAATTCCTCCTGCGAGCACAGCGCCTCATGCACCATGCTCACCGTCACGAACAGGCCATGCTGGCGAGCCATCGTCTCAATCGCGGAAATCGTGGAGATCGGGCCATAGAAATGCTGGCCGCCGGCGATCAGGCCGATGGTGCGGGACCGGTGCGAGGCGAGCGCGCGGGCGGAGTTGCTGGGACGGTATCCGAGCTGGTCGATGGCCTTCTGCACCTTCTCGCGGGTGGCGTCGGAGACGTCCGGCGAATGGTTGATGACGCGCGAGACCGTCTGGTGGCTCACACCAGCCAGCTTCGCCACTTCGAACATCGAAGGACGCTTATTGCCCGCATTGCGTTTGCCTGCCATGCCCCGTCGCCTTTCGCACACAACTGTTGGTACGTTCGCCTATTGTACACGCAACTTCAGTTAGCGCTAACAACCCTCATGCTCCAAGGATGCGGCACACTGCGCGCAGGCTACCGCACGGCCGCCAAAGCACGCAGACGCGCCGCGAAGTTGGGCCAATCGGTGCGCATGGCGGTCAGCAGCTTGCGGTTGGGCACGTCATCGACCGGCACCCATTCGATCTCCATGCTTTCGTCGTCGTTGGCCTTGGGTTCGACGCGGTGCTCCGGCTTTTCGAAGGCGAACACCGTGGTATACGACCATGGGCCGTGGTCCTCGCAGTATGAGCCGACCACGTCGATGTCCTCCGGCGTGATGTTGGCTTCCTCGTACGATTCACGCAACGCGCCCTCGATCGGGCTTTCGCCGTCGGCGGTGGCACCGCCGGGAATGCCCCACGTGCCGCCTTCCGCGCTCCATACCGCGCGGTGCTGCATGACGACGTGCGTCACCTCACCGGTCGTCTCGCTGCGGCGGGCCAAGAGCACGCCGGACGCGCCGTTCGTACCCCAATGCTTGCGACCGCAGGCGCAATCGACCCAGCCGTCTCCCGGCTGGTGCACGTTCTCCTTGGGCGGCAGCGGCTTCGCGGCACCCGTTTTCGCATCATATTCGGCGTCCGGCGCAAGGTCGGAGCGGGTGACGTTCCACAGGTCGGTCCATTCGACGCCCAATTGCGCCGCCAGACGGCGCGCCAACGGCAGGCTCAGGCCGATGATGCCGTGCGGATCGCCTTCGATCGAGTCGATGAACGCGCCGCCGAAACCTTCCAAAGTGAACGATCCGGCCACTTCCAGCGGCTCGCCGGTGGCGATGTAGCGTTCGATATCCAGGTCGGAATATTCGCAGAAGTGCAGGGTCGCTTTGCTGGCGCCGCGCACCATGCGGCCCGACGCGAAGTCGATGAGGCAATGGCCGGTCCACAGCTCGCCGGTGGCACCGCGCATGGCACGCAGCCGTTCGCGCGCTACCTCTTCGCTATGCGGCTTGCCGTAGCATTCGCCGTCCAGCAGGAACATGGAATCGCAGCCGAGAATCAGCGGGCCGGCCTTCGAACGGGTCAGGCTCGGACGGCCATCCACGAAATCGGCGATCGGCTCGGCGACGGTGGGAATGGCGATGCCGGAGAAATCGCGGGTCTTCGTCTCGTCGGCGGACTGCGCGCTGTCCGTGCGTGCGGCTGTGCCCGCCGAGGATGCGTCGCGATCGTCTGCTGCCCGGAGCGGGAAGCCGACCACGCGCTCCCCGCGCGCGTGCGCCGCGGTATCGGCGATGTTGCGATACGCCTGGTGCACGGCCTCGGCCTTCGCCGTGGCGAGAATCATCACACGCTGTTCGACGCTCAGGTCGTTCACGGTGACGCCAAGCGCGGCCGCCTCGCGTTCAAGCGCGGCAGGCTCGTCAACGTGCGAGACACGGATGGTCGGGCAGATGCCGGCGGAGAACAGCACGTCACGGCGTGGACGGGACTGGGAGGCGAGAATCAGCGGGATGCTCATGCGCGTTCCACCTGCACACCCTTGGTGTCGACCGCGAGATGCAGCACACGCCAATGGCCGGATGCCAGCTCTTCGGCGGCGATCCGTTCGAGTTCCTCGTGGGCGTCGCCATGGTGCAGCACAAGCACGCATGGGCCAGCGCCGGACACGGTGGAGGCGAAGCCGTGGGAGCGCATCTTCTCGATCAGCGCCCAAGACGGCTCCATCAGCGAGGCGCGGTACGGCTGATGCAGGCGGTCCTGCGTGGCCGCGAACAGCAGTGCGTTGGCGTTCTGACGCGAGCCGGAGGCCAGCATCGCGGGGTTCATGGCGGCCGGCAGCAGGCTCACACGGGAGACGTTGTGCACGGCGTCCTTGAACGGAATCTCAGTCGGCAACGCCTGACGGGCCTTTTCGGTGGACAGCTCGTAGTCCGGCACGAACACGGCCGCGGTCAGATCGTCCGCCACGCGGTAATTGATGGTGTGGAAGCCGTTGTGCATCGGCTCGCCGCCTGGAATCGGCACGGATCCGACACCTTCCGCGGTCTCCATGTCCCAGGACATGGTCAGGCCGCCGTACACGGCCGGGGCCACGTTGTCCGGATGGCCTTCGATGGCGGCGGCCAGCTCGAACACGGCGTCGCGGTTGAGGTCGTCGTCCTGCGCGAAGGCTGCCGCGGCGGCGATGCCGGCGACGATGGCCTCGGCGGAGGAACCCATGCCTCTCGCCTGCGGGATGTTGTTGTGCGCCTGCAGAATGAATCCGACGCGTCCCAGACCGAAGGTCTGGCATGCGCGGCGGAACGTGGAGACCACCAGGTGCGTCTCGTCACGAGGCAGGGTGTCCTCGCCCTCGCCTTCGATCATCACCTGCGCCGCGGTGTTCACCGGGTCGGCGCTCAGCGTGAATTCAAGCTCGTCATGATAGTCCAAGGCCAAACCGACCGTATCGAAACCGGAGCCAAGATTGGCGCTGGTGGCCGGAACCTTCACACGCACCTTGCGGGTAACTGGAGTCATCTCTCGTCGTCCTTCGTCACATCTTCATTACAAATCAAGCACCGTATACCGTGGCAGTGCCAGAGTCAAATTTCAGGGGGAACCGCACCCGTGCATCGTATTCGGGCCCATGACGGCGGCTTGGCATGGCTTGCATGCCAATCGCATCATGGGCCCGAATCGCATCCGATATCAGTTCAGCACGCGCAGGATCGACGGCTCTCCGCACACGCAATCCAGCTCGCACACGTCCTTGACGGTTTCGCGCAGGGTGAGCTCATCGGTCATGTGGGTGACCAGACGCAGCTGCTGCAGCTCGCCGTCATAGCCCGGATCCTTCAGCGTCGGCTTCAGATCCTGGTTCACGCCGTTGATGGACACGCCATGGTCGGCGAACTTGGCTGCGATCGCGGCGAGCACGCCCGGATTGTCGTGAATCACGAAGCGGACCGCGAACTCGGCCTTGGACGCCTCGATTGGAGCCTTCTTCAGATCCTTGTACAGCGGGATGGACGGACCGGTGCAGCCCTGTGCGATATGGCGGGCTTCGGTGACCACGTCGCCGACGACCGCGGAAGCGGTCGGAGCGCCGCCGGCGCCGCGGCCGTAGAACATGAGGTCGTCCGCGGCTTCGGCCTTGACGAACACGGCGTTGAAGGAGCCGTGCACGGAGGCCAGCGGATGGGTGTTGGAGATCAGTGCCGGATAGACGCGCGCGGACACGCCGGCATCGGTGTTCTCCACGACGGCGAGCAGCTTGATCACCTTGTTTTCCGCGGTGGCGGCGGCGATGTCGTCGGCGGTGATCTTGGTGATGCCTTCGACGGAGACGTCGTCGATGGTGACGGAGGTGTGGAAGCCGAGGGTGGCCATGATGGCGGCCTTGTTGGCCGCGTCGTAACCCTCGATGTCGCCGGTCGGATCGGCTTCGGCGTAACCCTTGGCCTGCGCGTCCTTGAGCACGTCATCGAAGTCGAGGCCCTTGGTGGTCATCTCGTCGAGGATGTAGTTGGTGGTGCCGTTGACGATGCCGAGCATGCTCGTCACCTTGTCTCCGACGAGGGATTCGCGCAGCGGCTTGAGGAACGGGATGGCGCCGCCCACGGAGGCTTCGAAGTAGATGTCGACGCCCTTGGCTTCGGCGGCCGCGTAGATCTCCGGACCATACTTGGCCAGCAGCGCCTTGTTGGCGGTGACCACGGAGGCGCCGGATTCGATGGCGGCGAGCACGAACTTGCGTGCCACGCCGGTGCCGCCGATCAGCTCGATGACGATGTCGGAATTGGTGGCCACGCTCATGGTGTCGGTGGTCACGATGGCCTTGTCGATCCACGGGAACGGATCGGTTTCCACCGGGTCGAGGCAGGCGACGCCGGTCAGCTCGATCGGTCGTCCGATACGTGCGGCAAGCTCGTCCTTCTGCTCGACCAGCAGGCGTGCGGTCTGGGAACCAACGGTACCTGCGCCCAGCAATCCAACGCGAATCGGCGCAACATCTTCCTGTGCCAAGGCATCCTCCCTTGAATGTGAAGTATTGGTGTGACCTTGCTTATTGTACGGTCTCAATATGACGTAAGGCCGCGGAATATCAAGAAAATGGACGGTTTCCGAAGCTTTCCCCGCAAGGAAGCCCGAAAACCGTCCATACCGTGAGACGCAATCGTGGACTATTCGCTGACGTCCCAGCTCAGCAGATCGTCGATCGTCTGCCGGCGGATCATGACGTGTGCGCCGGCCTCGCCGACGCCGACCACGGCGGGAATCAGCGCCTGGTTGTAGTTGCTGGCCATCGTGCGGCCGTATGCGCCGGTGACCGGCACCGCGAGGATGTCGCCACGCTTGATGTCGGCGGGCAGCCGCACCTCGTTGACGACGATATCTCCCGATTCGCAGTGCATGCCGACCACGCGGCACAGCTTGGTCTGCTCGCTTCCCTTGCGGTTGGCCAGACGCGCGGTGTAGTCGGAGCCGTACAGCGCCGGACGAATGTTGTCGCTCATGCCGCCATCCACGGACACGTACACACGTTCCGTCACCGGATTGCCTGACTTGTCTTTCGCCTCGCCGGAAAGCTCGACCGGCTTGACGGTGCCCACGCGGTACAGCGTGACGCCGGTGGGGGCCACCGTCCAGCGGCCTGGCTCGAAGGAGATGACCGGGGCCGGCATGCCGAGCGCGCGGTTCACGGTGCTGACCGCGTCGGCGAGCCTGCCGAGCTCCACGTCGATGTCCATGGAATCCTCGCCGTCGGTGTAGGCCACGGAATAGCCGCCGCCCAGATCGACCTCCGGCAGGGTGTACGCATCGGTGGCGTAGAAGGTCTTGCGCAGCAGCATCATGCGCTTGGCCGCCTGGATGAAGGCGTCCGCGTCATGGATGTTGGAGCCGATATGCGAGTGCACGCCGACCAGTTCGAGCACGTCCTGGCGGCGGTAGATGTCCTTGAGCACGGCGAGCGCCGGACCGTCGGCCACCATGGTCATGGCTTCGGCGAGCTTGCGGTCGCCTTCGGAGACCTTCTCGTGGCTCAGGTCGTACGGGTATTTGACGTCGTACTGGAGCTTGCGTTCCGCGTGGGCGGAGTGGTCGGAGCCGTCGGCGGAAGACGCGTTCTCCCCCAATCGTGCGTTCGACCCTGCCGGCGTCACGTCGGTCAGGTCGTCGAGCACAGCAAGCTTGCCCGCGTCGGCTCCGGCGGGCAGCAGGGCCACGCCGAACTTCTGGTCCTCGTGGGCGGTGGACACGAATTCGTGGCCGCCGGCGTGGATGCCGGAGGTGACGCGCAGCATGACGCGGGCGCGCTTGCCGAGCCGCTTGGCGATCGCGGCGATGCGTGCCGGCTCATCCGGCTCGTCGATCACGATTTTGTTGAAGCCCTGTTCGATGGCCAGCTCGATTTCCGCATCGGACTTGTTGTTGCCGTGCAGCACGAGGCGGCGGCCTGGGACGCCCGCGGCGAGCGCGATGCGCATCTCACCCATGGTGCAGGTGTCGATGAGCATGCCGGATTCGGTGACGATGCGGCAGATTTCCTTGCTCAGCAGCGCTTTGCCGGCGAAGCTGACGTGGGTGACGGTGTTGTTGAACGCGTGGGACGCGGCATGCACGAATTTCGTGGCGCGGGCGCGCACGTCATCGGTGTCGATGACGTAGAGCGGCGAACCGAATTCGTCGAGCAGGCTTGCGGCGGTGCGGCCGTGGAAGGTGATCTCGCCTTCGTCGTTCACGGCCGAGCCGGCCGGCCAGATTGGGCTTACAGGCATGGTTTGCGTATCTCCCTTTTTCGTGGATTCGCTTCACATCTTGTCCGGAGCGGCGACGCCGAGCAGGTCGAGGCCTTCGGCGATGACCGTCTTGACGGCGTCGTTGAGCTTGAGTCGCGCGGCGGCGCGGGCCGGTTCCGGAGCCTTGGCGATGCGGATGGCGTCGGCCTGTTCCCCGCGGGCCTCCGGATCGGTGAGTTCCATCGGCACGACGCGCTCCACGTTGTACCACTTGTGGTAGGTGGCGGCGAGGTCCTCCAGGTAGTGGGCCACGCGGTGCGGGGCGCGCAGGTCGCCCGCTTCGCGCAGCAGGGCGGGCCACTGGGCGAGCGCGGCGAGCACTTCGCCGTCGGCGGTGGTGTCGAGCAGGCTCACGTCGGCGCCTTCGTAGGTGATGCCGGCGGCGGCCGCGTTGCGGTCCACGTTGCAGGAGCGGGCGTGCGCGTACTGCACGTAGTACACCGGATTCTCGTTGGAATGCGAGGACAGCAGGTTCAGGTCGATGTCCACCGGGGAGTTGTAGTCGGTGCGGGCCAGCGAATAGCGGGAGGCGTCCACGCCGATGGCGTCGGTCAGGTCGTCGATGGTGACGACGTTGCCGGCGCGCTTCGACATGCGCACGGCCTTGCCGTCCTTCATGACGTTGACGAGCTGGCCGATGAGGATCTGCATGTTCTCGCCCGGCTTGTCGCCGAAGGCCTCGCACATGGCCATCATGCGGCCGATGTAGCCGTGGTGGTCGGCGCCGAGCATGTAAATCGCCACGTCGGCCGGGTTGGTCTCGCGGTGGCGCTTGTTGCGGTAGTAGGCGATGTCGGCGGCGAAGTACGCGTAGTTGCCGTCGGACTTGATGATCACGCGGTCCTTGTCGTCACCGTGCTTGGTGGATTCGAACCAGGTGGCGCCGTCCTTTTCGAAGATGTCGCCGCGGGCGCGCAGATCGGCGATGGCCTGGTCCACTTCGCCGTCGGAATACAGGCTGTTCTCGTGGAACCACACGTCGAAGTTGACGCGGAAGTTCTTCATGGAACGCTGGATTTCGTCGAACATCATCGGCACGGCGCGCTTGCGGAACTCCTCGCGCTGTTCGGAATCGCCTTCGCCGAGCGGGTTGCCGTCCTGGTCGGCGCCACCGTCGACGCGCGGCAGGCTCAGCACGTCCACGCCGTCCGCGTTGGCTTCGTCGATGACACGCTTGGCGATCTCATCGATGTAGGCGCCCTTGTAGCCGTCGATCGGGGTTTCCTCGCCGTGGGCCGCGGCGACGAGCGACTTGGCGAAGCGGTTGATCTGCTCGCCGTGGTCGTTGAAGTAGTATTCGCGCACCACCTTGGCGCCGTTGGCCTCAAGCACGCGGGCCATGGAGTCGCCGACGGCCGCCCAACGGGTGCCGCCGATGTGGATCGGGCCGGTCGGGTTGGCGGATACGAATTCGAGGTTCAGGGTCTTGCCGGACAGGTGGTCGTTCTTGCCGTAGTCGCTGCCGGCTTCGAGCACGGTGTCCACCACTGCGGCCGCGGATGCGGAGTCGAGCGTGATGTTGATGAAGCCGGGGCCGGCCACTTCCACGGACTTGATGCCGTCGGCATTGGTCAGTTCGGCGGCGAACAGTTCGGCGAGATCGCGCGGCTTCATGCCGGCCTTCTTGGCCAGCTGCATGGCCGCGTTGGACGCCCAATCGCCATGTGCGCGGTCCTTCGGGCGCATCACGGCGAACTTGGCCTGCGGCGGAATCAGATCGGCGGTCAGGGTGCCTGCCTTGCCTTCGGAGACAAGGGTGTTGGCAATGTTGAAAATCAGTTCACTAAGGGCTTCTGGACTCATTCTTCCAAGAATACCGGGCACGCTGACAGAATCAGTCTTCCTGTCCATCCTCACGATGGGGTTGCGATACGTCCTGCGGAACGCTTTGCAAGGCGTTCTGAGCATCGTCCTGCCCGCCATGCCGTTTCGCACGCCACGCCACGGACGCGTAGTAGCCCGTGTAGCACAGCGCCACGAACGGAATCATGTACAGCAGCGTGGAGCGCTGCGACGGATCGCAAATCACCAGAACCAGCGCGCCGACGCACATCACAATCGCGACGATCGGCACGAATGGGTAGCCAGGCGCGCGGTACTTGAGCTCGCCAACCGTATGTCCCTGCGCGAGCCATTGGTGGCGGAATCGCAAGTGGCAGACGGAAACCGACGCCCACACCACCAGTGTGGCCAGGCCGGAAACCGCGACCAGCGCGAGGTAGACGGTCGAAGCGGCCACCACGGAGGACAGCAGCGCCAGCAGCGAGCCGGCCATGCTGAACATCACCGCGAAAACGGGCACGCCGTGGAAGTTCGTTTTGGCGAGCTTGCGCAGAATCATACCCTCCTGCGCGAGCGACCACACCATGCGCGAGCACACGTACAGGCCGGAATTCGCGGCGGACAGCACGGCCGTCAGCACCACGAAATTCATGATGTCGCCGGCGAACGGCATGCCGATCGATTGGAACACGAGCACGAACGGGCTGGTGTCGACGCCCGACTTGCGCCACGGAATCAGCGCCGCCATGACGGCGATCGAGCCGATGAAGAAGATCGCCAGACGCAGCACGGTGGTGTGCACGGCCTTCGGAATCGCCTTGGACGGGTCCTTCGTCTCGCCCGCCGCGACGCCGACCACTTCGGTGCCGGAGAAGGCGAACACGACCGTCAGCAGCGTGGAGAAAATCGGCAGCACGCCGTTGGGCAGCCAGCCGTCGCTGTAGAAGTTCTCGAACATGGGCGCGTGGTCATAGCCGGCGATCGGAATCGCGCCGAACATGGCCAGCAGGCCAATGATGATGAACGCGATGATGGCGAACACCTTGATGGACGCGAACCAGAATTCCGATTCGCCGTACAGGCGCACCGACAGGATGTTGAGCAGGAACACGACCACGATGAACGCGGCCGACCAGACCCATGCGGGCGAATGCGGGAACCAGCGTTGCATCAGCAGGCCCGCGGCGGTGAATTCGGAGGCGAGCGCCACCGTCCAATTCAGCCAGTAGAGCACGGCGATGGTGAACGCGGTGCCGGGGCCGATGAAACGCTTCGCATACAGGTGGAAGCTGCCGGCGTACGGCATGGCCACAGAGAGTTCACCAAGACTCAGCATGATGAAGTAGACCAGTACGGAACCGATGGCATAGGCGATAATCGCACCGAGTGGACCGGCTTGGTGGATGGTGTAGCCGGAGCTTAAAAACAGTCCGGTTCCGATGACTCCACCAAGCGAAATCATGGTCAGGTGGCGCGTCTCCATTTTGCGCTCCAGCCCGCCCTGCTCGTCGTTCTGCTGGGCTTGCGCCGTGGGATCCGCGGCGGTTCCGGTCGCTGGCTGCGGCTGCCGTTCCTTCGTCCGCGTCGGTTCGCCGGCGATCTGCGCCTGTGCCTGCTGCTCTGCTTGCGATTGCGCCATGCTTGCCTCCGGCTTCCTGCGCGTTTGGTTGGGTGCGGCGTGTGTTTTGGCTGGCCGCACAATCGCAATACTATACGGCAGGCTCACGGCAATGCGCGAGCATCGTCGGATCGACCGCGAGCGGAGGAACGCCCGGAACAGCGGCGGCCCGCAGCCGGGAAGGCATGCGGGCCGTCGATCGCGCTACTCGCGGTATGCGCGGAACGCTCAGAGCACGGCGATGGCGTCGATCTCGACGAGCGCGCCCTTCGGGATGTCGTTGCCGCCGAACGCCACGCGGGCCGGCTTGACGGAGCCGATGAAGACCTTGGCGTATACGTCGTCGACCTCGTGGAAGTCCTCGACGTTCTTCATGTAGATGGTGGCGCGGACCACATTCTCGATGCCGGAGCCGGCGGTGTCGAGGATGTGCTTGATGTTCTTCAGCGCCTGCGCGGCCTGCTCGCCCGCACTCTCGCCGGCCAGTTCGCCGGTGGCCGGGTCGATGCCCAGCTGGCCGGAGACGAACACGAATCCGTTGGCCTTCACGGCCTGGCTGTAGGCGCCGAGTGCTGCCGGGGCTTCGGAGGTGGCCACTGCTTCCAGCTTTTCGCTCATACTGTTCTCCTTTGTCGTAAGGTATGTTGCCGCAAGGTATGTAAACGCGCGCCAAGTATGTGCCAATATGCCCGTACATGCGCTATTTGCGTCGCACCTGAAATCATACTTTTCCGATGGGTGGAAGCGGGAAAAACCGTTCACAGAACGATATGGCCGGAGTTGGCACCACACGGCGCAGCAGGCACGAAAACGGCGGAATCGCAAGGAAAACCGCGGAAAAATACAACAAACGAGCAACAAAAAGGCTCCAGCCGTTCGACTGGAGCCTTGCCCGGTGGGCTTGATGGGGATCGAACCCACGACCTTCTGTTCCGGAGACAGACGCTCTATCCGCTGAGCTACAAACCCATGCAACGCACTACTGTACACGGTCTGCGCCCGTTTGCGACACGATTCGGCGAAAAACGTGACGCAGACCTTGCAATCGTTGGGAAAGTCAGTACGCGCGCTCAATGCATCAGAGTGCTCGGCGCAACCAGCACGCGCTGCACGCTCAGTACATGAGGGTGGCGAGGCGACGACGTGCGCGCTTCAGACGCTCGTCGGTCGGCTCGGGGATCGTGAAGTATTCGAGCAGACGCTGGCGCACCGGCTCGATGTCGGCCTTGTGGCCCGCCGCCACGAAATCAAGCAGACGGTCGAACGCGTCCTGGATCTGCCCGCCGATCATGTCGATGTCGGCGACGGCAAGCTGCGCGTCCACATCGTCCGGCTTGTCGGCGGCAGCGGCACGCACCACGCGCACGTCCGCATTGGCGGAACGGGCCAGCAGCAGCGCCTTCGCACGTTCGCGGGCGGCGCGCGTATCGTTCGGATCGGCTTCCAAAACCTTCTCGTACGCGGCGGCGGCACCGGCGTAATCGCCCTGCTGTGCCAGCATGTACGCTTCCTGATGTTCCGGCGGCACCTGATCCTGCACACTGCCGGCGGATGCGGAATTGGCCGCGTCGGAATCCGGATCGCCCGAATACGGAGCGGTGCCGGTCACGCCGGCCTGCTGTGCGGCGGCGATAAGCTTCGGCACGACCACGTCTGTGATCTGCTGCAGTTCCTCGTCGGACGGAAGGCCCTGCAGAATCGGCATCGGACGGCCGCCGATCAACGCGAACAGCGCCGGCGCGCCCTGAATCTGGAACGCCTGTGCGATGGAGGGATTGGATGCGATGTCGATGCGGGACAGCTGGATCTGGCCGTTGAGCTTGTTCACCGCGTCACCCAATGCGCGTGCCATGGCGAACAGACGGTCGTCGGTCGGCACCCACAGGAACAGCAGAATCGGGAACGTGGCGGAGGTCTGCACCATGGCCTGGAACGTGTTCTCCGTGGTGTCGATGACATATCCGCCAGCCGCCGGAGCGCCGCCCGCCTGCCCCGGCTCGGCCTTCACCTGATGCTTGAGCGCTTCCAGATCAACGGCTCCCGCCAATGAAACACCCGGATGGAACGCTTGCCGCTCTGCCATACTTGCCTCCAAAAACACGAAATCGTTGCTGGCACCAACTATAGGTGCCAACAACGATTTCCCGGTTTTCATTCCCACGGATGCGCGATAGGCGGAAAACCGCCGACGATGCGCGTCCAAGGACCCGTCGTTTTACAGCGCTTCGACCTTCACCGGCTGGCGTTCGGAACCGACCGCGGTGATTTTCTGCCCGGAATTCGCCGGCGGAACATACAGCGCGATGACGTTCACATAGCTCGTCTTCATGGTGCTGGTGGCCTTGCCATTGCCGAACAGCGCCTTTTCCGCGTCAGAGGCCGGCTGCGATTCACGGCCAGCGCCGGCGGAACGCGTCCATTCGGAGTTGATCTGCGCCACCACCAGATCGCCGCCGTCCGCGGAACGCATGACGCTGATGGCTCCATTGACCGGTTCGAAGGTCTGCTGCTGCGTGCCTTCGTTAAGCTCCATGGCCTTCTGCACCTGGGCAGTCAGATCGGCAAGCTTCGATCGCAGATCATCATCCGCGAATTTGCTGGCGTACTTGCTGTTCGCCCCGTTCTGCAGCAGGTCCGCATACGCGTCCACCGCCGCTTTCGGCGTCATGACCAGACCGGTGTCCGTAGGCGTTCCCTGCGCGCTGCCGGTTTTGGAGATTTCGAAACTCGGCATCTTCACGCCGGAGAACAGTCGCGCCACACCCCACAGCTTGTAGTTCTGGCGTGCGGAATCCTGCCTGAACACCAGCAGACGCTTGGACTGCTGGTCCTTGGTTGTGGACGTGATGGAGAACACGGACCGTGGCCAGCCGGCATCCGTGGAGATCACGGCCTGGGCCAGATCCGTGGGGATGGTGGTCTTACGGTCAAGATTGCCCGTGGCTTTCGCTACGTTCAGCTCACTGGTGCGGATGTCCAGTTCCGGACCTTCGAGAATCGTCGGCAACGTATCAGTGTCACGGTTCTGACTGCACTGGTCGAGCGTTTTGAGAATCCTCGTGCGGACCTTTTGCTCCTGCTTGGCGCTCAAGTTCGGCGCATCCTGCCGGGTGGTGGCTTTCGGGGTCGGCAGCTGGCCTTCGCAACCGCACATGCCGACGGCCATTCCCAGCGCGAGCATGGCCGCGATAATCGCCTGACTACGCTTCCTCATCACTGGTCCTCCTCTTGGCCGTCTTCCTGCGTTTCCGTCTGAACCTCCTCTTGGGCAAGACGAGCGAAATACGCGGCAAGCTCATCCTGCGAGATCACGGAAGTCGCCTCGTCGTCAACAGACGATTCGCCCGCCGTCGATTCAAATACGGTCGATTCGGACACAGTCGGCTGGCTTTCCGCAATCGTGTTCTGCTGGTCGGCGACCAGGTTACGTGCCACAGGATCGACGATGACGGGCTGTTGCGTTTCCTCGAACGACGACGTACGACCGCCGGTGCGATGTTCCGCATGGCGACGCCTGCCGTGACGCGACCTGCTCCGCGCCCTGTTGCTGGCGGCGGTTTCGGCGTTCTTCACCCAAGCCGAAACCTCGTTCTCATCGCCTTCGTTGACGCCAACGCCTTCGACCATGGCGAAAGCGCGCTTGTTGCGGCGCTTATGCGGCGGCATGGCGAATACGGAAGCGGAAAGCACGGCGAGAATCGCCAGCAGTCCGCCGGCAAGATACAACGGCATGGCGAAATTCGGCAGGTTACGACGGTCCCAATTCAGAGTGACCGTATCTCCCTTGCGGTTGCCGAAATCAATCAACGCCACAACATCCTCGGCGTTATTGCTGTTCGATCCTTTGACCTGCATATCAACGGCACCGTCATTGCACTTGATGGTGCGCCACATGTCGGAGTCCTTGAAAGCCACCTGGTTCTGGGAATTGTCCGCGGTTCCCTGCGCGGAGACCTTCATGGTGGAAAGCGTCGTCCAATCGGACAGACCGGAGACGCGCATGTACTTGCTTCCCGCAATCCATCCGGCAACATCGCGCGCGGAACCTATGGCGATGCACACATTGGATTTCTTGTCACGGGATTTGGCCGAAATATTGACGCGGCTGTCTACCAGCTGCAGCACGTTCGGATCGGTGACCACGTATTCCGAACCGTTCACCGGAGCGGCGGCGGTGATCTCATTGTCCGGTTTCCAGACGGTTGAATTCAACACGCCAAACACGACGCATGCGATGGCAAGCAAGCCGAAAATAGGCGTGACGATGCCACGCATGATCTTCGCATGCCGGGTAGGGCCCGTCTCGATCTGCGGCTTCTCTTGTTCTTCCTGCAATACAGTCATAGCTTTTCCATTCTACAGTGTCCGTTTGCACAAGCCTGAAAAAAACATGAAAATCATGCTTTGCCGCTATGGTTGGCCCTATGCGTAAATCACTTCTTTCCAAGGCCGTCACGGCAGTCTGCGCAACGGTCATGTGCCTGGGCGTCACTGCGTGCGGCGGTAATTCCAGCGCGAAATCCGACAAGTCGAACTCGGATTCCTCCTCATCTTCCGAAAAAATCGGCATGCACCAGATCGCCGGCGTGACCGCCAAGGGCGAGCTCGGCAAGAAGCCGACCGTCTCGTTCAAGACGCCGATGACGGTTGAGGACAACAGCTACGTGGTGCTGCAGAAGGGCGACGGAGCCCAGATCGAGGACGGCGACCGCGTCTGCTCGCAGGGCATCGCCATCAGCGTCAAGGATGGTTCCGAACTGGCCAGCACGTGGGAGAAGAACACCCCCGACTGCTCCACCGTAGTCACCTCGGATACCAGCCAGATGACCGAGAACTACTACAAGATCTTCAAGAGCCTCAAGCTCAATTCCACCGTGGCGTTCGGCGTGAACGACTCGAATTCCTCCGGCACCTCGTATCTCATGGTACTCACGCTGGTGTCCAAGTCGAAGGACCTGAAGAAGGCCACCGGCGAGAAGGTCGCGGGCGTTCCGGCCGACCTGCCGAAGGTAACGCTCGCCAAGGACGGCAAGCCGTCGATCGACATGAACGGCTATAAGGGTTCCGATTCCCTGGTTTCCCTTGACCTCATCAAGGGCAAGGGCGCTGTGGTCAAGGATACGCAGTCCGTGATGGCGCACTACACCGGCTGGCTGCTGGACGGCACGCAGTTCGATTCCTCGTGGGACCGCGGACAGTCCTCCGCCTTCTCGCTTGACAGCGTGATCAAGGGCTGGAAGCAGGGTCTGGCAGGCCACACGGTCGGTTCCCAGGTGCTGCTGGTAGTGCCGCCGAGCCTCGGCTACGGAAACAAGGATCAGGAGAAGATTCCGGCGAATTCCACGCTGGTCTTCGTGGTCGACATTCTCGCCGCCTACTGATCCGCCGAACCGACTGATAGGTTCCTCCAAAAACAAAATAGCCTCCCCCTCGGGAGGCTATTTTCATATGCATGCAAGTCCTAGGGGAAATGGCGGCAACGCGTGCGGTATCGAGGCGTACCGAGGGAAGGCGTACGAAGGTACGTCGACCGAGGAACAACGAAGATAACGCTCCGTTGCCGCGATTTCCAGAGTTGGAACCGAAAGAATCAGAACAACCGTAAAGAATCGTCCTCAGTGCCCTTCATCTCCTCGTAATCCAAAAGCAGACATTTGAAACCGCGGTCCTGCGCGAGCACGCGGGCCTGCGGGGTGATGGTCTGCGCGGCGAAGATGCCGTGCACGGGGGCCAGCAGCGGGTCGCGGTTGAGCAGATCGCAGTAGCGGGTGAGCTGTTCGACGCCGTCGATGCCGCCGTTGCGCTTGATTTCGATGGCCACGTGCTCGCCGTTGCCGTCAATCGCCATGATGTCGACCGGTCCGATGGCTGTCGGGTATTCGCGGCGCACGAGCTTCGCGCCTTTGCCGATGCGTTCGATCTGTTCGGCCAGGTACTTCTGCAGATGGTCTTCGACGCCGTCCTTGATGAGGCCCGGATCCTCGCCGAGGTCGTACGATTCGTCCGAATAGATGTGCTGCAACGTCACTTCCAGCACGTCGTTCGATTTGTCGGCCGACGCGCGGATCACCTTTTGCGGCACTTCAGTATCAACGTCGTCATCGGCGTGGTCGGGGGTGATGTCCCTGATGCTGCATGGCGCGGACATCCAGTTGAGCGGCTTGTATGAGCCGAGTTCGGAGAAGATCAGCAGGCTGTTGTCCGCCTTGATGAGCAGCACGCGCTTGGCGAGCGGCAGGGAGGCGTTCAATCGTCCGGAATATTCGGCAGAGCAGTCAGCAACAATAATTCGCACGAGGCACTACCCTACCATGCGCGTCGCCGTACGTACGGCATACGTATTCGCGGCGGCGGAAAGCCACGTAAAAGACAAAAGCGGCCCGGTAATCGCAATACAAAAACATATTGCGATTACCGGGCCACCTTACGTCAAGCGGAAACGGCTTATTCGGCGCGCTTCACGTTGGTTCCACGCTCGACCGCGACGGTGAGCTTGTTCGAATCGAAGGAGATGAAGCCGTCAGTCACCTCGAAGGAGAGACGATTGCCTTCAGGATCCACCACAACGATGGTTCCTTCCTTGATCACGGTCAGCACAGGCTCGTGGTCGGGCAGGATGCCCATTCCGCCTTCGGAGGCGGGAATGGTAACCGACTTCGCCGTGCCGTGCCACACAGGGTGGTCAGCGGCGACGATGTTCACCTGCATAGTCGATCCGGCCATCACGCACCGTATTCCTTCTGCATGTCGTGCCACTTTTTCTCGAGGTCGTCGATGCCGCCGATACCGGAGAATGCCTGCTCCGGAACGTCGTCATACACGCCGTCGCAGATGCGGGTGAATGCTTCGATAGTCTCGTCCGCCGGAACGTAGGAGCCCGGACGGCCGGTGAACTTCTCGGCGACGTAGAAGTTCTGGCCAAGGAACTGCTCGATCTTACGAGCACGGTTCACAGTGGTCTTATCTTCTTCGCCAAGCTCATCGATACCGATCAGGGCGATGATGTCCTGCAGCTCCTTGTTACGCTGCAGAATCGCCTTGACGCGGTTTGCACAGTCGTAGTGCGCCTGACCCACGTAACGCGGATCAAGGATTCGCGAAGTGGAGCTCAGCGGGTCGACTGCCGGGTAGATACCCTTCGAAGCGATGTCACGAGACAGCTCGGTGGTTGCATCCAGGTGGGCGAAGGTCGTTGCAGGAGCCGGGTCGGTGTAATCATCGGCCGGCACGTAGATGGCCTGCAGCGAGGTGATGGAGTGTCCACGGGTCGAAGTGATTCGCTCCTGCAGCGCGCCCATCTCATCGGCCAGGTTCGGCTGGTAGCCCACTGCGGACGGCATACGGCCGAGCAGGGTGGACACCTCGGAACCAGCCTGGGTGAAACGGAAGATGTTATCGATGAACAGCAGCACGTCCTGATTCTGTACGTCACGGAAGTACTCTGCCATGGTCAGTGCGGTCAGCGGCACGCGCAGACGGGTACCCGGCTGCTCATCCATCTGGCCGAAGACCAGTGCGGTCTTCTCGAGCACGCCGGCCTCGTCCATTTCGCCGATCAGATCGTTACCCTCACGGGTACGTTCGCCGACGCCTGCGAACACGGACACACCGCCGTGGTTCTGAGCCACACGCTGAATCATTTCCTGAATCAGCACGGTCTTGCCGACGCCTGCGCCACCGAACAGACCAATCTTGCCACCCTGCACATACGGGGTCAGCAAATCGATGACCTTGATACCGGTTTCGAACATCTGGGTCTTGGACTCCAGCTGGTCGAATGCCGGCGGGTTACGGTGGATAGGCCAACGTTCGGTAACCTTAACGGTCTCGTCGGCCTTCTTGTTGAGGATGTTGCCGGACACGTCGAATACGTGGCCCTTGGTGACATCGCCAACCGGCACGGAGATCGGGCCACCGGTGTCGTACACGGTGGCGCCACGCACGAGGCCGTCAGTCGGCTTCAGAGCGACGGTACGCACGGTGGAATCGCCAAGATGCTGTTCAACCTCAAGGGTGATCTTCTTGGTGGTCTCGCCCTCTTCGTGGACACCGGTGTTGGCCAGTTCAACGGTAAGTGCATTGTAAATGTCGGGCAGGTGGCCCACCGGGAATTCGACGTCGATAACCGAACCCTGGATACGCGTAACGCGTCCAGCGGTCGGCTCTGCAGCCGTCTCGGGAGCCGCTGTGGTCTGATTCTCAGCCATATGCGTTCCTACTCTTCCTTCTTGTTCAGCGCATCAGCGCTGCCGATGATTTCGGTAAGTTCCTGGGTAATCGATGCCTGACGCGAAGCGTTGAGCTTGCGAGTCAGTTCATCGATCAGGCTGCGAGCGTTGTCTGTAGCCGTGTGCATGGCGTTCTGTCGGCTTGCAGTCTCGGATGCCGCTGCGGTGAGCAGGCATTCATGGATACGGGACTGGATGTACTTCGGCAGAATCGCGTCGAGTACTTCGTCAACGCTTGGCTCGAACGCATACAGAGGAGTCGCAGCATCGGCATCGGATTCCGGCACAGGACCGGATTCCGGCTGTTCCGGAAGCACGAGCTCAACGGGTAGCATGCGCAGCACACGCACCTTCTGAACCACCATATTCACGAACTCGGTGAACACAATGTAGAGTTCGGAGACTCCACCTTGGTCCGCCGGCTTCATATAAGCGTCCAACAGTGCCTTCGAGATGGACTCTGCGACTTCCACGCCGGGCTGGTCGGTATCGCCTTCCCAAGTGCCGGCAACATCACGGTTGCGGTACTTGTAATACGTCACACCGCGACGACCATACACATACAGTTCCGGCTGCTTGCCCTGCTCATCGAGTCGGGCCAACAGCGATTCCGTTTCGCGGATGATCGAGGAGGTGTACGGACCTGCCATACCACGATCCGAGGTAAGAGCGAGGACAGCCACGCGAGGGTTGTCCTCGTTCTTTTTCACGATCGGATGGTCGATATGGGTATGGGCCACCAGCGCTTGCACGGCGTCGAAAATCGCATCGGTATACGGCTTCGCGTTCAAGGCCACGTCACGTGCCTTGGCGATATGCGAAGACGCGATCATCTCCTGCGCGTTGAAGATTTTCTCCAGCGACGCGGTGGAGGCGATCCTAGATTTCAATGCGAGTTGCGAGCCCATGAATCACTTCTCTCCTGCGACGATCTTTTCCTGCTCGACCGGAGTGGTGTGCTTCTCGTCAGGCTTCTTCTCGACCAGCGGCTTGCCCGCGCTGGTCACGAAGGTCTCACGGAACGCTTCCACGGCCTTGTCGAGGGCAGCCTCGGTGTCGGCGGTGAAGTCTTCGGTCTCGCGAATGGTCTTGAGGATATCGGTGTTGTGATCCAGATAATCCAGCATGCCCTTTTCGAACGGCAACACGTCGCTGATTGGCAGGTCATCCATCTTGCCATGGGTGCCGGCCCACACGGACACGACTTCCTGTTCCATCGAATACGGGGAGAACTGCGGCTGCTTCAGGAGCTCGGTCAGGTGGGCACCACGGTTCAGCTGAGCCTTCGAAGCCGCATCCAGATCGGAAGCGAACATGGCGAAGGATTCCAGCGAACGGTACTGCGCCAGCGAGATCTTCAGCGTGCCGGAGACCTTCTTCAAGGCCTTCGTCTGGGCAGCGCCACCGACTCGGGACACGGAGATGCCGACGTCCACAGCAGGACGCTGGTTCGCGTTGAACAGGTCGGACTGCAGGAAGATCTGGCCATCGGTGATGGAAATCACGTTGGTCGGAATGTAGGCGGACACATCGTTCGCCTTGGTCTCGACGATCGGCAGGCCGGTCATCGAGCCGCCGCCGAGGTCATCGGAAACCTTGGCGCAACGTTCGAGCAGACGGGAGTGCAGATAGAACACATCGCCCGGGTAAGCCTCACGCCCCGGCGGACGACGCAGCAGCAGGGAAATCGAGCGGTAAGCCTCAGCCTGCTTCGACAGATCGTCGAAGACGATGAGCACGTGCTTGCCGTTGTACATCCAGTGCTGTCCGATGGCGGAACCGGTGTACGGTGCGATGTACTTGAAGCCTGCGGAATCGGAAGCCGGGGAAGCCACAATGGTCGTGTACTCCATAGCGCCGGCCTCTTCCAGGGACTGCTTCACCGATGCGATGGTGGAGCCCTTCTGACCGACGGCCACGTAGATGCAGCGGACCTGCTTCTTCGGGTCTCCGGATTCCCAGTTGCGCTTCTGGTTGATGATCGTATCGATTGCGATAGCGGTCTTACCGGTCTGGCGGTCGCCGATGATGAGCTGGCGCTGGCCACGTCCGATCGGCGTCATTGCGTCGATGGCCTTCAGGCCGGTGGACAGCGGCTCGTCAACCGGATGACGATGCATAACGTCAGGTGCTTGGGCCTCGAGAATACGACGGCCTTCGGTCTTGATCTCGCCAAGACCGTCAATCGGGTTGCCTAGCGGGTCCACGACGCGGCCAAGGTAGCCGTCGCCGACGGGCACGGAGAGCACTTCGCCGGTACGACGCACTTCCTGGCCTTCCTCGATACCGGTGAAATCGCCGAGGATAACCACGCCGATTTCGCGGGCGTCAAGGTTGAACGCCAGGCCAAGCGTGCCGTCTTCGAAGGTCAGCAGCTCATTGGCCATGCAACCAGGCAGTCCCGTCACGTGCGCAATGCCGTCGCCAGCGGTCGCGACATAACCGACTTCCTGGGTCGGAGTGTCCGACGGCTTGTACGACTCGACGAACTCATCGAGCGCCTTGCGTATCGTGGTGGGATCAATGGTAAGTTCTGCCATGATCACTCCTTATTGTTGTTTTTAAATTCAGTCAAGTCTTGTTTCAGGCTTGTTCACCGTGTGGCGTGCCGTCAGGCGGTCGCCTTCACCGTGCGCTGAAGATGTTGCAGCTGTGCGACCACCGTGTTGTCGGTGACCTCGTCGCCCACCTGGATGCGCATACCACCCAAGACGGTCGAATCGACCACCGAGTTGATGTGCACCGGATGGCCGGTCTTCGCCGAATAGATGGCGACGAGCTTCTTGACCTGCTCCTTGCTCAGTGGCGTTGCCGTGGTGACGGTGACCATCGATTCGCCCATATGACGGGAGAACTTGTTGATCAGCCACTGAATGGTCTGCAGATAGCGGCGATTGCGCAGATTGCAGGTCGCATGCTCGGCCAGACGCTTGGTCACCACATTGAAGTCGGCATTGCCGATCAGGCTGTACAGCAGCTTGATACGGGCTTCGGCGGGGACGGTTGCGTCATACAGCTTGCTGCGTACGACCGGAAGGTTGAGCAGTGCGGAATGCAGCTGGGCAAGCTCGATGGAGACCTGCAGAGTAGCATTCGTGTGGTCCGCGTAGTACATCATGCCATCCACACCGAAATCCTCGGCGGCGTTGGCGATGTCGGATACGCGGCTCCAGCGGCGGGCCACCAGATCGGACATGATTTCCATCGTCAACGGATGGGCATCATCTCCAATGAGGGTCTTGACTACCGCAACCTTGTCTTCGACTGGGCGCGACGGGTCGGTGAGGGCACGTTCAAGCTGGATGTTGTGGTCGAGCACGTTGGTGATCGTGAACAGTTCGTTCCCGATACGCCATGCGTCCTCGCCGCTGTCACGCAGCTTGGGGGCCAGCGAGTCACGCGAAACGCGGTCTGCGATACGCGATGCTTCTCCTCGCATTGGTCACCTCCCTTTCTTGAAGGTTTCGATCACTTCTTGTCGCTGTCCAGTTCGGCGATCATCTGGTCGATCATCGTCGACTGCACGTCGTCGCTTTCCAGCTTGCTGCCCAGGATCTTGCCGGCCAGTGCCGTTGCCAGCACGCCGACCTCACCCTTCAGGCTCACCAGAGCCTGCTGCTGCTGGGACTCGATGGAACGCTGGGCGGTGGCGGTGATCTGCGCCGCATCAGCCTCGGCACGGGTACGTGCGTCGGCGATGATGTGCGATGCTTCCGCGCGAGCGTCGTCGCGGATCTTGGAAGCCTCGACGCGTGCGTTGCTCAGCTGGGCATCGTACTTCGCCTTGGCTTCGTCGGCATCCTTCTGGGCCTGTTCGGCCTTGGCGATGCCGCCTTCGATCTTGGCTGCGCGCTCATCGAACACGGCCTGGAACTTCGGCAGGAAGAACTTGTAGAAGAACACGGCGACGATGATCAGAATGACCAACGACCAGAAAATGTCGTAGCTTTTCGGAAGGAACAGTTCCATCTCGCTAGCTGCGGTCACCATAGTGTCTTCCTCCTTTCACGTTCGTTTGCGTCTTCGGTGTTTACCTTGGGGATCAAGTCTTACTTGATGAAGGCGAGCACGAAGCCGAGCAGTGCCAGCACCTCGACGAATGCCAGGCCCAGGAACATGAGGGTCTGCAGACGGCTGCCGAGCTCAGGCTGGCGAGCGGTGCCTTCGATGGTCTTGCCGATCAGGATGCCCAGACCGATGCCAGGGCCGATGGCGGCGAGGCCGTAGCCAACGACGTTCAGGTTGCCGGCAACCTCAGCGAGGGTAACGATATCCATGATTGTTTCCTTTCTGGTTATTGCTTGACAAGAAGCAACACTTAAAAAGCCGGCGGTCAGTCGATCTCCGGATAGCTCATATTGATGTACGCGGTGGTCAGGATGGCGAAGATGTAAGCCTGCAGGCAGGCGACCAGCGCCTCGAACAGGAACATGAACATGCCAGCCGCGAAGGTGATGATGCCGAACGGCATCATCAGCTTGTTCACCACATCAACGAGGAAGAACTGCGTGGCCGAGAGGCACAACGCAAGGATCAGGTGGCCCGAAACCATGTTGGCGAACAGTCGGATCGTCAACGAGAACGGGCGGATAATCAGCAGCTCAAGCAGCTGAATCGGGGACAGCAGAATATAGATCGGGGCCGGAACGCCCTTCGGGAAGATCTCGTCCCTCAGGAAGTGGCCAAGGCCCTTTTCACGGATGCCGGCAATCCAGTACTGGCAGAAGCACCACATGGCGAACACCAGAGGCAGCGTGATGGACGCGCTTGCCGCGATGTTGAAGCCCGGGATGATGCCGCACAGATTGAAGACCAGCAACGTGCAGAACACGGTGGTGATCATCGGCACATAACGCTTGCCACGCAGCTCGCCCATCACCTGATAGACGATGTTGTCGCGGACAAACTCGATCAGCCATTCGACTGCGCCCTGCCAACGGCCAGGGATGAGCTTTGCACGGCTTGCCGTAATTCCGAGAACCAGCAGCATGATGACGGTCGCAAGAATACGAACGAGGATGATGCGGTTGATGGCGAACGGCGTGCCTTGAAAAACAAACGGATCGGGAAGGAAGTCATTGATGCTCGGCATCTCTGGACCATCGGCGATGGTCATGATGCCCTCTCCCAATGCACTAATCATTCACGCCTCCTGCTCTTGTGTCAGCTGTTAGTCTAGCCCAACAGCTGAGTCGAATGTGACATTCCGGTTACCAAACCAGAACATCCTTCGGGTTCTATGTTAACGCGCCCATAAACGCGTTCGCATACCAGCCCCGAATGGCTGCAAAGGATTATCAGACCGTGGCTAGACAACATTCCGCACCGGGAGCTTTCCCCTACTACCGTATAGCGAAAACCGGCGTTTCGCACGTTGCGGGGACTATTAGACACAACCACGGCCGTTGTCGATTCGGCCTATTTCACCCCCATTCACACCAAAATAGACATCGTTTGCAACACTGCTTGATAAAACGTTTTACTTAACATATCGCACCATAATATATGACGGCGAAAATGAAACGATGTCGCAGCAGGCAACAAAAACCGCGCAAAAAGCCCACGACACCGCGCAAAAGCGGCAATCGTGGGACAATCGCCAATACTTGTCAGTACTCGCCGATCTTCGTGAAATCAGCCGCGAATGACACCGTATCCATCGTGCGAGAATGGCGTGAACGCGTCGACACGCGGAGAACCGGGCTCGTGCCGGATCGAACGGTCGGTGCCGAGGCGCTTCTCCTCGCGCAGCTGCGGTACTTCGCTCAAATCGTAAGGCGTGGTCTGATAGACCCAGTTGAGCCAGTTGCGCCACAGCAGGTTGGCGTGGGCGCGCCAGGCGAACAGCGGTTCGAGCTTCGGATCGTCGTGCGGGAAATAGTTTTCGGGGAACGGCACGTTGGTCATGCCCTTCTTCATATCCCTCTCGTATTCCTCGGCGAGCGTGTACTTGCCGTATTCCCAATGGCCGAGCGCGAACACTTCGGAGAAGTCGCGCGTGGCGATGAGCCCCGGGCCGGACTTCGGACCCCACGTGAGCACCTGCAGCTCGGGATTATGGGCGATATCACCCTCGTTGATCCCCGCCAGGCGGGAATGCGGTTGCAGGCAGATCTCGTCGAAACCGTTGGTGAGGAAGCAGTATTCGTCCTGCAGATACTGGGGAAACACGCCGAAGAGCTTCTCCGGCAGCAGCTCCTTGCGCACACCGTACCGATAGTTGAGCGCGCCCATCGCACCCCAGCACAGGTACATGGTGGAGAAGACGTGGGTGGAAGCCCAGTCGAGAATCTGCTTGAACTCGTCCCAGTAGTCGACCTGCTCGAAATCGAGGTGCTCGACGGGCGCTCCCGTCACCACAAGACCGTCGTAATAGTTGTCTTTGAACGCATCGAGCGTCTCGTAGAACTTCACCAGATGGTCGGCGCTCACGTGCGTGGCCTCGTGGGTGGAGGTCTTCATGAAGTCGACCTCGACCTGCAGCGGGCTCTTGGAGATCAGACGCAGCAGTTGCGTTTCGGTCTCGATCTTCTTCGGCATGAGGTTCAGGATCACCAGCTTGAGCGGACGCACACGCTGGCGCTCCGCTTCGGGCTTTTCGAGCGCGAAGATGCGCTCGGAGTCGAGAATGTCTCTGGCCGGAAGGCCGCTGGGAATCTTGATAGGCATGTTTCCTATTATGGTGCGGACCCGGATATGGCGTATTCGGCGGTTTTCATCGACGGTCCGCAGCGTTATACGAAAAACGGATAACGCGTTATCGGATATGCGATTCCACTAGCAGCGCAATATGCGACACGCCGATTTGACTTATTAGCCAACATCCGTAAAGTAGTTAAAGCTGCCTCAATGAAGGCAAGCCGACGCGGGGTGGAGCAGCTCGGTAGCTCGCTGGGCTCATAACCCAGAGGTCCATGGTTCAAATCCATGCCCCGCTACCAATGCCTCGGGCTTCACATGGAAGAAGTCCGAGGCTTTTTCTATATCTTCAAGGCTCCATGCCACTCGCCTAGTCATCTTCTGTGAAATCGAAGACCTATCGACGCCAAGAGCGTTCGCCAGATCCTTTTGCTTGACATTGCGAAGAGTCATGGCCACTTTCATATTTCGCGTGACTATATCCTGCAAACTGACAGATTCGGCCTGAGCTGCGACCTTAGGGCTGATTGTTGCTATTGTCATAGCACATAAGTTTAGCGAAACTAACAAAAAGATAGAATGCGACACGCCGGACGAGCAGATCTAACTATATTCGTGGTTAGATGTGAGTGTGACAAACATTTTAGTAGATTCACCCACCGTAGGTGAAAAGGTCAAACGCCTTATGGGGCTCAATGGCCTGACACAGGCAGAAGTCGCTGAAACATTGCACTGCTCACGGTCCACGGTCTCGCAGAAATGCACTGGCCGAATCGCTTTCAGCGTGAATGAGATAAACGAGCTTGCCGAACTCTTGCACGTCAGCGCCGATGTGCTCCTTGGGCGAGCTCCGTTGGAGGTGAAATGATGCTGATTCATGACGCTTCGGGTGCTGTTGCCGTCGTATCGGCTGAATCGGTGAGGATTGTCGGCGAGGGCTGCATCGTCCTTAACGCCCGCGCCGTGTACATCCATAATCAGGCGTTGACGCCAGAGCAGGCCGCGATTGTCAAGCGTGGTGTCATGGCCACGCTCGACGACCCAGCGGCGTTAGAAGATCTGCATGGGAAGCACGACGTCGCCAGCGTCGATCTGCCACCACGGGACTGCCTTGGGGTTGATGGTGATGGCGTGGATGCTCATGTCGGGAAACCTGACGGTCTGGACGAAGCTGTCACCGGACTTCAGACGTTCGGAGAGTTCACTGACCGTGGAGGCCGTCGCGCCGGTGATGGTAAGCGGCGTGGTCGTTCCCAGGTAAAGGGCGAAGTCGAACGTGGTTTCGTCACTCATTACTCTTCCTTCCTTCGTTGTTTGAAAGGTTTGGTTTGTGCGATTACAAGCCTATCGCCGCGGAGGAAGGAGCCTAAATCCATGAATCAAGGAGCAGTGAAATGAGCGTCACAGTCAAACGTGTGGACAGGAAAAGCAGTCAGCGTTTTTACGAGCTGATCGTTGAGACGGCAGAAGTCACCGTGCGCGTCCCGTTCAACGGCTACGAGCTTGACGATCTTGATAAACAGATCAACCGCTGCTTCAACGAGGAGGATTGACCGTGAAACGTTTCATCAAGACCCTCATGCTGCTGCTGGTAAGCCCGTTCGTGTTCCTCATGCTCGGGATTACCCTCGCCGTCGTCCGGTTTGGCGAGTTCCTCACCGACGACGACTGACGGCATCCGATAACTTCATAGCCCTTGACCCAGCCGAAGGTCGGTTGCTGGTGAGGCGCGATAAAGCACCCGGCCGCGCCTTGCCCAGCGCGTTACAAACACACCCGGAATGCCGGGCGGTTACCACGGCCCCAGCGGGGAGCTATGCGGGTGTATACAGATCGCTTCACGGCGTCTTGTTCGGGCGCAACTGGGGACCATCGCCGGCATACGTGCCGGGCTGTGCGGCGAGACCTTGCGCGCGGCTTCGGCCGCTGACCTATGCGACGGCGCGGCTCCGTTACGAAGCAACCTTGCATGGCGAACCCTAACCCGGAAAACACTTGAGCAATCTTGTGTTTTCCGGGCTGGGTTCCCCGCTCTAACGCCCCACCACCCGAAGGGCACATCATCCACAATTCTTATCCACTTATCCACAATATGAAACGAGGTTCGAGACATGGGTTATTCGGTCGATTACAAGCCAACAAACCGCCGCCGCGCCAAGAGGACGGTGCCGAAGAACAAGGCCCAGCGCACGAAGGACATCAAGAATGCCATTCGATGGAATATCAGGCAATTGGAGCATGACACTGCTTCTACTGCCTACATCCAGCGTCCCTTGATTATCAGCATTCTTCGTTTGAACCGCATCAGTCCGCACGCCGACCCGTCCGGTGACAACACTTTCCAGCAGCTGATTGCCGAGGGTTGGGTGCCGCGCCCGGAGCGTTTCGCCGGCTCGCAGTGGTTCAGCCGCGCCGATCTGTTGCAATCACTCAAGGCTTACGTGAGGGCGTGACTATGCGGGCGAAACTGAAACTAGTGATCGAGGAAACCGACGACACGGGTACCATCACAACCACGTTGCCGCTGGCGTTCGCCATGCATGACGATATGTGGAACCCGGTGGCCGGCGTTTATGACAAGTTCAAGAGCGACCATAGGCGTTTGCGCTTCGCCACATGGTTGATTCCGGCCATCACCGAAGCGATTGTGCAAGCGAACTGCGGCACCGACCAAGATTCTGAGGCCGGCATATGAACCCACGCGCGAAGCTCACGGCCAAGCAGGCGGCCCGATATTTGGGCGTGAGCGAAAGCCTGTTGCGCAAGTGGCGCGGCGAACATTACGGCCCGGTGTTCTACCGGCCCACGGATGCGCCCAACTGCCCCGTGCTATATGAAGTATCGGACTTGGACATGTTCGTAGCGCAGCGCAAGAGCAAGGCGGCCCAGAGTGCCGCGTAGGCAAGTAGTCGCCCCGTCAATCCGTTCGGCCGAGATAGCGGCGTGGGGCAACGACTGTTGGTTGGAACTGCCCGGCTGCACGAAGGTGGGCACCGAAGACGACCATATAGTGCCCCATGCGCATGGCGGCAAGGACACCGTGCCGAACCTACGCCGTGCGTGCAAGCATTGCAACGCTTCGCGGCAAGACCGCGTGCTGTATGGCTATGGCTGCCGCTTGCACATGATCGTGTGCCCGCCCGGTTCATGTGACCGGGAGGCCGTGGACTACATAGCCAAGCACGCGAAGCCAAGCGACCCGGTTGTGTCGTGGGCTTCGCTGGCCGTCGCCATGCGCGTGGACGAAGCGGACATGGAGCAGCGGCGGGCCGTGGCGATGGCATGGTCTGCCGCCTACCGCCAGTTCGCCAAGAGCCGCGCGCCGTTGGATGTGTGGCTGGTGCGCACCATACCAGCCAGCCGCAAGCACCCGCAGATGCTGGCCGAGTGGATAGCGCTGGACTACGACATACAGGTGCTGGACCCCGGCTATGCCGAGAGCATGGCACGGGCACGTAACGACATGTACAGGCAGCTGGTGCGCCAGTGGTACGCCCTCCACCTGTCACAAGAGACGATAGACGTGAGGCAAGCGGCCCGCCGCCAGCGACTCGCGGCCCTTGGCTTGCGTTCCATGCCATCTTCGGTGCCTTCATCGCGCCCGGAATGGTGATTTTTTAAACTCACGGCGCCGGGAAAGACCCCGCGCCCAGTTTTTTCTCCCCCCAACACGGGAGGAAAAACGGCACGAAAACGTTGGAACATCAAGGAAAAGAAAGGATACGGATAAATGAACCAAAACACGTTCGACATTTTCGACGATACCGCCGGCCGGCACGTCGGGCAACAGGAAAAGGCCACCCGTCGGCTGATCGAGAGCCTTACCGAGCGTTCGGGCGGCGACCTTGACCCGTTCGCCACCACGCTATGCGCCAGCCTGTTGTCCTTGGCCCAGAACATCGACACACAGCGCAACGCCGGCAAGGAGATCAGCCGCAACATGAACACGTACTTGGACAACGTGCAGCGCCTTCAGGACATGTACCCGCCGGAACCGAAGGTGGACGAAGACTTGGCCGCCTACTTGGCCGAGGCGAAGGCATGACCAGGGAGCCGCCGATTATGCGAGCCGGAACGCGCCGCGACCCATCGCGCCGCACAGACGGCAACGTGGTGGCGCGCACTGCCGAACTGTTGGGCAAACCGTTGTTGCCTTGGCAACGGTACGTCGCGGACGTGGCCGGCGAACTGGACGACGCCACAGGCACGTACCGGTATGACACCATCGTGCTTACCACGCCCCGCCAGTGCGGCAAAAGCACGTTGATAGACACCGAGGACACGCGCAACGCCCAGCTTGGACGCGATAGGAAGATCTATTACTTGGCCCAGACCGGCAAGGACGCCGAACAGCACTTCAAGGAATACGTGAAGCAACTGAGGGACAGCCGGCTGGCACCGCTGGCCCTGAAGCCACGACTGAGCAACGGCGGCATGGAACAGCGGTTCACCAACGGCAGCTTCATACGCCCTTTGGCCGTCACGAAGGTGGCCGGCCACGGCGTGCAGATGGACAAATTCACCTTGGACGAGGCGTTTAGCCTGACCGAAGAGGCCGGCTATATGATCTTGGACGGCTTGGGGCCGACCATGAACACCCGCTTAAGGTTCACCGGCGTGCAACCACAGATGTGGATTACATCGACCGAAGGCACGGCCGCTTCGACGTTCTTCAACACTCTGTTGGACGGCTTGCGCGCCGGCGACGTGCCCGAACGCACGGCGTGGTTCGACTTCGGCTTGCCCGACGACGAAGACCCCGAAGATCTCAAGGCCGTGGCACGCTGGCACCCGGCCGCCGGCCTGTTGTGGGACTTGCGCCAGTTGGCCGACTTCCGCCAGCAGTTCGGGGACAACAAGGCCGGTTGGGCGCGAGCCTTCGCCAACCGGCGTGACGTGGGCATAGCCGAGCGCATCATATCGGCCGACCTGTGGAACGCCACCACATGCTGGCCGATAGCGCCCGGCGACTTGGCCGGCCGCCCCGTGGTGTTCGGTGCCGCCGTGGACGTTGACGCCACCCACACGGCGATTAGCGCCGGAATATTGGAACACGACGGCACCGTTAACGTGCAGTTGCTCAAGGTGCTGGACGGCACCGGCGCGGCACCCAATGAGATAACCAGGCTGTGCGCCACCTACGACGCGCCCCTGTGCATGGACTCGCGCGGCCCGAACGGCGACTTGTGCGACCGGCTGAAGGCGTTGGCCGACATCAATGGCGACCCGGTTGTGCGTTTCGTGGACATGCAAGCCGGCGATTTTCTCAGCGTGGGCCAGTCGTTCGTGAGCGGCCTTGAGAACGGCACCGTGCGGCACGCGGCAGACACCGAGCTGGACGCCAGCGCGGCGAACAGCGCGCGCGCATGGAGCGGCGACGCTTGGCGCATATCACGGCGCGGCAGCACCGGCAAGACATCGCCGCTCGAAAGCGCCATGCTTGCCGCGTGGGGCGTATCCCACCGGCCCGAACCCGAAGGGCCGTTGCAAATATTCTGACCATGTACGGCTGTGGCGGACTGTGGCGGACTGTGGCGGGCAATGGCGCACGCCACTCGCCACGGCCATGCGTGAGCGCGCATGATGTGTCGCATGAACGACTTCGGTTTTTTTCAGCGGCTACGCTTCGCCGGCAAGATCATCACGCGCGGCGTGGCCGCCGTGGACGACATGCCGGCCGAGATAATGCCGCCCAGCCGCACGGCCGCGTATGACCCGCTGCAACTGTCCACCGTGTTCCGTGGCGTTCAGGTGCTCCAGACCGCAATCGCCGGCTTGCCGTTGCACGAAATGCGCGGCGGCGTGAAGCTCAACACGCTTACGTCCATCATCGACCGACCGGACGCCAACCGAAGCCGCCGTGACTTCATCAGCGACATCGTGGCGTCGCTGTGCTTGGACGGCAACGCGTTCGTTCGCAAACTGCGCTATGGCGGCGAAGTGGTGTCGTGCCAAGTCTTGCCGCCGTCTCTGGTGACCGTGCGCGACGACGGCCGCGACCCCGCCGCGCCGGTGCTTCGCTATTCGTATCTTGGCCGCGAGTACACGCCCGACGATGTTACCCACCTGAAGTTCCTGAACGTTCCCGGCCGCTTGCGCGGCCTTGGCCCCATTTCGGCGGCGCGCGAGGAGGTGGAGGGCGCGAAGATGGCTCGCGACTACAAGGCCCGCTTCTACACCGATTCTTCCAATGTGAAGGGCTATCTGAAGAGCGACCAGAAGATCACGCCCGACAGCGCGAAACAGGCGAAGGACGATTGGGGCAAGGCCGGCAAGGCCGGTGACATCAAGGTGGTTGGCAGCAACCTTACCTATGTGCCGCTTGATATGAAGCCGGCGGACTTGCAGTTTTTGGAGACTCAGAAGTTCGACACCACCCAGATCGCACGCCTGTTGGGCATCCCGGCCAGCATCATGCTTGCCGCCGTGGACGGCAGCAACCTTACCTATTCCAACATCGAGCAAAGCTGGATTGAGTTTGCCGACTACACCCTTGCGGCATATACGGGAGAGCTTGAGGAACTGTTAAGCGGCCTGTTGCCGCGTGGCCGCGTTGTGCGCTTCGACTGGGATAGTTCGCGCCGCGCCGATATGGCCGACCGTTACAACGCCTACAAGACCGCCATCGGCTCCGGGTGGCTCACCGTGGACGACGTGCGCGAACGCGAGGGCTTGCCGCCGTTGACGCCCGAACAGGCGGCCCAGATTCAACCGATTGGAGGCAATGCAAATGAGCAATGAGCATGACGAAAGGCTTATGGAGGCGCGCACGCTCAACGTCACCGGCCTACGCTTGCGTGACACCGGCGACACCGGCGACGGCATGACCTTGGAGGGCGTGGCCGTGCCCTTCAATCAGCGATATGCGCTGTTCAGTGATTACGCCGAGGTGATAGACCCCGATTGCGACTTCGGCACCCGCAAGACCGTGAAGGTGAGCCGCGAGCATGGCGACCTTATCGGCAAGCTGACCGACATGCGCAGCGAAGCGGACGGCTTGCACGTCGTGGCGAAGCTGGCCGACACCGAAAGCGGGCGCGAGGCCGCCGAACTGGTGCGTGAAGGCGTCTACGACGGCTTCAGCATCGGCTTCAGGCCGGTGGAAAACAGGGTTATCGACTCGGACGACGGCGTTACCGAAGTCCACCGTAGGGCAATCGACCTGTTCGAGGTGGCCGTTACCGGCATCCCCGCGTATCCGGCCGCCGAAATCACCGGCCAGCGTTCTCAGACCATCACAACCAACAACAACGACGAAGGAATGGAGGCACCCGTTATGGGCGACAACACCAACAACGAACAGCGCGATAACGCCATGAACGAACGCTTGGAGGCGTTCAGTGAGGAACTGCGCGGCATCAAGGCCACCGTGGCCGCCGGCATCCAGACCACCCCGCCGGCCGAGCTGGGCGGCGAGTTCCGCACCGCCGGCGACTATCTCAAGGCGCTGAGCGACGAACGCAATGCCGACCACGCGGCCGCCATCGACCTTATGCGCCAGACCCGCGACGCCATCGTTACCGGCGACACCGGCAACACCGTGGCATGGATTGCCGATGACTTGCGCCTGATCGAACAGCGCCGCAAGGTGACGAACATCCTCACCCGCGACACGCTGCCGGCCACCGGTATGAGCATGGAATACAACGTGGTCTCCGAGGACACCACGGCCGTGGACAAGCAGACCGCCGAGGGCGCGGCCCTGACCTTCGGCAAGGTGAAGTTCGGCACCAAGACCGCCGACATCAACACTTATGGCGGCTACACCACGCTTTCGCGCCAGGCCATCGAGCGCAGCACCACCCCCATGCTCAACACGGCGCTGAAGGCCCTGAACAACGCCTACGCGAAGTCCACCGAAAACGCCGTGCGCACCTACCTGTACGACCTCATCAAGTCCCAGCGCGACGCGACCGACAACCCGAACAACATCACGGCTCCGGCCGCTTTGAACGACATGACGACAGACCAGTGGGCCGGCCTTATCCTTGACGCCGCCGAGGTGATGGACGATAGGAACGCGGCCATGACCCGTCTGGGCGTTTCCAAGGACGTGGCGCTGGCCCTTATCAAGCTCAAGGACTCGGGCAACCGGTTCATGGACATTTCCGGCAAGGGGTCGGATACCATCGGCGCTTTCGACGTCACCGGCGTGGTGGGCGACCTCATGCGCGTGCCGGTGTACTTGCTGCCGAAGGCCCCGACCGGCACCGCCGCGTTCATCGACCCGACCGCCGTCACCGTGTGGGAGAGCGGCGGCCCCACCCAGCTTTCCAACACCGACCCCGTGAACATCGTGGACAACTATTCGGTGTACGGGTACATGGCCGTGGCCGCGACCTTCACCGACGGCCTGTTGCCTATCAAGTTCACTGCCGCCGGGATGTGACCATGAACGACGAACAGTTGTTGGCACAGCTGCGCAACGAAGTGAGCGTGCCAAGCGGTGACGATGAACGCTTGGCCGCGAAGCTGGCCGCCGCCAAGGCGTATGTGGCAAGCGCCGTGGGCGCGGCGTCCATCAAGGACGAAGTGCTGGCCGATTGCATCGTGAGTTGTGCTGCGGATCTGTACAACAGCCGCGACGCCCGGCTGGGCGTCATGAGCGTGGGCGACGGCACGCTGGAACCGTTCAGGGTCAGCAGCGACCCGTTGCGCTCGGTGTGGCCGAAACTCAACGCGGCCGGCATCCTGACCGGGAGCGTGGTGATCGCATGAGCAGCCAAGTAACACGAGAGCGCGAAGCCCTTATGGACATGCTGACGGACGCCATGGGCGACCTCGCTTGCGTCGTCACCATCGACGCGCAGGACGCCCGCCCGTTGCCAGGCAGAATAGCGGTGCTGATAGACCCGCCGGAACTCACGTTCGAGGGCTGGCATATGCAGACCATCACTTGGACGGTGAACCTCATAGCCGGCACCATGGCCACGCAGGCGGCCGCTTTGGACCTGTTGACCGACGGCGTGCAACGCTTGCACGACCGCCAGGTGAACTTGCGGGACGCGAAACCCAGCACGTTCAACCTGACCGGAGTGGGCAGCCTGGCCGCCTACACCATAACCCTCACAACCCGTTGGATTAGAAAGGACACAATCATGACTGGAAAGATCCGCACGCTCGGCCCAGGAATCTTCAAAATCACCGACACGGAAAATGGACGCGATTTCAGTGCCGACTTGACGAAAGCGCAGCTGAATCCGTCGAACAGCAGCGACGACCCGACCACCTACCTCGACGGGTCCGAAGAGACCAACACGACCACCACATGGACTTTCGAGGGCACCGTGGGCGACGACTTCAGCGAGGACGGTCTGGCCGTCTGGCTCTTCGACCACAAGGGCGAGACGCTGCCGGCCCAGTTCGTCCCGAACCAGACCGGCAAGATCCAGTGGACCTTCAACGTCACCATCGCGCCAATCGCCATCGGCGGCGATGTCAAATCGAAGAACACGAACGATCTGAGCTTCGCCGTCACGAACGTCGCCCACGCACCGTACACGGGCAAGTGATGGCCGGCAAGGCACTCATGGTCGTCGGCCAGAAACGCTTCGTGCAGACGATGCGCAAGGCCGGCGCGGACATGGACGACCTGAAGGAAGTGAACCGCGAGGCCGCGCAGATCGCACTGCCCGCCGTCCGCAACCTCGCCCCGCGAGGCAAGACCGGCCGGCTGGCCGGCAGCCTGCGTGTCGGAGCGACGAAACACGCCGGCGTCATCCGCGCCGGCCGCAAGGCCGTGCCCTACGCGGGAGTCGTCAACTACGGGTGGCCGGCCCGCCACATCAAGCCACGTCTCTTCGTCAACAACGGCGTCGCCTCCACCGAGAGCCAATGGCAAAAGGTCTACAAGGACTTCATCGACAAGACACTGAAGCAAGTGAAAGGAAAATAATGGCAACCACCCGCATCACCTACACGGACGGGACCAGCGAGCTCGTGCCGATCACCATGCGCGCGACATGCAAGGCCGAGGCGCACGCCATCGACGTGGGCTGGGGCCCCATCACCCAGTCACCCGTCCGTTCCGGAGCCTACGCAGCCTACGCGGCCCTGCGCATGGCCGGCCGCAATCTGCCAGACTTCGAGCATTGGCTGGACACCGTGGCCTCATTCGACCTCGCGGCCGCGAAGGAGGAACCGGAAGAGGGAAACCCTACGGACTAGCCGCGTGGCCCCAAGACTCGCTCGGCCGTCTCTCGTTCCTCCTGGCGAGCCGTTTCGGCGGCACGCCATGGCAGTGGAGGAACGAGGCCGACGAACTGGATTGGGGCACCGGCATCGCCGCGCTTCTCAAGGAAGCGGAAGAAACACGGAAGGAGTGAACCATGGCGCACAGCGCGATCATGAGCGTGCGCATCACCGGCAACGCCGATGATGCCGTCAAGGCGTTCGAGAGGACCACCACGAAGGCGGCCGCTTTCGGCAGCGCCATCGGCGGATTGGCCGTCAAGGGCGTGACCGCGCTGTGGGACACGGTAAAGGGCTTCGCCGGCGACGTGGTGAACATGTCGGACAGCACCGACAAGTTCATGAGCACCATGAGCTTCGCCGGCATCGACACCGCCAACGTCGAAAAGGCAAGCAAGGCGGCGCGCGACTACGCGGACCGCACAGTGTATGACCTGTCCACCATCCAGAACACCACGGCGCAGCTCGCCGCGAACGGCATCAAGGACTACACCGGCCTTACAGAGGCCGCCGGCAACCTGAACGCCGTGGCCGGCGGCAACGCAGACACCTTCGGCTCCGTGGCCATGGTGCTCACCCAGACGGCCGGAGCGGGCAAGCTTACGACGGAGAACTGGAACCAGTTGGCCGACGCCATCCCTGGCGCATCCGGCAAACTCCAGGAAGCGATGCTCAAGAACGGCGCGTACACGGGCAACTTCCGCGACGCCATGTCCAAGGGCGAGATCACCGCAGACGAGTTCAACAAGGCGCTCATGGACCTCGGCATGACCGACGTGGCGAAACAGGCCGCGACATCGACCAGCACCATCGAGGGAGCCATGGGCAACCTCGAAGCCGCAGTCACCGGCGGCCTGACCGACGCGTTCAACCTGTTCAAACCGGCCGTCACCGGCGGCATCAACGCGGCCGCGACGGCAGTCACAAACCTCGCGCAGCACGGCACGCAGGGATTGCAGACGTTCTTCACACAGGTCAAGGACACCGGAGCGTTCAACGCATTGCAGACGGCCGCGCAGTCGGCCGGCACCGGACTGCAATCGCTCTGGGACGGAATCATGAACGTCGTGAACGCCATGACCGGAGGACAACCGGCCGGAACCTCGTTCGGCAACGTGCTCAACGCCGTCGCCACGGCCGCGCAGACGGTCGGCGGCTGGCTGAAGACCGCCGGCAACTGGATCAGTCAGAATCTTGATCTTGTGACACCGCTCGTCGCCGCGGTCGGCGGAGCCGTCACCGCCATCACCGCCGTCACCACCGCCATGCGGATTGCCGCCGTCGCTCAGGCACTGCTCAACGCGGTCATGGCCGCGAACCCGATCATGCTGGTCATCACGCTCATCGCCGCGCTCGTGGCCGGACTCACCTACTTCTTCGCCTGCACCAACACCGGCAAGGCCGTGTGGTCTAGCTTCACGGGTTTCCTGTCCGGCTGCGTGCAGGGCATCATAGGCTTCTTCTCCGGGCTCGGCTCCACCATCGTCAACATCTTCAACTCGGCAGCGAACGGGGCAAGGAACACGTGGAACGGCGTAGTCGGCTGGTTCCGCGGGCTGCCCGGCTCCATAGCCGGGTTCTTCGGCAACGCCGGAAGCATCCTGTACAACGCCGGCGCAAGCATCATCAGCGGTTTCCTCAACGGCCTCAAATCGATGTGGAGCAACGTGACCGGCTGGATCAGCGGCATCGGCGACTGGATCAAGGCCCACAAGGGCCCGATCAGCTACGACCGGAGGTTGCTCGTCCCCGCCGGCCAGGCCATCATGACCGGTTTCGCCCAGGGCCTCAACACCGGGTTCGACAACAGTGTTGAAACCGCTATCAGCCGCGCCAACCGCAGACTGGCGGCCATGCCCCTCAACCTCTCCGCACAGGGCAACACGGCCACGCCAGCCGTGGTCAACACCTGGAACGTGGAGATCAACGGCGAGGTCATCGACAAGGACGGCACCGCCAAGGCCATCAAACGGCTCCTGGCCGACTACGACGCAAGGAGGTCATGATATGCAGCAGTGCTTCATGTTCATCGACACCGGCAACGGCTGGACACCGGTGAACGACTCAGCCAAGGACATCGCGGCCCTCGACTCTTTCACTATCCGGTGGGGAAGCGACAGCATCGACGAACAGCCCGAACCTGCCGTGATGTCGTTCACCCTGCGCGACAAGACCGGACGGCTCGCAGGCCAGGTATTGACATTGGCCGGCATGAAAGTGATCATGCAGTTCTCCGATCAACCCAGATGGCAAGATCTTCAGCCGTCGATGGGCGTCTGGGAAGATCTGCGCATCCCGATCGACTCGCTGCACCGCGCCTACTCCCCCGGCTCGCCGGGATCCACCGACTCGCCCGCCTCTACGATGTTCGCCGGCACCGTCTCCACCGGCGGCAGCATCGAACCGGCCAGCGATGGCGGGTGGCTGCTCAAACTCTCCGCCACATCGAGGATGGCCGTGTGGAAGCGCCTGCAATCACAAGGACCGACAGACACGGCCGCGAAATGGGACGGCGCGCACTGGATAGGCACGCCATCCGCACGCCTCAAGGAGATGAACCGCAGGGCCTCGGCGCAGGGAGCGCCGGAAGCCCAACTGGACGGGCTCGCCCTGCCGTCAAGCGTCGCGCCATACACGCCATCCGACCACCCATCACAGCTCGACCTGCTGCACCGGCTCACCGCCGGGCCACGACTCCCGCAATGGCATGAGGTCTACGACGGTGCGGCATCAACCCTCAGGCCGCTGTTCCTCGCCGATCCGATCGCCGTGCATCTGTCAACCGATGGCCGACTCACCGTCCTCACCGACGGAGAGACACGCCACGCGCTCTCGGCGGCCGACATCGAGGCATCGACGAATCTGAGCATCACCGAACCTTTGACACAGGTGGTCATCAACGCGAAACGCGTCAAATCGGACAACGGCAAGCTCTCGTTCGATGACGTGCAGATCACGATGGGAGACCAGAACCGTCTGCCCTCCCAATTGACCGCCACGCAGAAGAGCCTCACCCTCGATTCCGACATGCTCGCAATCGATGACTCAGGCGGCGTGTGGAACAGCGGGGCCACATCGAACGTCAGCGACACCGACCGCGCCAACGTCGCGCAATGGCTCGAATCGCACGACCTGCGCATGGTACCGGAGACAGTGACGTTCAACAGCACGCGACTCGACCCGGCACGACGGCCATGGCTGTACAAGGCAAGCCCATCCGGCCCGTTCATCATCGTCAAGGCCAAGGCGTCGGCCCTGACCGGCTCAGACGGCCGACCGTCCTTCACCGGCCCCATCACGACCATCGGCGGGGTGGTCTCATACCGGTGGCGCGCGGGCAAGCCCATACTCACCCAGGCCGCGACGCTGGCCGCGCTCCGGCCGCTCCTGACGAACCGCATCACATGGGCCGACCTGCCATCCACCCTCAGCTGGCAGCAGCTCGACCTGCACATCTGCGACCTCTCGATGATCCAGATCATCGACACTTCTTCGCCCATCGACGAAAAGGAAGGAACACAATGACCGCAACAACACCCATCTACGGGCTCACGTATCCCGAAGGCTCCGACCTCGTATCAACCGCGCCGGACTCGTTCAGGGCCATGGCTGACACGTTCGAGCAGGCGCTCGACCAAGTGGACAGACGCAGCACTCCCACAGGCGTCAAACCCGTCATCGCCACCACCCTCAACACGCTCGCCACACTCACCGGAGTCACCGGTCAAACCGGCTATGTCACCGCCGACGCCACCGCCGCGAACAACGGCGCGTATGTCTGGACCGGATCGGCTTGGGTGAAGTTCGCCGTGGCATCGGACGTGTCGGCGATGCGGCAGTGGGTCGAGTTTGGCTTCAAGATGCAGAACGATGCATCGTTCGCAGGATTGGCCTACGGCGGAGAGAACCGTCTGCTGTACAACGCCGCCCTGCGCCTGATCCGCGTGGAACTGGCACCGTTCCGCTCGACAGTGGACGTGGGCAGATACCAGGTGTACCAGCCCAGCAAGGGGACCATCAAGCCGTCCAAGTCGCTGGGCATCGGCCAGGCGATCCTGGACGGCGGGACCATGGGCCGCGAACTGACATTGAACACGAACGGCACCGTGAGCGTGGGACCCGAGATCAAGAACGGCAACTTGATTCGCCCACTGCCGAACCTCATCCCCGTCCCGTCCGGCGTGACCATCACCGCCTCCGGCGGCACCAGCATGTGAGAGAAAGGAACGACATTAATGGACAAAACCGAGATGACCGCGCTGATCGTGGTCGGTGTCATGATCGCCATGGACTACTTCACCGGACTGCTCAAGGCGCTCAAAAACCATGACGTCAGCAGCGTTAAGATGCGTGAAGGGCTCTACCACAAAGGCGCTTACGTCGTCGTCATGGCGCTGGCAGAGGTCATCGAGCACGCGCAGCACGCCATCGACCTCGGGTTCAGCATGCCGATCGTCGTGCCGGCGGCCGTGTACATCACGCTCACGGAGACGTCCAGCATCATCGAGAATCTGGGCGAGATCAACCCCGAACTGCAGGGCAGCCGTCTGCTGGGCCTGTTCCGCAGCGACAGGGGATCGGGGGCCGAGTGATGGAAGGAGTCATCTGGAAGGGATCGCCGAACCACTACAGCGGCCGCCACGGATATCAGGTGACGCACATCACCCTGCACATCATGGTCGGCTACCTCGCCGGCACCGATTCCACATTCGCTAACCAGTCGAGCCAAGCATCGGCTCATTATGGCATCGGCGCAACAGGCGAGATCCACCAATACGTCTCGGAGGCGAACGGCAGCTATTCCGACGCAAACTATGCGTCGAACTGCTCAACCATCTCCATAGAGCATGAAGGAGGCATGGCTGACGGCGCGGTATGCACCCAGGCATGCATAGACGCAAGCGCGCGACTGTGCGCGGACATCGCGCGCCGATACGGCTGGGAACATCTGTGGCACGACGGACTGAAGGGCAACGTATGGCTGCACCGGGAGATACCCGGCACCGATCACGCGTGCTGTCCGGACCTCGCGCCCAATGGCCTGCCGTTTCAGCAGGTCATCGATAAAGCCAACGCCATACTCAACGGCAAAACAACCAATCAGGAAAGGAAAGAAAACATGGCGGAAATGCTTTTCAACAACACCGACAACGGAAAGGTGTACTACTGGAACATTCTGACCGGATGCAAATACATCGGCGTGTCCGACCAACTTGAGATCCTCAAGGCTGCGGGCGTGCCAATGCATGAGACCAGCAGCAAGGGCTCATGGATGACGCGCGCCCAGGAAATCACCGACACCACGCTGGCCGCCATCAACGCCACCATCAATGCTCAAGCCGCTGCCATTGAAACGCTGTCCAAGAGCATCGGCGCGGACCCGGGCCAGATCGCGGAAGCTGTCAAGAAGGCCGTTGCCGACAAGCTCGACAGCTTGCACATCACCATCAAGGCCGAGGATTAGACCGCGAGCCGGACGGCCGCCGTGGCTTCTCTCAGACGGCCGTCCGGCATCGCAACGTAATGCTCCGTGGTCTCAACCGACTCATGGCCTAGAAGTTCCGCGACCACGAACAGGTCGTGTGTGGCGGCGTATGCCGTGGTGGCGAACCGGTGGCGCAACGTGTGTGCGGCGTACCCGTCCGGCAGCAGATGGCTGATATGGTCCCCGACATATGATTCCTCGACGTGGCCGCCGAACCGGCCAGGGAACAGGTAACCCCGCGCGTCCATGATGATGCAGGCCAGATCATCCGGCAACGGCACTATGCGCTGCTTGTCGCCTTTGCCGCGCACGATCAATGACCGGCCGGCGCTGTCGGCCACCACGTCATCGCTGTGGACCCGCGCAATCTCGCCACGCCGCAGTCCGCACTCAGCGCCCAGCCGGATCATGAGTTTTTCCGACGACGTGGCCTTCTCTATCGCCGCAGCGATGTAACGGTCCGGGCATGGTCTGGGATGCGCGTGCGGCTTCTTCACCCTTGGCACGTCCAGACTCGGATCATCCGACCGTCTGCCGCTTTTATGCAGCCATCGGAAGAACGACGATATGGTGTTCCTGTACGCTTTGCGCGTCTCGGGTTTCCATTGCTGCCGTGCGAACGCCTGCACGATCTGCTCCGTGGTCACGTCTTTGGGACCTGATGGCATGAGCAGCACCGCGAGATGCACCATCTTGTATCGACGGCTCTTGATTGTCTGTGCTGATAGGCCGGCCGCCCTAAGGGTGTCAGTCCACCCTTCGATGCTTTTGCGCCATGGGACCGGTGCGCTGATTTTGTTTCTCATGATCCATCATGGGCATCCTGATTTTCACGCGGCTAAACTGAGCTTGGATAAGCTCAGAAGCCCCATGGATTTGAACCTTGGACCTCTGGTGTCCCCAGAGGTCCAAGGTTCAAATCCATGCCCCGCTACCAATTGAAACCGGAAACCTTTTGGTTTCCGGTTTTTTGTTTTTCTAGGACGTCTCGCTCCTTTTATATAAAGTCCCCATACATATCGAACGCAACCGACGCGCACAACGTATGGTCATGCCGCTGTAGCCTTCATAATCGAACATAATCGCAAATCATGTATTAAAACGCTTTACCAAAAGTATTTGAAGAAAGCACTTGTAGCCACATCGCCGTAATCGTTACGAAAAGGGAAATCACAAAAAGAACACAACTACCTCTATAATCGGCTATATGAATGAAGCAACATCATCAAGCGCGACACCGCGCACAAAGGCAACAGCAAAGACAACAGCTAAAGCAGCGGCCACAAAGACAACGAGGACAGCCGCGAAATCAACCGCGAAGACGACAACCAAAAAACCAACCACCAAGCGCACTTCCAAGCCGAAAACCGCAACGAAGCGAACCGTCGGCGAAACTCCAGCACCTATCATCAACCGCACCAGCCCGGAACAGTTCGGCCGCGTAAACGTTCTTGACATCACTCCGTCCGCCGAAAACGGCCTGTACCCGGCTCGCGTGGAGCTTGGCGAGGCATTCAAGGTCACCGCGCAGGTGTTCATCGAAGGCCGCACCAAGGCCGGTGCCACCGTGTCCGTGCGCAACACGCGCGGCACCGAGAAGGCCCGCTTCCCCATGACCTGCACCAACCCCGGCCTGGACCGCTGGGAAGCGATGGTCAAGATCGGCGACCACAGCGACCTGAAGCCGTGGGAAGACGGCTACGCCGACGTCAAGAAGCAGCTCGGCGAATGGCACATCGTGGTCGAAGGCTGGGAGGATACGTACGCTTCCTGGCTGCACGACGCGCAAATCAAGGTCGAGGTCGGCGACGATGCGGAGAACGCGCTGGAATCCGGCGCGCAGCTGCTGGAACGTTGGGCTGGCGCACGCGATTCCAAGCTGACCGCCGACGACAAGAAGACGCTGCGCGAAGCGGCGAAGGCCGTTGCCGACAAGTCGCTCGACGCGACCGCGCGTCTTGCCGCGGCGACCACCGACGCAATCGCAAGCCTGCACGAAACCAATCCGCTGCGTGACGGCCTGAGCGCGTCGAATCCGCAGCGCTTCCGCGTGGAACGTCCGAAGTCGAGCTTCGCCGCATGGTACCAGTTCTTCCCGCGTTCCGAAGGCGCGTATTTCGACGCCGACGGCAAGATCGTGCAGGGCACGCTGAAGACGGCGCTGTCCGGCCTCGACCGCGCGAAGACCGAAGGCTTCGACATCGTGTACCTGCCGCCGATCTTCCCAATCGGCGTGACCAACCGCAAGGGCCGCAACAACACGCTGATCGCCGGACCGCACGATCCGGGCTCCCCGTTCGGCATCGGCTCCGAGCTGGGCGGCCACGACACCGTCGACCCGCTGCTCGGCACCATGGACGATTTCAAGGCGTTCTGCGATTACGCGCACAAGCTGGGCATCGAAGTGGCGCTCGACTTCGCGCTGCAGTGCTCGCCTGACCACCCGTGGGTCAAGCAGCATCCGAACTGGTTCCGCACCAAGCCGGACGGAACGATCGCATTCGCCGAGAATCCGCCGAAGAAGTACCAGGACATCTATCCGATCGATTTCAACGCCGACATGGAAGGCATCGAGGCCGAGGTTGAACGCATCATGGACCTGTGGGTCAAGGCTGGTGTGACGATCTTCCGTGTGGACAATCCGCATACCAAGCCGGTGCGTTTCTGGCAGGACGTGATCGCCGCCGTGACGAAGAAGCATCCGGAGACGCTGTTCCTGGCCGAGGCGTTCACCCGTCCGGGCATGGTGCGCGCGCTGAGCTATGCCGGCTTCACGCAGTCGCACTGCTACTTCCCGTGGCGCAACACCAAGGAGGAGCTTGAGGAGTATTTGGAGGAGACCAACGGCGACGGTGGTTTCTACCAGCACAACACCTTCTGGCCGTCCACGCCGGATATCATGACCGCCTACCTGCGCGACAACGGTATCGCCGGTCACGCGGTGCGCGCGGTGCTCGCCGCGATGGGCTCTCCGAGCTGGGGCATCTACAACGGCTATGAGCTGATCGAGAACAAGCAGCGTCCGGGCTTCGAAGAGCAGATCGACAACGAGAAGTACGAAGTCAAGGTGCGCGATTGGGACGAGGCCGACAAGTACGGCATCTCCGAGCTGCTCACCTCGCTCAACAAAATCCGTTCCGAGCATCCGGCATGCCGCAGCTACCACAACCTGCACGTCCTGCCGAGCGACGACGCGGGCGTGGTGGCGTTCCTGCGCCAGACCCCGGCCGAGCTTGCCGGTACCGGCAAGCCGGATACGGTGATCGTGGTGGTGAACCTCGACGGCCACAACGCGCATCAGTCCATCGTCCACATCGAGCTGCCGGACTTCGGTTTCGCCACCGACAAGCCGCTCAAGGTGCGCGACGAGCTGACCGGACGCGAGTTCGAGTGGAGCTGGGACAACTACGTCTCGCTGGCACCGTGGGCCGACGTGGCGCACGTGCTGACGGTGGTCGAGGACTGAGTGAGTTTGGGTGCTAGGCACTCTGCCTAGCACCCAGCCAGCGCAAAACACATAGATCAAGGGCGGGTTGAAGACGTTTCTCACGTTTTCAACCCGGCTTTGTGCATTCCGTAGGTGGTTTTTTTGATTCCGTAGGTGCTCTCCGGTCAATCCACGCAAACAGAATGGCTGAAATCAAGCCTTTTTGCCGCAGGGATACCAGAGCCAACCACCTACGGAAGAGCAAAACCACCTACGGAATTGTTCTTCCAACGTTCCAAGGCAGGATAGTCAATCACAATCGGCCAAAAAGATGTTGACCAGCGAGCGCATCACGCCTTATCTCCCCAGCACTGAGCACCATTCATATAGGTATCCGGAAAATGGTGCCGATATGGCGCGAAAGCGGGTATTCTAAGTAACGAACTACTGCTGATCATTCGATCAAGGAGAAAACAATGGCAGAAACCTTCAACGTCGTGGTGGAGATCCCGCGCGGCTCCAAGAACAAGTACGAAGTGGACCACGAGACCGGTCGCGTGTTCCTGGACCGCACCCTGTTCACCTCCATGGGCTACCCGGATGACTACGGCTACATCGACGGCACCCTGGGCGAGGACGGCGATCCGCTCGATGCCCTGGTCATGATTCCGAACTCCGTGTTCCCGGGCTGCGTGGTTGAGTGCCGCGCCGTCGGCCTGTATCACATGGTCGACGAGGCCGGTGGAGACGACAAGGTGCTGTGCGTGCCGGCCGACGTCCGCTTCGACGACATCAAGGACGTCGACGACGTGTCCGAGTACCACAAGGCTGAAATCAAGCACTTCTTCGAGCAGTACAAGGCTCTGGAGCCGGGCAAGGAAGTCAAGCCGGGCGACTACTGGACCGGTGCCGCTAAGGCCGAGGAGGAAATCGTCGCAGCCCGCAAGCGCCTCGCTGATAGCGAGAAGTGATCGCTTCTCCCCTTTTTATGTCAAAGCCCACTGCCCCCGACAGTGGGCTTTTTCTCTTTTCCAGCCAGTGGAGGCCAGGTGCCGTTGCGGGGAGTCCAACGGACCAAAGCGTCCGATTTCTTCGTACCGCGGTATAGTGGTCTCTTGTAATTTTCGGCATGCGAACAGTATTCGCTGAATTCAAAGCCCGCTGGACGTCACATATCACATCCGCGTGCGGCAGTTCTGTGTCGGTACTCCTAGGCGTAGGCGGAACGCAATCCGTCGAGGCCCATCCCGTGGGGAGACCGGCGGGATGAACCTTTTCACCAGCTATGCTCATTCAGATTCTGCTCATTGGCGTTTCCGTGTCCATGGACGCGTTCGCCGTCTCCATCGGCAAAGGCCTGACCGTCAAGAAGCTGCGCGGTCTGGACGCGCTCAAAACCGCCCTGTGGTTCGGCGGATTCCAGGCGCTGTTCCCGCTGCTGGGCTATTTCGCGGCCAGCACGTTCAGCAAATACGTGACCGCCGTGGACCATTGGATCATTTTCGGCCTACTCGCTCTGATTGGCGGCAATATGGTACGCGAGGCGTTCGAAGAGGACGAGGAGAACGCCAAGGAAACCCCTGAATTCGATTGGAAGCACATGCTGCCGCTCGCCGTGGCCTGCAGCATCGACGCCTTCGCCGTCGGCGTGAGCTTCGCTTTCATGACGCTCAACATCTGGCTGTCGGTGGTCATCATCGGCATCACCACCGGCCTGTTCTCCGCGGCCGGCCTGTATATCGGCCGCGCGTTCGGCTCGCGGTGGCAGAAGCCCGCGCAGATCGCCGGCGGCATCGTGCTGATTCTTATCGGCGTGAAGGTGCTGTTCGAGCATCTCGGATTCCTCGGTTGACTGCCAATCCAACATAATAAAAGCCCGTAATCATTGCGATTACGGGCTTTGTCATTAGAACAGCCGTTTACAGCACGACGATGGCGAGCGCCGCCAGACCGACTGCGAGACCGGTCAGCATGACCGGCAGCAGTGCGAGGCCGATCCACGGCGAACGCGCATCCGGCTCGGGGTCGGCGTCGCGGTGCCAGAAGTACGAGCACACGGTGAGCGCCACGGCCACCAATACCGTCACGATCGCGGCGACGACCCATGTCATGGTCACGTTGCTGAACATGTCCACCGTGGCTCCGGAGGCAGCGGACATGGCGGCGGCCCTAGAATGCGTTGTCGGCAGGAGCACCGGCAGGAAGCACCAGCCCGCGCTGGCGATCATGGCGACGCCTTCGACCACGCTGTGCGACAGCGAGCGGATGAGGTGCGTGCGGTTTTCGCGGGCCATCTGGCGTCCGAAGGAGATCACGATCAGCAGGATCAGCAGGCCGCCGACGCCGGCGATCCAGCCGTCCTCCATGGAGAAGTCCTTGCCGCCGGTCGCGTCGGCGGCGAAAATCGCCCGTCCGAGCGTCATCGTCGTGGCGCACACCACCGACAGCAGGCCGGCGATGACGGCGATCACGTGTCCGGCGGTGCCGTCGCGGAACGGGCTGAACACTACCAGCAGCGCGATCATCGCCAGTGATCCGATGATGGTGAACGGCACCACGGCGGGATTGGCGGAATCGCCGTATGCGATGCCGGGAACGAGCGCGAGCGCCACCAATACCACGTACGCGACGATCTGGATCGCCAATACTTTGCCGAAAGCGACCTTCGACGGGTTTTGCTGGGAAACGGCCTGCGGAGCGGTCATCTCGGACCCCCTTTTCATATTGTGGTCAATACGTATGCAATATGAATAAATGTAGCCGTATGTGTCCACATACTTCAGTTACAATCGATGAAACGCCGATAATACATTTTGCGTGTACAATCGCGGCATCAGTTTAGAACAAAAGGGAGCTGACGTGACGGATCTTACGCTTATGACGTTCGCTAGCGATCCAGCTACCGTTCTCCCCTCGTTGGTGCTACTTTCCCACCGCGTGCGCGTGTTGCCGATGGATGCGGCCAGCCTGGTGAAGATGCCGGAGAACACCATTCTGTTTCTTGATGCGCGTGACGACCTGGCCACCGCCAAAACGCTGTGCCGTCTGATTCACGCGTCGGGACTGTCCACGCCGATCGTGCTCATTCTCACCGAGGGCGGCTTCACCGTGGTCAATTCGCAGTGGGGCATTGCCGATGTGGTGGTGGCTACGGCGTCCCCCGCCGAGGTGGAGGGGCGTTTGCGCCTGGTTTCCGAACGTGGCAACGCGCCGGTCAACGCGGCATCCGGTTCGGGCGAGCAGGGCGTGCAGAACGAGGATGGTCTGATCCGTTCCGGCGATTTGGTGGTGGATACGAATGGCTATACGGCCAGTCTGCACGGCCATCCGATCGACTTGGCGTACAAGGAGTTCGAGCTGCTCAAGTATCTGGTGCAGCATCCGGGCCGCGTGTTCACGCGCGCGCAGCTGCTGCAGGAGGTGTGGGGCTACGACTATTACGGCGGCACCCGCACTGTGGACGTGCATATCCGTCGCCTGCGCGCCAAGCTGGGCGGCGAGTACGAGCATCTCATCGGCACCGTGCGCAACGTCGGCTATCGTTTCGATCCGCCGGAAGAGGATGAGCATGAGGCCGCGGCCAAGGATGCGGCTCACGGCGAGTCCGGCGAAAGCTGACTTTTTTCTTGCGATCATTCCGTTGATGTTCGACGGGTTTCGTTTGTTTTCATTGGCCTTTCGCTGATTTTCTGTTGTTTTTTGCTGATTTTCTGTCGTTTTTTGCTGATTTTCTGTCGTTTTTTCGATGGATTTTCGCTGTTTTTGCCGATTGCGACGTTTCCGCAGGTTTCCCGCGTTCGTCCGCATGCGAGGGGTAGGCTGGGAGGCATGCCTCGGGAATCGAAGAAGGCGCGGATCGCGCGCATGCATCAGGAATACGAGCAGTTGTGCGTGGAGATTCCCGATCCGAAATGCGCGTTGAACTTCAATTCTCCTTTCGAACTGCTGGTGGCTACGGTGTTGAGCGCGCAGACCACCGACAAGCGCGTGAACATGGTCACGCCGGAACTGTTCGGCGAATATCCCGGTCCGGCGGAGCTTGCCGCCGCGAATCCCGAGCACGTCGAGGACATCATCCGCACCATCGGCTTCTTCCGTACGAAAGCGCGCAATATCATCGGGCTGTCGCATGAGTTGTGCGTGCGATTCGGGGGCGAGGTGCCGGCCGATATGGCTTCGCTGGTCAGCCTGCCGGGCGTGGGCCGCAAAACCGCGAACGTGGTGTTGGGCAACGCGTTCGGCGTGCCCGGTTTTCCTGTGGACACGCATGTGATTCGTGTGACTGGGCGATTGCGGTGGCGGTCCGACTGGGCGAGCCCCTCCCCTGACCCGGTGGCCATCGAACGTGAGGTCACCGCCTGCTTCCCTCCCGAAGAATGGACCGATCTGTCTCACCGTTTGATATTGCATGGCCGTGCCATCTGCCATGCGCGAAAACCGGATTGCGCCGACTGCCCCCTCAACGACACGTGTCCGGGCGCGTTCGCCGCGTGATTCCGACGCATGCCAGCCGCCGCGCCGGCACTCCGTCGAATCGCACCCGGCCATCGGGCGTGTAGCACGCGTCAACTAGACTCGGGTGCATGGATGAAAACGGGCGGAAACGTAATCTGAAAGCCGAGGCGACGCGCTGGCTGATCTTCTTCGGCGTCGCGATCGTGCTCAGTGTGCTGCTGTGGCTGGGACTGTCGCTGACAGGCCGCAAGAATCCCATCACATCCTTCGGCACGCTCGTCTCCGACTCGTCGGTGACCGTCGGCATCGAAGGCAATGCGCCGAAATCGCTTGACATCCGCACCGAACAAGGCACCGCCGTGGAGCAAGCGCTGCTCGGCAACGTATACGAAACGCTGGTGTCACGTAGCGAAACCAACAAGCTGCAGCCGGGAATCGCCAGCTCCTGGCAGGCTTCCGACGACGGTCTCACGTACACGTTCACGTTGAACGGCGGCATGACGTTCGCCAATGGGCACAAACTCGACTCGTCCGACGTGGTCTGGTCACTGCAGAACGCCGTCAACAACCATTACGTGGGAGCCGACCAGCTTGGTGATCTGAAGGAAATCACCAATCCCAATGCGAATACGGTGGTCATCACGCTCGCCAAGCCGAATCCGCGGCTGTTGCGCGCGCTGGCCGGCCGTGCAGGCGTCGTGTACGACGCGGAAAGCAAAACCAACTATGCGAAATCGGCGGTCGGATCGGGACCATTCACCGTGTCAACCGCGGACCAATCGCAAATCGTGCTGCAACGCAACGACTCGTATTGGGGCAAAAAAGCCGCATCATCGCAAGTGACGCTCTACTACTACGCCAACGAGGAATCCATGGCCGATGCCATGAAAGCCGGCAAAATCAGCATGACGCTGCCGCTGAGCGCTTCAACCGCCTCGGAACTGGGCAAAACCAACGGTATTACCGCGGACAGCGGCATCAGCTTCGACAAGGTGATGCTCGCGTTCAACAACGACAACAACAGCCCCTTCTCCGACGAGCAGATCCGCAAGATGACGCGATACGCCATCGATGCGAAGACCATCGCCAAGAACGCGCCCGACGCGTACGCGCCGCTGGGAGGGCCGATCAGCCCGCTGGAAGACGGGTATGAGGACCTGAGCGGACTGTACCCCTACAACCTCGAACAGGGGCAACGGATGCGCACGTATTTCGGAGTGAACTACATCGCGCCAATCGACATTCTGGTGCCGAAGGAATACGAAAGCATCGGCAACGACGTGAAAACCGCCATCGAAAACCTCAATATCAACACCAATCTGGAAGTGCTCGATTCCGCCGCGGACGTGACGGAACGCATGAACGCCGGCACCTATAACATCGCGCTGACCACCATGAGCGACGAAGGTGACGCAAGCGTCTTCGACAACGGCCAGTCCGTGTTCCATTTCGAGAACGGCGACGCGCAGCAGGCTTACGCCAATGCCATGGCCGCGACCAACGACAACGATTATCAGGCCCGCATGCGCGATTACGCGCGCGCCGTCAGCGAAAACGCGGCCAGCGACTGGCTGTACACGCGCAAGAACTTCCTTGCCGTTTCCGATGGGCTGCAGGGGTATCCGAAGAATCTGACCGACCGTCTGCTGCCGTTGAACAGATTGACGCTGCACTGATTTTTCCACGGTTTTTTATGTGGATTTTCCGCGATTTGCCTGCGATTCCGGCATTCGGTTCGATAGGCGCTGATACGACGGCAGTTGTCACATTCGCTTTCTAGACTAGCGACTATGACTGAAAGCCAAGATAACACCATCAACGCGAACCTCACGCCGCTGCCCGACAAGGTCGGCGTGGACGGTCTCGAAGACAAGTGGCGCGGAGTCTGGGACGAGAGCGGAGTCTACAAGTTCCAGGGCACCCGCGACCGTAAGGCCGTTTATTCCATCGATACCCCGCCGCCCACCGTTTCGGGCCACCTGCACGTCGGCCACGTGTTCTCCTACACGCACACCGATGTGATCGCACGTTTCAAGCGCATGAACGGCTACGACGTGTTCTACCCGATGGGCTGGGACGACAACGGCCTGCCGACCGAACGCCGTGTGCAGAACTATTACGGCGTGCGCGTGGATACGTCCCTGAAGTACGATCCGAGTTTCGTGCCGCCGTTCGAGGGTACGGACGGCAAGAAGATCGACGCCAAGGACCAGGTGCCGATCTCCCGTAAGAACTTCATCGAGCTGTGCGAGAAGCTCACCGCCCAGGACGAGAAGCAGTTCGAGGCGCTGTGGCGCTCCCTCGGCCTGTCCATCGACTGGTCGCAGACCTACCACACCATCGGCGAGCATCCGCAGCGCGTGGCCCAGAAGGCGTTCCTGCGCAACCTGGCCCGTGGCGAAGCGTATCAGAAGGACGCTCCGGGTCTGTGGGACGTGACGTTCCAGACCGCAGTGGCCCAGGCCGAACTGGAATCGCGCGAATATCCGGGCTTCTACCACAAGGTGGCGTTCCGTTTCGAAGACGGCACCCCGATCTATATCGAGACCACCCGTCCGGAACTGCTGGCCGCCTGCGGCGCGCTGATCGCGCACCCGGACGACGAGCGTTACAAGCAGTATTTCGGCCAGTACGTCTACTCCCCGCTGTTCCACGTGAAGGTGCCGATTCTGGCGCATAAGGCGGCGGAAATGGACAAGGGCGCCGGCATCGCCATGTGCTGTACGTTCGGCGACGTCACCGACGTCGAATGGTGGCGCGATCTGAACCTGCCGCTGCGTTCCATCATCCAGCGCAACGGCCGCATCGTCATGGACACCCCGGATTGGATCGAATCCGAGGAAGGCAAGCGTATCTTCCAGGAGACCGCGGGCAAGACCACGTTCTCCGCACGTAAGGTCATCGTCGACGAGCTGCGCGCTGCCGGCGATCTGGACGGCGAGCCGACCCCGACCAAGCGTATGACGAACTTCTACGAGAAGGGCGACAAGCCGCTCGAAATCGTCACCTCCCGCCAGTGGTACCTGAAGAACGGCGGCACCGACGAGAAGCTGAACGCCGAGCTCATCGCACGCGGCAAGGAACTGAACTTCCACCCGGACTTCATGCGCGTGCGTTACGAAAATTGGGTGCACGGCCTGAACGGCGATTGGCTAATCTCCCGTCAGCGCTTCTTCGGCGTTCCGTTCCCGCTGTGGTACCCGGTGAAGGAGGATGGCACCGCCGATTACGACCATCCGATCACCCCGAGCGAGGACCGTCTGCCGATCGATCCGACCGACGATGTGCCGGAAGGCTACACCGAGGACCAGCGTGACGTGCCGGGCGGCTTCACCGCCGAGCCGGACATCATGGACACCTGGGCCACCTCGTCGCTCACCCCGCAGATCGTGACCCGCTGGGAGGAGCCGGGCGAGGAGAACCAGGCGATCTTCAATGCCACCTTCCCGATGGATCTGCGTCCGCAGGGCCAGGACATCATCCGCACCTGGCTGTTCTCCACCATGGACCGCGCGCACTTGGAGAACAAGTGCCTGCCGTGGGCCAACACCACGCTGTCGGGCTGGATCCTCGATCCGGACCACAAGAAGATGTCGAAGTCCAAGGGCAACGTGGTCGTGCCGGACAAGCCGATCAAGCAGTTCGGCGCCGACGCGGTGCGTTACTGGGCCGCCGCCGCACGTCTGGGCCTGGACGCCACGTACGACGAAGGCCAGATGAAGATCGGCCGTCGTCTTGCCATCAAGCTGCTCAACGCCACCAAGTTCGCGCTGGCCATCGGCCGTGAGGACGAGAACCATCACGTGGGCGCTCCGGCAGTCGCCGCATGGAACCCGGCCGACGTGACCGAGCCGATCGACCGTTCCGCGATGTCCAAGATGGCCGCCGTGGTCCGCGAAGCCACCGACGATCTCAACAACTACGAGCATTCCAAGGCTCTGGAAGTCATCGAGAACTACTTCTGGCAGTTCTGCGACGACTACATCGAGCTGGTCAAGAACCGCGCTTACGGCACCGCCGATTCCACCGGCAACGTGCCGAGCGAGGCCGCGGTGAAGTCCGCACGCACCACGCTGGGCCTGGGTCTTGATGCGTTCGCGCGCCTGCTCGCCCCGTATCTGCCGTACGCCACCGAAGAGGTGTGGAGCTGGATGCATGAGGGCGAGGGCTCCGTACACCGCGCAGCATGGCCTGTGGCCGACGTGTACGCGGCCGCCGCCGGCGACGCATCCGCCGATCTGCTTGCTCATGCCGGTGAGGCTCTGGCCGCGCTGCGTGGCATCAAGTCGAAGGCCAAGGTTTCGATGAAGACCCCGATCTTGTCTGTGACGCTTGCCGTTGCCGACGATGTGCGCGGGTCCATCGAGGCCGCGCTGGGCGATATCGCCGAAGCTGGTCGCGTGACCGGACCGATCGCCTTCACCGCACCGGCTGCCGCCGAGGGTGAGGACGAGGCCGCCGATGTGACGGTCGCCGAAAGCGAGCTAGGCGAACCGCCGGCCAAGAAACCGAAGAAGTGAGTCTCTGAGGTGAGCCGCCAGCGGCTTTTGTAGCGCAGCCGCTCACTTCACCCACATACGAGGGGCCTTTCCTTTGCATGAAGGAGAGGCCCCTCGTATATCCCGTCACTGTCTGCAACCAACCGTGCCCCCTTTTGCTCATATTCAGTCAAAATCGCGGGAAAAATGCTTTCGTGAGCGAAAAGGGGTATAAATCGCAGGCAAAACGGTCGAAATCATATCCCCTTTTGCTCACGTCCGTGCAGAATCGCCCTAAATCGCAAGACGTGCGCGCATAGAACCGTCCTTATCCCGTTCTCGGCTGTTCTCAGCGTACATTCCTGCCCCTGCGCACAAACCCGTACGCGAAAAAATGGTTTTTATGGGCGTAATCTCAACGAATGCACAAGCGAAGGCGGAAATCGCAATCAAAACCCCGAAACGTACCACGTAAGCGACGGAGCACTATCGGATTTAGCGCATCGCACAAACCGCGTGCTCTACAGCACCGGAACGGACAGGAGGTACTGCGGGCCAGCGGACGAATTTCCGGAACCGTTCCCACCCAATCCAGCCTGCAGCGCATCGTCGAAAACTTCCGCAGCGGCGGCCAATTCGACCGTCTCGTCAATCAAATCGCCATTATCCGGCGTGAAACCGGTTTTCGCCAAGCCATAGCCGGTAATTGGTAGCGAGCTGGCGGACGAATCCGCCGAACCGTCGGACGAATCGCCACCGCTGTTCTTCGAAGAGCCGTCCACTCCCCCGACTTTCGCCACATTCTTCGACGTGGTGTCCGCTGCGGCGCCGAACGACGGACGTAGTCCGCCCGCGTAGCTCATCACATCATCCATGCTGATGGCGTTCTTGTCATCGACCAAGCTGGTCGAATCGGCGGTGTTGTTCTTCGCCTGCGCGCGTTCGGCCTTGCGTTGCGCACGGGACCGCCGTTTCTCGGCTTTCGCGCACAACGATTGGCTGGCGGAGGCGGAACGCAACGTGTCCAGCACAGAAGCGTCATCGGCAGCGCCCGATTCGGACGTGTCGTCATCCGAATCCAGCTGGTCGGCGAATCGCAGCACGATCTGGTGGAATGCGCTGGCCTGTCCGGTGTGCTCGCTGGCGTCCGCCAACGCGGTCATCGCCGCGGACACCTTGTCGGACGCGGTTTTGAGCTTCTCATTGTCTTTGATGCCGGCACGCACGTCGGCGATCGCCTGGGTTTCGTAACTGCCAGCCGTGCCTGCGGTGGCGCCCAGTTCCTTAAGCCGAGCCGTGTATGCGTCGGTGAAATCCATCGAATACGGGATCATGGCCGCGGACAGCTGCGATTGGCCGGCACTGTAGTCTTTGGAGCCGCGCTGTTGTTCCTCGCCGGCGCGCTTGGTGAGCTCGTTCACCAAGCCGGATGTGCCACGCTGTTCGATGGTGCGAATCACCTCGTCGACGGCGTCGGCCGCGCCGATATGCCGGTATGCGGCGCTCACGTCGTTGACGGCGTTGGCCAGGTCTGCCACGGATTTAGCTACGGAGGTATCGCCGTTCAGTTCGGACGCGGTGCCGAGAATGGCGGGAAGCTGTGTGGCGTTGCCAATCGAACCGGACAGATGCGTGGTGTATGAGCCCACGTACGCGTCGATGTAGCCGTCGAACGCCTGATCGTGCGCTTTGGAACGTACGGCGATGGTCTGTTTGGCAAGCGCTTTCTCGTTGTCTCTGAGCTGTTCCAGTTGGGCGATGAGCTTGCGGTTGCGTTGCGAGCCGACGTTGGTCAGACCGTCCACCAAGGTGGTTGCGCGCTTGGTCAGGTCAGGCAGTGATTGCTGAACGTTGCCTTCCACCGCGGCGATGGACAGTGAGCTCATGGTGAAGTGCTTCGCCGTCACGTAGACGTTGAAGGTCAGGTCCTCGCCCGGTTTGCCGACCGCAGCCACCAGGGTCGAGGTGTTGTCGGATGAGACGAGCACGCCGTCATCGGCGGTCACGTCACTGCCGACGCGTCCGGGAATGGTGAAGGCGACGATTGGCGTCAGATTGGCGGTCACGTCGGGTTTCGTGGCATGCAGGGCGATGCGTATGCCGATCATGCCGGAAGCGCCGGAAACGTCGGAAACGCTTACGTCGGGCCCGTTGAGGGTGAAGGAGGCGGATATTTTCCACGGCAATGCGACAACGCCTTTGGGAACGCGTTTCGACGTGGAGGATCCGCTGTTGGTCAGGAAAAGGCGGCCTGGTTTGTCGATGGAGGTGTAGGCGCTCATCACGTCATCATGCGATGCATCGGCCGCGTACTGCCCATTCTGTTGCAAGGCCGATATCGCGTCGTTCACGCCGACTGCCGCGACGGGAGCGGCGGTGATGACGGCGACCGCGATCGCCGCGGCAAGCGGGCGTCGGGCACCGGATGGACGGTTCGCGGTGGCGTGGCGCATGCCGGACCTCTCAATCGCAATCGAAACAACTTTCCAAGGCATTTAATGTAGTGCCCGGCATGCCCGTCGGCAATGGACGTTCGCGCGGGGCGCGCGGAAAACGGACGGCTCAGGCGAAAACGTCGAGTACGCCCGGGTCTCCCCCGTTTTCGGCGATGCGCTTGTGGCGGCGCTTGGCCTCGGTCACCACGAATTCGCGGTACATTTCGGCGATTTCCGGATCCAGTCCGGCTTCGTCGGCAATGCGATGCAGACGCTCGATCTGGGCATGTTCACGCTGGTAATCGGCCGGCGCGAAGCCCGCACGCGCCTTGAGCACACCCACCTGCGACGTGTATTTGAACCGTTCCGCCAGCAGCGAGACGATGGCGGTGTCGACGTTGTCTATCGATTGGCGCAGCGAGGCGATTTTAGCCACCACATCGGCCACTTCGGGGTTGTTCTGCGCGGTGCGCGCGTCGATGATGGTTTCGGATTCGGTTTCTTCTTCTGGCCGAAGCCAGTCATGTTCGCTGTCGCTCATGGGTATAAGCCTACCGCGCACCCTACCGCGGCATCTGCCGAACAGCGGTCACTTCGCGAAGTAACGCTGCAGCACGATGGTGGTTTCGGTGCTGACCGACACCGTGCGATGGATGAGGTTCAACAGCTCTTCGAGCTTGCTGGGCGATTCGACGCGAACGGTGAGCATGAAGCTGGGCGAACCGGCGACGGAATCGCAGGACATGATGCCGTCGATGTTTTTGAGCTTGTCTGGAATCTCGGCTTCCTGGGAGTAATCGATGGGCGTGACCGCGATGTAGGCGTTCACCGCAAGGCCGCGGCGCTCGTCGTCGATAACCGCCTTGTAGCCGCGGATCACGCCGCGACGCTCAAGCTTCTGCACGCGCGACTGCACGGCGGACACGGACAGGCCTGTCGCCTCGGAAAGGTGGGACAGCGTGGCTCGGCCATCCTTTTCAAGCATGTCGAGGATTACGCCATCGGTCGCGTCGAGCTGGCTCGCAACCGTACGTGCGTCTACCGGACCATTGTCACTGTTGGCCATTCATACCCCTTTTCCAACAATCCACTGCACCGGCCGCAATCGACCGTCCCCACTGCAGTTCCATGTTCTTTTTCTTCCTTACCATACCCACTACCGCGCACATACCGTCGCGGAATCGCCGCAGTTTATCCGGACGGCGCAACGCTGTCATGAAATATCTTTGTTTTATTTAGCTCATACCCCCATATCGACCATATATATTTTTCCCATTTATCTTTTCTCGTCGTATTTTTACCTATTTTTTAATTGACAACGTTGTCCAAAAAGTGGCCAATTTCACGAAATTCGTCGAAACGTACGCATAGGAAAGGGGCTACACGGCGATTGCCATGCAGCCCCTCAAACCTTCAGATTCGCTTGCAGCCGACGACTTAGTTGCCGTTGGTGGCGTTGCCGCTCTGCTGGATGAGCGACGCCATGAAATCGCGGTTGGTCGCTGTCTTCTTCAGGCGTGGCACGAGCGTCTGGTAGGCCTGTTCCGGCTCGAGGCCGCCCAGCAGGCGACGCAGACGGTAGATGATCGGCAGTTCCTGCGGATCGGTGATGAGCTCCTCGCGGCGGGTGCCGGAGGCGTTCACGTCGATGGCCGGGAACAGGCGCTTGTCGGCGAGCTCACGGCTCAGGCGCAGTTCCATGTTGCCGGTGCCCTTGAATTCCTCGAAGATCACCTCGTCCATCTTGGAACCGGTTTCCACCAGCGCGGAGGAGATGATGGTCAGGGAGCCGCCGTTTTCGATGTTGCGGGCGGCGCCGAAGAACTTCTTCGGCGGGTACAGCGCCTGCGCGTCCACACCACCGGACAGGATGCGGCCGGAGGCCGGCGCGGCGATGTTGTAGGCGCGGGCCAGACGGGTCATGGAGTCGAGCAGCACCACCACGTCCTGGCCGAGCTCCACGAGACGCTTGGCGCGTTCGATGGCCAGTTCGGCGACGGTGGTGTGGTCGGAGGCCGGACGGTCGAAGGTGGAGGAGATGACCTCGCCCTGCACCGTGCGTTCCATGTCGGTGACTTCCTCCGGACGTTCGTCCACGAGGACGACCATCAGGTGGACTTCCGGATTGTTGGTGGCGATCGCGTTGGCGATGTTCTGCAGGGTGATGGTCTTACCGGCCTTCGGCGGGGACACGATCAGGCCACGCTGGCCCTTGCCGATCGGCGCCACGATGTCGATGAGGCGGCCGGTGAGCTTGTTCGGCGTGGTCTCCTGCTTCAGGCGTTCCTGCGGATACAGCGGGGTGAGCTTGCTGAACTGCGGACGATGCTGCGCTTCCTCGACGCTCATGCCGTTGATGGAGTCGATGGACTGCAGCGGCACGAACTTCTGACGCTGGTTGCGACGTTCGCCTTCACGCGGGGCGCGGATGGAGCCGTGCACGGCGTCGCCCTTGCGCAGGCCGTACTTCTTGACCTGGCCCATGGAGACATACACGTCGTTCGGTCCCGGCAGGTAGCCGGACGTACGCACGAACGCGTAGGAGTCGAGCACGTCGACGATGCCGGCGACCGGCACGAGGTCTTCCTTCGGCTCGTCGCGATGCTGGTCGCGGTCGGTGCGATCCATACGATCGTTGCGCTGGTCGCGGTCGGCGTTGCGGTCCATGCGGTCGGCGCGATCGTTACGGTCGTTGCGATCATTGCGATCGCCCCTGCCGCGACGCTCGTCACGCTCGTCGTAATCGCGGTCACGGACACGCATACGGCGGCCACGGCGATCGTTGCGTCCACGGCTGTGACGGTATTCGTTGTCTTCGGTCTCGTCGCGACGCTTATCATCATCGGCGTCTTCCTGCGACGGCAGCGTGGCGAGGATGTCATCAAGGTCGCGCACGACGTCTTCGCTCTTCGGCCCGTCCGCCACGCGACGGCGGCGACGCGGCTCGAAATCGTCCCTACGGTCGTCATCACGACGGCGACGGCGGTCATCCTGCTTCGGAGCGGCATCGTCAAGGCCCAGTTCGGCGAGCAGGTCGGCGCCGGCTTCGGCGTCACGATGGCGACGACGCTTCGGCGCTTCATCGTTCGGCTTCAACGCGTCCACCGCTGCCACGGCATCCGCGGCTTCGGAGGATTCCGCGGACTTGTCCTGCTTGGCACGGACGGGGCGTTCCTCCTGCTTGGCTTCATCGGCCTTCTTGTCCTTTGCCGATTTGACCTCAGCGTCTGCGGCGGGAGCGGACTTTGGCGCGCGCACGGTGACGCCGGCCGGAGCCTGGCCGCCGGAACGGGCGGCTTGAAGTGTTGCGATCAGTTCGGTCTTGCGCATGGTGGAGACACCACGAAGTCCCATCTGCTTGGCGAGCTCCTTGAGCTCGGGCAGTTTCATATCATCGAGATTAGGGCTTGTTGCCACTGGTAGTTGCCTTTCCTTGGCTTCCACAGGCATGCGCCCGCGACAGCTGTAAAAAAGAATTGCGGAAAATTTCCGTCGAATGAAAAGTCCGCCGCGAAACATCGCGGTTTTCGAACTGTCCTAACCATACAACGCAACCCAGACCAACGCAAAGCGGGCACGCGCGGTCCGCCCGTGCGGTTCGCGCACCGCGCAATCGCGATAAAAATCGCAATGAAAAAGCCCATGCCAAAAAGCATGGGCTTGATCAAAGTTACGCTGCGAAAAATAAATAACGCGTGCGAAGACGCCCGTCTGAGGCCGAAGGCGTACAAAGGTACGTCGAGCGCCGGAGAAAGGGCATATACGCACGCGTTATTTATTTTTCTACTTTTCTTCGTGGTAGGACTTGTCAGTGTTGACCGACCACACGTTGTCTTTCGACGTTTCGCCGCTCTTGATGTCCTTGACGGCTTCGATGGCGGTGGCCATGGAGTGGTCCATGTTGTTGTAACGGTGCTGTCCGTTACGGCCAACGCAGTACAGGTTGCCGAAGGAGTCGAGGTAGTCGACGAGTTCGGGCATGCGGTCGTAGGTGTCGAAGTAGGCCGGGTAAGCCTTCTTGACGCGTTCGCGGTGGGAGTCGAGCACGTCCTGCGGGCCGTTGATGACCTGCATGCGGGTGAGCTCCTGGATGGCGAACTTGGTGGCTTCCTCGTCGGTCATGTTCCAGAAGGAGTCGCCTTCCTCGCAGAAGTATTCGAGGCCGATCCACACGGTGTTGTCGACGTCCTTGACCAGGTACGGGCTCCAGTTGTTGAAGATCTGCAGACGGCCGACCTTGTAGCCCGGATCCTGCACGTAAATCCAGCAATCCGGCACGATCGGCGGGTTGCCGAGGGTCGGAATGTCGGTGGTGTTGGTCAGGCGCAGGTGCTTGACGAGCAGGCCGACGGTGACGAAATCGCGGTACGGCAGGCCGTTGGCGATTTCGGTCATATCCTTCGGAGCCGGCTGGTCGGAGGCGTCCACGGCGTTGACAAGGTCCTTGACCGGCATGGAGGAAATGAAGTCGTCCGCGGCCATTTCGGTGCGGTTGCCTTCGGAATCCTCGTACACGACGGATGCGATCTTGCCGTCCTTCTGGCGAATTTCCACCACATTGGCGTCGGTGATGACCTTCACGCCGGCGGCTTCGCAGTTGGATTCGACGGTTTCCCACAGCTGGCCCGGGCCAAGCTTCGGATACCAGAATTCCTCGATGAGGGAGGTTTCGACTTCGGAGTTGTCGCGCTTCTTCGGCAGGAGCTTCTGGAAGGCGTTCTTCAGCACGCCCATGATGCTCAGGCCCTTGACGCGCTGCGCACCCCAGTCGGCGGAGATTTCGGACGGGTGACGGCCCCACAGCTTCTCGGTGTAGCCCTCGAAGAACATGGAGTAGAGCTTACGGCCGAAACGGTTGATGTAGAAGTTCTCCAGGTTGGTTTCCGGCAGCTTGTGCACCATGGACTTCAGGTAGCTGAAGCCGGCGACCATGGTGAGCTTGAATCCCATGGCCTTCAGGGTGTTGGCGCTCAGGGAAATCGGGTAGTCGAGGAAGTGGCGGTTCCAGTAGATGCGGGACACGCGGTGGCGCTTGAGCATCACCTTGTCTTCGATTTCCGGATCCGGGCCGCCCGGCTCCATATCATGCTCGCGGTGGAGCTTCTTGTCATCATAGCTGGGTGCGCCCTGCAGCGGCAGAACGTCCTTCCACCAGTCCATGATGCGGTCGTCCTTCGAGAAGAAGCGGTGGCCGCCGATATCCATACGATTGCCGTCATGCTTGACGGTGCGGGAGATGCCGCCGAATTCGCGGGTGGCTTCCAGCACGGTCACGTCGTACTGTTCGGAGCCACCGTCCTTGACGAGCTCCCAAGCGGCAGTCAGGCCGGCAGGGCCGCCACCGATGATGACCACGGATTGCTTTTGCGTCACTTTGAAGTCTCCTTACAAACAAAATCGAAGATATTCTACCCGAAGGTAGGGAAACGCACAGCGCACCTGTGCGCATGCACACAAAATCACCGCCAAGTCCGACAGCAATCGCCCTGATAGAAGGAAAACCAGCCGTACGGCTTCCGCCGAAGACTGGTTTTCCGTAGGTCCGCTACATGCTGTCGGGAATGTCGATGTCGGTTTTCTGCACTTCCTCGACGTTCACGTCCTTGAACGTGACGATGCGCACGTTCTTGACGAAACGGCTGGAACGGTAGACGTCCCACACCCACGCGTCGGTCAGCCGCACGTCGAAGTAGACGTCCTGGCCGGCGGAACGCACGTTGAAATCGACCTTGTTGGCCAGATAGAAGCGGCGCTCGGTCTCCACAACGTAGGTGAACAGTTTGATGACGTCGCGGTATTCCTTGTATAGGGACAGCTCGGCGTCGGTTTCGTAGTTGTCGAGGTCCTCGGCGCTCATCGTCTGCCTTCCGTGTCGCGCTTGCGGCCACGTCCAAGCGTGCGCCACCAAGCATCCTTCGAGGTTTTGCGCTCATCCGAGCTGTACGGCCAGTTGTTGTCGGCATCGCCGGCCTTCTGGTCCGTCTTCGCCGTTCCGGATGCTTCGTTCGGCTGCGATTCCTGCGATGGCGCGGCAGACATCTCGTCGGCGGAGGTCTGCGCAGTGTCTCCACTCTGGCCTGCCGCTGCGGCATCGTCCGCATCGCCCTTATGTACGGAGTTGAGTTGGATGGCGATCGAGTGTTCGCGGGCGCTCAACGCCTCCTTGACGCCCGGATTGTCTTCGATCACGTGCATGCCGAACGCGTCGAGCGAGCGGATCGGGTCGAATTCGTCGACGAGCGTGTCCATGACGATGAGGTCCTGGTAACGGTTCTCCGACGCGTTCCACAGGGCATCGCGCGAACGGCCGGACGGCACGAAGCCGAGCGACTGGTAGACGGATACGGAACGCGTGTTCTGTTCCGGCACGGCCACCCAAATGCGGTGCATGCCGAGGCCCGCCGGTTCCGGCGCGAAGCCGTACGTCATCACGCGGGGCATGATGTCTCGCGAGTAGCCGCGGCCGCGGTAGTCCTTGCCGAGCACCACTTGGATGCGGGCGGAACGTGCCCAGCCGTCGATGTCGATGAGGAAGATCATGCCAATCACGTTGTCGGAAGAGGCCGCGTCAAGCTCGCCGTCGCCGTCATGGTCGGCTTCGGTGACGATGGACCATGCGATGGTACGACGAGATTCCGGATCCCCCACGCCGGATTCGTTCGATTTTTCGCCATTGGACCATGCCACGGAACGACGCACCCACGCGTTCACAGCGCCACGTTCGGCCACGCGGTCCTTGCCGGTGATGCCGGATGCGCCGACGTACGCCTCAATGACCTCCATGCGTGCGATGTCGTCGATGGTGGCGGGGCGCAAGTGCACCATCTCGCCCTTGATGGGCGGAATGACGATGCGTTCCGGCAGCTCCCTCGCCCGCTGGTCCGTCGTCTGTTCCTTCGCTGTGGTTTCAGCGTACTCTGACATGATTATCGTTCCCTATGTTTCTCGGCGCGGTCCCTCACCACACCCATACCGACGGTATTGTACCCGACTGAACGCCAGCTGGGAGTTTTGTTAGGCAAAATCCCCGTGAAACCTCCCCCAGCCGACGCGTGAATCGTACGAAAAGGCATGTAAAAGCAGATAAAAAGCAACAAAATGCAGAAAGGCGTGCGTTTTTACGATTCCTCTCATCGCAAAAACGCACGCCTTTCGATGCCATCAATCAGGCAACGTTCGGCAATCGCCGGAACGTCACTTGATCTTGCCCATCACGATCTTGGTGACGGCCTTCGCGTCGGCCTGGCCGCGGGTGGTGCGCATGACAGCGCCGATAATCGCGCCCATCGGCTTCATGTTGCCGCTCTTGAGCTTCTCGACGATGTCCGGGTTGGCCGCGAGTGCCTCGTCGACGGCCTTTTCGAGCGCGCCGTCGTCGGAAACGACCTGGAAGCCGTGCTTCTTGACGACCTCGTCCGGAGTGCCTTCGCCGGCAAGCACGCCTGCGACGGTCTGCTTGGCGAGCTTGTCGTTGAGCTTGCCGTCGGCGATGAGCTTCTCGACCTCGGCGACGTCGGCCGGGGTGATCGGCAGCTCTTCAAGGCTCACGCCCTTGTTGTTGGCTTCGCGGGACAGCTCGCCCAGCCACCACTTCTTGGCGCCCGAGGCGGAAGCGCCGGCCTTGACGGTGTCCTCGAGCAGGTCCAGAGCGTCGGCGTTGAGCACGTCGCGCATCTCCAGATCGTTGAAGCCCCACTCGCCCTTCAGGCGGTTGCGGCGCTCACGAGGCATTTCCGGCATCTGGGCCTTCATCTCCTCGATGTGCTCCTTGGTGATGTGCAGCATCACCAGATCCGGATCCGGGAAGTAGCGGTAGTCGTCGGCGTCGGACTTCACGCGGCCGCCTGCGGTGGTCTGCGAGGCCTCGTCCCAGTGGCGGGTCTCCTGCAGGATCTCGCCGCCTTCGGAAAGGATGGCGGCCTGGCGGCGGATCTCGTACTGGATGGTCTTCTCGATGCCACGGAACGAGTTCACGTTCTTGGTTTCGGAACGGGTGCCGAACGGATCGGACGGGCTGTTGCGCAGCGACACGTTCACGTCGGCGCGCATGTTGCCCTGCTCCATGCGGGCATGGGAGATGTTCAGCGCACGCACGATGTCGCGGATGGCGCGCATGTAGGCGCCTGCGATTTCGGGGGCGCGGTCTCCTGCGCCTTCGATCGGCTTGGTCACGATTTCGATCAGCGGCACGCCGGCGCGGTTGTAGTCGACCAGCGAGTGGTCGGCGCCTTCGATGCGGCCGTCGGCGCCACCGACGTGGGTGTTCTTGCCGGCGTCGTCCTCGATGTGGGCGCGCTCGATCGGCACACGGAAGATGGTGCCGTCCTCAAGCTCCACGTCGAGGTAGCCGTTGCCGTTGGTCGGCTTGTCATACTGCGAGATCTGGTAATCGCGCGGCATGTCCGGGTAGAAGTAGTTCTTACGGGCGAACTGGCTCCATTCGGCGATTTCGCAGTGCAGGGCGAGACCCAGCTTGATCGCGTAATCGACGGCGGTCTTGTTGACCACCGGCAGGGAGCCCGGCAGGCCGAGGCTCACCGGGGTGAGCTGGGTGTTCGGCTCGCCGCCGAAGTGGACTTCGGCCGGGCAGAACAGCTTCGTGGTGGTGGACAGCTCCACGTGGGTTTCCAGACCGATGACCGGGTCGAACTTCTTGACGGCATCGGCGTACTTCATCAACTTTTCAGCCATTTTGTTTTCTTTCCTCCGATGCTTCCTACTTGTCCAGTCCGTCGAGCCACGGGGTCTTCAGGGACTGCCAGATCGGGCCGTTCCAGCTTTCCTCGAGGGCCGCTTCGAGAGCGGCGGCGGGCTTGTACATGACCTCGTCGCGCTGCTGCGGGGCGAGGAACTGGAAGCCGACCGGCAGGCCGTCGTCGCTCAGGCCGGCCGGGATGCTCATGGCCGGCACGCCGGCGAGGTTGGCCGGAATGGTGGTGATGTCGATGGCGTACATGGCCATCGGGTCCTCGGTCTTCTCGCCGAACTTGAAGGCGGTGACCGGGCTGGTCGGGCCGACGAGCACGTCGACCTTTTCGAAGGCCTTCTTGAAGTCGTCGATGATCAGGGTGCGGACTTTCTGCGCGGAGCCGTACCAGGCATCGTAGTAGCCGGCGGACAGGGCGTAGGTGCCGAGGATGATACGACGCTTGACTTCGTCGCCGAAGCCGGCCTCACGGGTGTAGGCCATCATGTTGGCGGCGGTCTGCGGAACGCCTGCCGGCGGCATGACGCGCAGGCCGTAGCGCATGCCATCGTAACGGGCCAGGTTGGAGCTGACCTCGGACGGCATGATGATGTAGTAGGCGCCGAGGGAGTACGGCAGGTGCGGCAGGGACACTTCGATGACCTCCGCGCCCATTTCCTCAAGCTTCTTGACGCCTTCGTTGAAGCGGGCCATGACGCCCGGCTGGAAGCCTTCGCCGCCGAGCTCCTTGATCAGGCCGACCTTGAGGCCCTTCAGATCGCGCTTCATGCCTTCGCGGGCTGCGGCGACCATCGGACGTGGGCCTTCCGGAATGGAGGTGGAATCGCGCTTGTCGTGTCCGCCGATCACTTCCTGCAGCAGGGCCGAGTCGAGCACCGTACGGGAGCACGGGCCGATCTGGTCGAGCGAGGAGGCCATGGCGATCGCGCCAAAACGGGAGACGCCGCCGTAGGTCGGCTTGACGCCGACGGTACCGGTCAGCGAGCCCGGCTGGCGGATGGAGCCGCCGGTGTCGGTACCCAGGGCGAGCGGAGCTTCGAATGCGGCCACTGCGGCTGCGGAACCGCCGCCGGAACCGCCCGGCACGCGCTCGGTATCCCACGGATTGTGGGTGGTCTGGTAGGCGGAGTGCTCGGTGGAGGAGCCTTGCGCGAATTCATCGAGGTTGGTCTTGCCCAACAGCGGCATGCCCGCGGCCTTGAGCTTCTCGATGACGGTGGCGTCGTACGGCGGCACCCAGCCTTCGAGGATCTTGGATGCGGCGGTGGTTTCGATGCCCTTGGTGACGATCATGTCCTTGATGGCGATTGGCACGCCGGCGAGTTCCGGCATCTGCGCCTTGTCCTCATCGGACTTGGCGTCGAAGGCGTCGGCCTGTTCGAGAGCCTGGTCGGCGGAGACCTTCAGGAAGGCCTTGACGCTCGGTTCGGCGGATTCGATGACCGCAAGGTGGGCTTCGACCAGCTCACGGCTGGAAACTTCCTTGGCCTTGATCTTGGCCGCCATCTCGGCGGCGGAAAGCTTGACGAGTTCGGTGGTGCTCATATCACTCCTGTCCCAGAATGCGCGGTGCGACGAACATGCCGGCCTCGGAGACCGGGGCGCCTGCGGTGGCTTCGGCCTGGGTCAGCGGGGTCTCTGGTACGTCCGGACGCAGGTAGGCTTCCAGCGGGACCGGGTTCGCGGTCGGTTCCACGTCGTCGGTGGCGACTTCCTGGACCTTGTTGATGGATTCGGCGATGACGTTCAGATCGCCCTGCAGACGGGTGATTTCCTCGTCCGTGAGTGCGATTCGGGCCAGATCGCCCAAATGCACGATTTCTTCTTTGGTGAAAGTAGGCATGACCCTAACAGTAACGCGTCTGTGTGACGAGCGTGTGCCCTATTTCGTGCCCCGTTCGCAACCCGGCCGCGACTGGCCGCCATCCGTTCGACGGCCGTTCCGTCGCCTGGTCGGCGAGCACGCATCCGCTATTGCGGCAAAGCGACGCTTAACGGCTTTTCTTGCCGCGTGCCGATGGCGCGATCAGGCTTGCGGCGCGGCGTGCTGGGCGATCCAGGCGTGCATGGAGACCGCGGCGGCGGCGCCGGCGTTGATGGAACGGACCGAGCCGAATTGGGAGATGTAGACCACGTCATCGGCCAGTTCGAGCGCTTTTTCGGACAGGCCCGGGCCTTCCGCGCCGAAAAGCATGAGGCAGCGTTTGGGGAAATGGTAGGTTTCCATGGGCACCGCGCCGGGAATGATGTCGAGCGCGATGACGCGGGCGGCTTGCAGTTCTGCTATTTTCGCGTCCAAGGCTTCCAGTTGGGCCATGGTTTCGCTTGTGTTCGGGGCAGTGCCGGAAGTGCCGTCCGTCGCGGCTGCGGAGCCACGCATATGGAAGGCGATGGCGGCGGCTTGCGATTGGGCGGCGGCGATTTCGCCGGCGATGCGCAGTTTCCAACATTCGACAAGTTCCGTTATGGATGGATGGTTTTCGACGTGCTGGTACAGCTCCGTCATGAGCGCGCCCTTGCGATTCCATTTGTGCGGGCCGACAATGTGCACGCGGCACGCTTGGAACGCGTTGGCGGTGCGCACCATGGAGCCGATGTTGAAATCGTGGGTCCAGTTCTCCACGGCGACTTCGAAATCGTGGCGCCCGCGGGAGTCCAGGTCGGCTTTGATGGCCGCGACCGTCCAGTAGCGGTAGCGGTCGAGCACGTTGCGGCGGTCGCCTTCGTCGAGCAGGGTGGAGTCGAAGCGGATGTCGTAATTGGGGGATGACGCATCGTCCGGGCGTGGTTCGCCTGGATGGGTTTGCGACCACGGTCCTACGCCGACCTCGCGGAACGTCGGTTCGCCGGATGCCTGTGCGGCAACATCGATGGGATTGGGATCGTGCACGTTCTCCCCTTCATAGGAACAGCAATACAAATATGTCAAAGGCCCGCGCATCCGTATGCATCATCATGCTTGTCATCGCACATTCGACGACGTCAACGGCAGATATGTTTGCGGTCGGTCGGCGGGAAACTCGGTGTTCAGTGGAGTTCGGATTCCTTGAACACTTCGACGAACGGCAGTTCGGATTCCTCCGAAGTGACCGGGTTGATGACCTTGATGGTCGGGTCGACCATGTCGACACCGCCGATCAGCGAGGCAACGGCCAGCACTTTGGCGCCTTCGTTCTCCACCACGGAGAAGTCGAGGCTCAGCTCGTTGCCGTTGCGCAGGGTGACCAGCGATGAGGTCTGCACATACGATTTTTCAGACAGCCAGGAGTCGATCAGCACCACGCGTTTGCCGGCAATCGACGGACCCTTGATGGACGGGTAGACGAAGTCCATGACGAAACCGTCCAAATCCTCGCCACGGGAGGCGGCGGCCTGGATCATGGCGGAGACCAGCGGCACGGCCGCGGCGGTCAATGCGCCGACCGCGTCGAAATCGTCGACGGAATAGCCGGCTTCCTCCAACGTGTCGAGCAGGATATGACCGACGATGGAGGCTCCACGATGGTCGAACAGCACGGAGGAGAGTTCCGAGAACGGCTTGTCCTTCATTTCGGCCTGCAGCAGCGCCTTGAGCTGGTCGCGCGGTTCGAGCATGGCGAAATCGACGGTGGATTCCGTCGAAGCGGAAACAGACTGGCCCGCAGCGGAATCATGCGTCGGAACCGGTGTCGTCTTGCGGAAAGTGTTCTCTTCGGTCATGGTTCCAGCCTATCCTTTCGGCTCGTCATTCACCGTGCGGTATGGGTGATTTATGAGCGATAAACATGGTCATTCGGCGTTGGTCTCGGGAGCGGACAACTCGCGGATATCCCCTTTTTCGGGCGCGATCATGTCGACGGTGCCGATGACCTTGCTTTGGTCGACGCGTTGCAGTTTGCGCGCGGTGACCAGCACGCGCGATTCGAGCGACGCGGCGAACGAGTTGTATGCGCCGACCGTTTTGGTGATGGCGGAACCCAGTTTGGTGGCCCGCTCCCCCAATACTGCAAACCGTTCGTACAGCTCTCGAGACAGGTCGAACAGCATTTTCGCGTCATCGGTCAGGCTTTGCTGCTGCCATGCGTATGCCACGGATTTGAGCACCGCCCATAGGGTGATCGGCGAGGTCAGCGCGACTTTCTGCGCGAATGCGTCGTCCATCAGTGTCGGGTCGGTTTCCAATGCGGCCTGCAGCAACGATTCGTTAGGGATGAACGCGATCACGAAATCCGGAGCATCGCTGAACGCGTTCCAGTAGGCTTTGTCTCCCAGGGTCTTCACATGGTCTCGTACCGCTTTGGCATGGGAATGCAGCAGCTCGTTCTTGCGGGCCAGTTCCTCCGGTGAGGCGGTGTCTGGAATCTCGCATGCGCGCTGGTAGTCGGCGTATGGCGCTTTCGCGTCGATCGGAATGGTTTTGCCGCCCGGCATGTGGATGATCATATCCGGCCGTTGCGTATGTCCATCGGCGTCGGTGACCACAACTTGGGTGTCGAAATCGACATGTTCCAACAGACCCGCCGATTCCACGATGTTGCGCAGCTGCGCCTCGCCCCACGCGCCACGCACCTTGTTGTTGCGCAATGCCGATGATAGGGCGCTCGTCTCGCGATCCAATCGCGCCTGCTGTTCGCCAAGACCTTTGAGCTGTTCGCCGAGCGCGCCCATCTCATGCTTGCGGCCCTCTTCGATTTGCGCGACCTTCGTCTGCAGGGCGTCGAGGTTCTTCTGCACCGGAGCCAGTGCGGAGAGCACCTTGCTTTGCTCCTGCAGTTTCCGTTCGCTTTCGGCTTGACGACGGTTCGCTTCTTCGGCGGCACGCTGCCGTTCACGTTCCACGCGCATTTCCTCGGCACGCTGGGCCTGTGCCAATTGCGATTTGAGATACGTCAGCTGTTGGCTGAATCCTTCCGCCTGCGTACGGTATTGCACAACAGCCGCGTTGAGATTGCTGATGTCCTGTTTGTCCGCCTCGATCTGCGCCTTCGCCTCGTTCAGGTCGGATTCCTTCGCACCACGGGCCATATCCTGCCCTTTGGCACGGCCCGCGAAGAAGCCCGCAGCCGCTCCGAGCGCGGCCACGATCACCAGCAATATCACTACAAACACAGGATTATCGAACATACGTTCGATGGTATCACGTCGTCAGGAACACATCAATCCACGCATCCACATTCATTCGCAAGACCGACCGCATGCCACACAACCGTGCACTATGCTGAAATCAGCCGAACGCGAAATGCATCAGCCCAACACGAAGGGACATTATGGGATTCGATCTGTTTTTGGCGGCCGTGTCGATTGTGGCCGCATCCATCGCCACCTGGGCGTTGTTGCGGCTGTTTCCAAGCTCGGACGCACGCCAGGCGATTCCGCTGCGGACGGACGGCGGATTTGCCGACCCATCCCACACAACCGACGGTGGAGTGACGATAGACGGCAAAGTGATGGCAGACGGCGAATCGACATCCGACATCGACGGACAACCCACCGACCACCTCGGCAAGCGCCTCGTCATCGCGCTTATCCTGACCATTCCAACGTTCGTCATCACATTACTGGCGCTGGCCAAAATCGCCATGCCGGGCTGGCTGACGAATCCGTGGCTGCACGCCATCGTCATCACGCCGGTCATGTTCTATTGCGCGGCGCCGATTCACCACCGCGGCCTGCCCGCATTGCAGCGGCGACGTCCGAACGGCGATTCGCTGGTTTCGCTTGGCATGGCGATTGTTTACGCGTACAGCCTGCTGCTGTGCGTGGTGTCGTGGATTTTCCCGGCCGGCTCGCGCGATCCGTATTTCGCGTTCGTCGGCGTGGTCACGACGCTTTCGCTGGCTGGCACGCTTGTCCGGCAACACGCGATGACCGCGCAGCAGACGGCAGAAACAGAAAAGGCGCAATCGGCACAGTCAACAGAATCAACAGAATCGGCGCGATCTCAAGCGAAATCCCCTGAGCCAACGCAAGAAAAAAGCGCGGAAGAATTGCTCTTCCGCGCTGTGGTAGGTCATGAGATCCGCGCACGTGTGCTGCAGATCACCACGTCGGTGACGATGGTGGTCGCGGTGTGGACGTGCGCGTTGTGGCTGGCGTTCGGCGTGCAACCGAAGCTGGCGATCGCCATACTGCTCGGTTCGACCGTGCTGTCGGTCGCAGGCCTGGTATTGCAGGCTTACGACCGACAGGTAACCAATCGATAATCGTCACTCAGCCGGGTTCGGGACGTCGGCGGAATCGTCCGTCTTCCCCTCGCCCATATCCTCCAGCTGGTCCGCGGCCCACGCGGACAGCTCCAGGTGGTCGCCGCCGGTCTGGTCCACCAGCACGGTGTCGCCGTCGTGCACTTCGCCGGCCAGCAGCATGCGGGCAAGCTGGTCGCCGACTTCGGTCTGCACCAGGCGACGCAGCGGACGTGCGCCGTACGCCGGATCGTAACCGGTGTTGGCAAGCCATTCGCGCGCCGAATCGGTCACGTCGAGCGTGATGCGGCGGTCGGTCAGACGTGCGGACACCTGCGCGACCTGAATGTCCACGATGCCGCCGAGCTCCTCGCGGGTCAGCGGGTGGAACATGACCAGTTCGTCCAGACGGTTGATGAATTCCGGCTTGAACTGCATGTGCACGGCGTCCATCACGGCCTTCTTCTTGGCGTCCGCGTCCATGTCGGGATTGACGAGGAACTGCGAGCCCAGGTTGGAGGTCATGATCAGAATCGTGTTCTTGAAGTCCACGGTCCTGCCCTGGCCGTCGGTCAGGCGACCGTCGTCAAGCACCTGCAGCAGCACGTCGAAGACTTCCGGATTGGCCTTCTCCACCTCGTCGAACAGCACCACCGAATACGGACGGCGACGCACGGCTTCGGTAAGCTGGCCACCCTCTTCGTAGCCGATGTAGCCCGGCGCGGCGCCGATCAGGCGGGACACGGAGGCCTTCTCCATGTATTCGCTCATGTCGATGCGCACCATGGCCTTCTCGTCATCGAATAGGAAGTCGGCGAGCGCCTTGGCCAGTTCGGTCTTGCCCACGCCGGTGGGGCCGAGGAACAGGAACGATCCGGTCGGACGGTTCGGGTCGGAGATGCCGGCACGCGAGCGACGCACGGCGTCGGAAACCGCTTGGATGGCTTCCTTCTGGCCGATCACGCGCTTGCCGAGGTACTCCTCCATGTGCAGGAGCTTCTCGTTTTCGCCCTGCATAAGACGGCCCACGGGGATGCCGGTCCAGTCGGAGACGATTTCGGCGATGGAGTCGGCGTCGACGCGGTCGGGGACCATCGGCACGTCGGCGTTGGCATTGTCGGCTCCGCCCGATTCCGCCTCGTTCTTCTCGGCTTGGGCGATTTCCTTCTGGATGGCCGGGATTTCGCCGTAGTTGATGGCTGACGATTTCGCCAGGTCGCCTTCGCGCTCGTACTTTTCGGCTTGCGTACGCAGCTCGTCGAGCTTCTTGCGCAGGTCGCCGATACGGTTGTGGCCGTTCTTTTCGGCGTCCCAACGCGCTTTCAGCCCGTTGAGCTTTTCGCTTTTGTCGGCGATTTCCTGGTTCAAATCGGCGAGACGGTCCTTGGCGCTGTCGTCCAGTTCCGCTTCGGCCTTTTCCGCGGCCTTGTCGTTCTTCGGATTGCCCAGCAGGTACGACTTCTCCATCTTGAGACGGTCCACCTGGCGGCGCAGTTCGTCGATTTCCTCAGGCGAGGAGTCGAGTTCCATGCGCAGGTGCGCTGCGGCCTCGTCCACCAGATCGATGGCCTTGTCCGGCAGCTGGCGTCCGGAAATGTAGCGGTTCGACAGGGTTGCCGCCGCGACCAGCGCGTCGTCGCCGATGGTCACCTTGTGGTGGGCCTCATACTTCGGCGCGATGCCGCGCAGGATGGCGACGGTGTCCTCCACGCTCGGCTCGCCGACGAACACCTGCTGGAAACGACGTTCGAGCGCCGGATCCTTTTCGATGTTCTCACGGTATTCGTCCAGTGTGGTGGCGCCGATCAGGCGCAGTTCGCCACGGGCCAGCATGGGCTTGAGCATATTGCCCGCGTCCATGGAGCCTTCGGCCGCGCCCGCGCCGACGATGGTGTGGATCTCGTCGATGAAGGTGATGATCTGCCCGTCGGCCTTCTTGATCTCCTCAAGCACGCTCTTCAGACGTTCCTCGAATTCGCCACGGTACTTGGAACCAGCCACCATGGAGCCCAGGTCAAGCGAGATAAGCTTCTTGTTCTGCAGGGTGGTCGGCACGTCGCCGGCGACGATGCGCTGCGCCAGGCCTTCGACGACGGCGGTTTTGCCGACGCCAGGCTCGCCGATCAGCACAGGATTGTTCTTGGTACGGCGGGACAGGATCTGGATGACGCGGCGGATTTCCTGGTCGCGGCCGATCACCGGGTCGAGCTTGCCTTCCTTCGCGGCGGCCGTCAAATCGGTGGAGTACTTCTCCAAAGCTTTATACGAGCCTTCCGCGTCGGCGCTGGTCACCTTGCGGTCGCTGCCGCGCGCGGCGGTCAGGGCGTTACGCAGCTTATCCGCGGTAAGACCGTTCTTTTCCAAGATGTCCGCGCTTTGATTAGGTTTCGCGGCCGCGATTGCGACCAGCATGAGGTCAACGGTGACGTACTCGTCTCCCCTCCGTTGCATTTCTTTTTCGGCTTGCGATAGCACCGCCGACAGCTGCCTGCTGACGTCCGGCTGCGTTGTGGTCGATCCGCTGGCGCTCGGCAGCGATTGCATCGCCTGATGCACTTCGGCGCTCACGTTTTGCGCGTTGCCGCCTGCCGCTTCGATGAGCGCGCGGGCCATGCTGTTTTCCTGACGCAGCATCGCGTCCAGCAGGTGCAGGGTGTCTACCTGCGGATTGCCCAGCGCCGCCGCGTTCTGAACGGCGTCCGAAAGCGCTTCCTGCGCCATCTGCGTGAACTTCTGTTCCATATCATCCTCCATGGTTCGCGCCCGGCCGCCCGGCCTTCGCTACCGGGCCGGCGTTCGGACGCATATGTCGTTGTCTGATATGCTCAACCGACTTCATCGCCATTATATTCCCAAAACTTGAGTCCCACACACTCAACTTTTTGCGTTTCTCAAAACCGTCTTTCGACACAGGACGGCAGTCACCGACAATCACCAGCGCTCACCGGCAATCGCAATACATACGAAAAAGGCGGGCAGCAACGTAACGAAATCACGAAACGTTGCAAACCCGCCTAATCCAAAGTCCGCCAGCAAGCCGAAAATCAGCCGCGCACCACCACGTTGCGCAGATCGCCGATGCCCTCGACGTGCACGATCGCCTCGTCACCCGGATCCAGATGACCCGACGCGTTCGGCGTACCCGTCATAATCACATCGCCCGGCAGCAGCGTGGTGAAACTCGTAATCGCCGCGATCTGCTCAGGAATGCCGTGAATCAGATTCGCCGTGGTACCCGACGCCATCGGCACATCCTCACCGTTGAGCGTGAAGGAAATCTTCGCATCCTTCCAATCCACATCGTCACGCGTCACAATCCACGGACCCAACGGGCACGCCGTATCAAAACCCTTCGCACGCGTCCACGTCGGATCAAGACCCTGCAGATCACGCAACGTCACATCATTCACGCACGTGAAACCCAGCACATAATCCATGGCCTGCTCCACCGGCACATTCTTGGCGATACGACCCATCACCACAGCCAACTCCGGCTCGAAATTCATATCATTCGAACACAGCGGAATCACAATCGGATCATCCGGACCAATCACCGACGTGCTCGGCTTGGTGAAAATCACCATATCCTCCGGCGCATGCTTGATATCGGAATGACCGGCCTCATGCATGAACTGCGCATGCGCCTCATAATTCTTCGCCAAACCGTACACCTTCGACGGAATCACCGGAGCCAGCAGACGAATGCCGTCACCATCCACCGGATAGCGCTCGCCGGTCGGCTCGACGGCCTGGCCGGACAGCGGATAGCCGTTCAAGGCCACGAGATAGTCCTTGCCGTCGTTCTTGTCGGTCTGAACGAAGGCGTACTGCGGTACATCATTATGCGTAAAACGTGCGATTCTCATACCCGCAAGTCTACCCGCTCGCCACGCCCGCCGTTCTCGACATGCGTCGCTTTGCGGACGATGCCGATTGCTCGCATTTTTTACGATTTTTGCGATTATTTGCGATGCAGTTCCGCCCGCAACGCCGCCACCTCGCGTTCCAGCTCGTCGATGCGGCGCACCTGCTGGGCGATGAGCAGGTCGCGCACGTCACCTCCCGACAGAATCGGGACTTCGGCTGCGTTGCGCGGCGCGGGCAGCGTCGCATTGCTTTGCGTTTCCGTCGTTTGCGTTGGCTGCACCGGCTGCGATACCGCAGATCGAGCAACCTCCGCAGATTCCGCCGACGGCGCCACATCCGCCGACGCCGATGGCACCACTCCACCATTCCCATCAACCGATACCAGCCGGTCCGTGCCCATACGGCAGGCAATCTTGCGCCAGCGCGCGAAACAACGTTCGATGCGCTTATAGCCGATCAGCGATGGGTCGAGTCCGGCTTCGCGGAACAGTTCGACCGGCGATTCGCCCGCATGGTACCGGCGCATGCAGTTGTGTTTGAACGATTCCGTGTAGGTGATGCGTCGCGACGTCGCTTCGGCCACCACCGGCAGCGAGCGCAGATATTCGACTTCTTCCGGACTGAACGCTCCCCCACCGTTGCACATGATGTTCCCTTTCGGCTTGGCGTGCGGCGGCTCCCTTCCACCGCACGGCAGTCGAATGGCCTCCGTCATGCCATTCCCCTGTTCGGCTTGCGATTCGGTTTGCGATGCGCGCTTGCGATACGTGTTTGCGATGCAAGGCCGCAATCCGATTCGTTGTTCGCTTCGTGTTCCATCATACCGGTACGAATGGCGTTTTTCCAACCATTTCAGGCGGTACTAAACCCTAAATCGCCCGTATTCGTCACAACAAAAGCGGGTGAACCGTTGATCGCTCAACGACTCACCCGCCCGAACAAGCCCCGTTGCCTGTCTGCTGGCCCGCTCAGACCGCCATCGGCGTATCGGATTCGCGGAAGCGCAGCACGAGCGCCAGTCCGGCTCCGGCCATTACCAGGGCCGCGATGGTGAACAACGCGGTGCCCATTGCGCCGGTGAGCGGCAGCTGCGTGACGTTCTTCACGTTCTTGACCTGGATTGCCTTGTCTGACATGCCCTCGTCAAGCCTGCTTGCCAGACCGAGGTTGTTGACGCCGACCAGCTTGAAGGTCGACTTGCCGGTTTCCTGGTTCACAGCTAGTTCGACGGTGAAGATCGGCACAAAGTTCTTCGCATAGCCGCTCGCGAATCCGGTTTCCTTCAGCGTGTACTTGCCGGACTTCAAGCCCATGATTTTCACGTCGCCGGTGGTGGTTTCCACATCCGCGACAGCGCCGTTCTCGTTCGCTTCGGCAAGGCGGTATTCGCCATCCACAATCTTGATGAACTTGAGCGGGGTCTGCGAAACCTCGGTTCCCTCGAACACGTGGAACTTCGCTCCTGCGAGACCATTGGCATCGCTTCCGACACCGTACTTGTGGAAGGAGAAGCCCCCGGTATAGGAGTCGAATTCGACCGGCGTGTTCCACACCTCGGTGTCACGGGACACGGCCGCCTTGTTGGTAACCTTGTTGCCCATGTCGATGATGTCCTTGTTGACCACGGCGGTGTAGGTGATGACCAGCTGGCCGCTCTTGTTGGCCAAGTCGAATTCCAGCACGGTGGTGGTCTTGCCGTCGGCTCCAACGGTCGGAACGGTCACGTAGGTGAACGGCATATTCGTTTCCGTGCCATCCGCGGCTCGAACAACGGCCTTGAAGTCCTTGTTGACCGTCAGGCCCTTGGATGCCACGTCCTTCACGAAGTACGGATACTTGTCGTAGCCTTCGGCCGCGTTCGGAATATCCAGCGTGATGGTGTAGGCGACGGTCTGCCCAATGCTCACGCCTTCAGTGGTGGTAATCGTATCGGCCGTCTTGCCCGGCTGGTCGGGCTCGTTCTCGTTCTTGGCCACAAACATGCCGACAGCGTTGATCTTGCCCTGGCCGGTTGCCGGATCGCCCTTCACTTTGAATGTGGCGGCCACGCCGTTCAGCGTGGTGGCGACGATGGCATTGGTTCCCCGACCGCCGTCCTTGTCCACATCGGTGATGAGATACCAGCCTTCTTCAAGCGAACCGATGGCAGCCGTACCGCCGTTGCCTGCAACGGTTTTGTCGGCAACGACGCCATCGCCAACCGCCAACGAGGCCGCGAATGTGCGGAACCAGGCGGCGTCGTTATCGCCGGTCTTGGTTGCGGCGAACGCGGCCGGATTGCTGTCATATTCGGAGGGCATGCTGACAACGGGGTCCATGTTGTTGTTGGCGGCGGCCACCGCGTCGGTCACAGCAGTCACCCAATCGGCGTCGGTGTCGACCTGCACGGCGTCGCCGTCCACCGTCAGCGAGGCGAACTTGTACGCGGAGTAGGTGTGCCCCTTCTGCGAATGCCGCACTTCGATCGATGCGCTGCCGGCCGCATACGCTCCGGCCGTGCCGAACGCCATACCGCCCAGCAACGTTGCCGCCGCGGCGATTACTGCACAAAGCCTTCTCGTCTTCATGATGAGAGACCTCTCTTCCTTGGTTTGGTCGGCCTTGTTACCGCAGCCGATTGGTTGGTTTTATGGGAAGTTTCGTATATTGTGTTGTTCTTTAGTTGTGATTGAAAAATTGCGATTGCCGGATTGCGATCAGAGAATTGCGATTGCCGTCCGGCAGTTCCGTCACGGCCGTCCGCGCCCGATCAAAGCCAGTCCGACGATGCCCGCAAGCAGCAGCACCAGTGCCGTGACGCCGGCCACGACCAGCCAGGTCCGTCCTTCCGATGCGCCGGATAGCGGCAGCGCGGCCACTGTCTCTTTCACGTTGGTGAACGAGGCTTCGTAGGTGGCGGTCTGTCCCTTGTCGAACGCGCTCCACATGTCGGCTCTGGTGATGCTGATCGGCACTGAGGTGACGTTGCCTTTCGCGTGATAGCCGGCGATGTTGCCTTCCGTGACGGTGTAGTCGCCTGCCATCACGCCACGGAATGTGTACTGCCATTCGCCGGTAGGCAGCTCGTCATCTTCGGAAAGGTCTTTGCCCAGCTTCGATGCGCCGCCCTGCATGAAATCGATGCGCAATGTGGCTCCACTCGCCGGCATTCCGCCTTCCCAATGTTTCGTCACGACCACGTTGGCGGACGGCACCTGCAATACGGGATGCTGGTAGGCCGCGCAGGCGGACTGCTTGTCGAAGGTGTAACAGACCTGCGCCGACGCGTTCGATCGGAAGCCCGGCTTTCCTGCGGAAGTCGTGCCGGTGCCCGCGTCGCCGGTCGCGTCGTAGTTGATGCCGCCGTCGACCATATTGACCCGCGCGTAGGCGCTGTCGGTTGGCACTATGCCGTACGAGAGCGTGTAGGTCGCGTTGTGCAGCAGCTCGTAATCGCCGGCGAATTCGACGCGGATCTTGCCGTTGCCGGCGTCGCTGTACCACAATGTGTAATCACGTTCCAGCACTGGAGGCGTAGCCCCCGAAGGCAGATTCGTCACGTTGAGCGTCACGCCGCCGGTCACCCGGTAGTAGGTCGCTCCGCCGAAGTTCCGCATGCTGGCCATGTTCCAGACAACGCCATCGACCTGCGCGTATTCGGACAGCTCGTCGACGATCGAGACGCCGCTGTAGGCGCTTCCCGTGGTGATCTCCTTCTGGATGCCGTCGAAGATCTTCGTCAGGTCGTCAGCGCTGTTGGTGGCCTTGTAGTAGCCGAGGTTGCCGCCCGTACCCCAATTGGCTTTGTCGTACGCGGTGGCGTTCGGATAGTTGCTGGACACGGCGTGCATGAACTGGTTGGCTTGGTCGTTATCCCTGTTACCGAACGATTGCTGCTCCGGATTGGCGCCTTCGAAGATGCCGATGCTGTAGATGAGCGTGCCGGCCGATTTCATGGCGAGCGCGGTTGTCACGGCGTCATTGGCGACTCTCGTGCTAAAAGTGTTTTGCGTGGTCGGCACACCGTCCGCGAAGAAAATGACGATTTTCTTCGCGCCTGGCCTTGCCTGCAGCAATGCCGTCTGCGCGGCGGCCATGCCTTTGTCCGCAGGGGTCGCGCCATTGGCGGACAGCCTGCTCACCGATGATTTCAGAGCGGCGGTATCGCTGGTCAGGGAACTCACCACGCCGGATGTCTGCCCGAATTGAGCGATGGCGATTCGCACTTTGCTGTTTTCGTCCTGGATGGTGTCGTTGGTGGTCTCGGTGGCGTCGATGAAGCTGGTCGCCGCTTCTTTCAGCGCCGTCAACCGCTTCGGATTCGATTTGTTGCATCTTCTTTGACTTCCGTCCATGCAGTAGTTCATCGATCCGGACGTGTCCAGTACGAGCACCACTTCGATTTTCTCCGTGGTCTCATGGCTTTCGCGGGTATCCTTGCCCACCACGTTGAGGTTCAGCGTGTATTTGCCGCCGTTGTTGTATGTGATGCTTTTCGTGTGGTCCGGCTGCGGCACGGCGACGTTACGCGCGGCACGCATCACGGTTTTGCGATTGAAGGTGAAGCGATCGCGCATGATGTGTTCATCGGCGTCGGCATCGTCTTTGGCAGCATCATTCTTGTCGTTATCGTTGCCGTTTTGAGCCGACGCGGCATCCTTGTCGGCGTCATTCTTACCGTTCTTGTCGGCATCGTCGGCATCTTCAGCAGTGTTGCCATCGTTGTCAGCATCGTCCGCATCGCCGGTTTTGCCGTCATCGGCTGTCGCGCCCGCATCGCCATTCGCCACAGCATCCGTGCGATTTTCGCCGGCATGGTCGTTTCGATCGCCGTCTTGAGCCGGTGCAGCACCATTTGCAGGTACGTCAGCGTTCTCAGCCGTCGGCTGCCTAACCGCCTGCCGTTCCTGCTCCTTCTGCTCATTCGGCTGTTCCGTCTTATCGCACGGCTGCCGCTGTTCCGGCATCGTCTCCGACGGTTGTTCCGGTTGCGATTGCGACTGCAGTTGCGATTGCGCTTGTTCGTTCGATGGCTGCTGCGATTCGCCGTCGTCCGTAAGGCATTGTGCGTCGTCATCGTCCGTTGCGGACTGTCCGGCAACATCTTGCCCGGCAATGTCGGCAACGTCCGATCCGACTGCGTTTTCAGCATCGGATTGTTGTGTCGATTCCGGCTGGCTCGCTGCGGATTCGGCGGCCACGTTGCCGCCATCCGTCACCGTTTCGTCGGCGAACGCGGTCGCGCCGGCTCCCGTGGTGCCGGCCAGCATCGCAATCGTGACAAGCAATGCGGTGAATTTTCCCATCCGCGCGCCACACCGGCTTATGAAGCCGGCAAGCGGGTCCTTCATCCACTTCATGACATGTCCATCTCTCATGGCGCTGCGGCGAATTGCCTATGCACCTCCATGCCTTGAACCTTATGGATGAACGTTCTGAAACCCGTCCCCTCCATTGATGGGTTCGGGGAACGTACGGACCCGCGAAAATCGCGGCCTTCCCCCTTATCCTTTACGCGGCCAGGCGGAAGCGTGCCGCATGATTCGGTGTCGGGGCCGCATCGACCGCACGACCATGCAGCACAACAGCATGCCGCCCATCGTGCAAACGATGGTCATGGCGAGCGCGCCCAGTTCGGTCGCACGTTCGTCGCGCACGTCGGCCGGATCTGGCGCGGGCAGCGGTATTGCGACGCGATGCCCGGAGACTAGCAGCCGATGCGTGTTGATGCCGTATGGCGTGCAGGTCATCAACGTCAGCCGGTCTTCGCCGGGCACGATTTTCAACCGTGAGACGTCGTCCGGTTCGATCACGCTGATTCGGTCCACTTCGTATCCCAGCGTCTCGTCCATCACTTTGATGTACATGAAATCGCCGTCGTGCAGTTCGTCGAGCCGTGTGAACATCAACGATTTGACCAGGCCGCGATGCCCGGTGACCACCGTATGCGAGTCAGTGCCGCCGACCGGCAGGCTGGTGCCGTACAGATGCCCGGCACCGACGGCGAGCACCGGTTCGGACGTACCATGCCGAATCGGCAGTTCCACGCCGATTTTGGGCACCAATACCGTGCCCATGATGCCTGCGCCGGAATCCAGCAGGCCCTGATAGTTCGCATCCGTGTCCGCCGCGGAAAGCCCGGCACCGCCGGAAGGCGCCGAATCGTCGGCGACATCAGCATCTCCGGCAGTGCCAGCCGGTCTGGTAGTGAACGGATCGGCCGCCTCGCCCAATACCGGCTGTCCTTCCACGGCAAGCCGCCGATTGTATGCGCGCGCCCGTTCCAACTCCTCCATCGCCATCGGATACGGCCATCCGGCAACCGTGCGAGCCGCCGAATCGGATGTCTCGGCCAAGCGCCGCGCGGAATGCGCCTGCATGGCGAACGGCAACGACGCGACCACCACCGCGCCCACGATCAGCAGCACGGACACGCACCGCACCAATATGAAACGAATCCGCCGCAGCCTGCGCGCACGAACCACATCGGCAATGTCAATCGCCTCGTAAAACGACGGCGTTCCAGCGAACGTTCCAGCGAACGTTCCAGCAGACGCAACAGTTCCGGCATGACCACTGTCGGCAGCTGCACCGGCATCAGATCCGACTCCGGCGCCATTGCCGATGCCATCGTTATCATCACCGGCATCATAGGAATCAGCCGAGGCGCCCGCCACGGCGCCGAACAGCCGCATGGGCGAACGCAGCACCGTATGCGCATGCACGTAGGAATCCGTCCTGCGGGCGAGCAGACGGACGGGTTTACTCATCAATCGAGAGGCAGACCAAAACATGGGTTTCTCCTTCGAACACACCCATGTTCACACCCGCCATACGAAAGCCCTTGCCCCCTATAGGAGGGCTTACCCCTAGAAAGACAACGGTTTCAGGCACGAAACCGGCAATTTTGGCACCAAACCGTGCAGCACCCCACCTACCGGCGGAACGCAGCTCAGACAAGCCGTTTTTCAGAGGAATGCAAGTCAGACGAATGTAAGCCAGACGAATGCAATCCAGGCGGACGAGCCCCGCAAATCCTTAAAAAAACAGAAAAAGTCAAAGAAAGCGCTCAGATGAACGCACGCTCACCGAAAATCGCAGTGCCGACGCGCACGATGGTGGAACCTTCGGCGATGGCCAGTTCCATGTCGCCGGTCATGCCCATCGACAGTTCCCGGCAACGGTCCGTGCCCGGTTCGCCGGATGCGAGGATGAGGTCGCGGGTCTTGCGCAGGTGCGAGAAACCGCGGCGAATCACCGTTTCGTCGTGCACATGCGCGCCGATCGTCATCAGTCCCCGCAATTCGATGCCGTCCAACGTGCCGATTTTCTGCGCGATGCGGATGGCGTGCGCCGGATCGCAACCGGATTTCGATTCCTCGCCGGATTCGTTGACTTCCAGCAGCACGCCGACAGTAATACCGCGAGCCACGGCTCTACGTGAAATTTTTTCTCCCAAATCGATTGAATCGACCGATTCGATAGTGTCGACCGCCGGCAGCACTTTGCCGATTTTATTGCTTTGCAGCTGGCCGATCAGGTGGAATGGAATATGCTCCGCCGCAGCATCCGGCGCGACGCCTGCGACGCCCAGCGAAAACCCGCGTTCCGCGCATCGCTGTGCCAGCCCTTCGGCCTTCGCCGTCACTTCCTGCGGACGGTTCTCGCCGATCATGCGCACGCCGGCATCAATCGCAGCCATGATTTCGCCGATGTCGCGCGTCTTCGTGGCGGCCAGCAGGCGCACGGAGCCGGCTTCGCGTCCGGCTTGTTCCTCAGCGGCCGCGATGCGGTCGAGCACACGATGCACGCCGTCCGTGATCTCACGTGCGCGCGCATCGTCGATCACCTCGTTGGCGAGGTTCTTGTGATCCATGTATGCAGTCATCGTCCACCTCTCGCAAATTCATTCGACCGCCGGTCCGCGGCCGGCACCACCGTTTCCGGCATGTCGGCTGATATTTCGATATCAGTGTTACCAGAAAACCGCCGACAACGTATAAAGAAGCCCGCGCAATGACCTGAAGTGAAGCGATAAAGCGGTCATAAATTCGCGCGGGCTATAAAACTAGACGGCAGTAGAAGGGGGACTTCAAAGACTCCGTCTGCACATTTAATGTATCAGATAAATGCGCGCGAACCGCCGGAAAAACCAATAAATCTGAAAACTTTTTTTCAGATTTTATCCCCCTTGCGTAGTCCCTCCACCAAACGCTCCAATTTATCGACGCGATCGCTCAACACCATCACCTGGCATACCAGCGATTGAATCTTGCCCAACGGCACTTCCGACATCGCATTGTGGTTGTCCACAGCCGTATCATGCGGTTCCGGCTCTTCGGCCGCCTTGCGCATGATGTCCTCGTCACGCTTCCAGCGTGCGATATTGCGTTCGATGCGCTTGTGCCCGATGACCGATGGGCTCAATCCCGCGGAAATGAAGATCGCAGTTGGCTTCTCCCCCTGCAGATACCGCCTCATGCAGTCGATTTGGAATTCCCTCGCATACGTGATTCTGCTGTCCGTCACCGCGTCGATCGACGGCAATGTACGCAGGTATTCGATTTCCGCTCTACTGAACTGTCGCTTCGTCATATTCGCCCCTTGTAAATCCCCTTTTGACCGGCCATACCGATAACGCATAGACCGAATTACCGAAATCACCACCCAGAATACCGGATGACGCACACCACCTTACGCACACCCCAAACGAAACGCGCGGCCCGTATCACCATGCGCTAAATATCCTTCTCACACTGTGAGATACCTCACAGCGACGGCACGTTTCCGGAGCACGCTGCAGCCTCGGCATGGCACGTCACCGCACGTCCAGCAACGCATTCCACAATCGCGTCCCACGAAACCCGCCGTTCCGGCCGCCGATGCAGGTACAGTTGCAAGCATCGGCGCGACCGGTCTCCGCACCGGCAACACCGAACCGCCCGCCAACGACAGGAAGGAACCCCGTGCCAGGTCGTTTCGCCCCCACCCCATCAGGCCGCATGCACATCGGCAACATCTATGCGATGCTCGGCGCATGGCTGTCCGCGCGTAGCCGCGGCGACGACATGCTGCTGCGCATCGAAGACATCGACGAACCGCGCGTGGTGCCCGGCGCGGCCGAACTGATGATGGACGATCTGCATTGGCTTGGCTTGGATTGGGACGGCGATCCGGTGTTCCAATCCGCTCGGCACGACCTGTACCGTGAGGCGCTGCATTGCTTGGAAAACCTGACGATTGACGACGCATACGATTCGCCGTTTGACGAGCGCAACGACCACACCCCCGCAGTCGGCAGCACAGCCAACAACGCAATCGCTGGCACAACCCCGCTGATTTACCCTTGCTTCTGCTCGCGCGCCGACATCCGCGCAGCCTCCGCACCGCAGGAAGGCGACCGTTTCATGGTGTATCCCGGCACGTGCCGCCGGCTTATCGCCAGCAATCCGGATACCGTCCGGCGGCGGCTGGCCAACGGCGACCGCCATTCGCTGCGCATCGCCATGCCCGCCGACACAAACCCGCACGCAACCGTCCAATTCGATGACGCAGTGTTCGGCCATCAGGAATTCAATCTGGCGCACGACGTCGGCGATACCATCGTGCGCCGCGCCGACGGCCTGTTCTCCTACCAGCTGGTAGTGGTCGCGGACGATCTTGACATGGGCGTCGACGACATCGTGCGCGGCCGCGACCTGCTCCGGTCGAACGCCTTGCAAATCGCCATTCGCCGAGCGCTTATCAAGGCGGGATTCCGCAAGGCGAAAACGCAGGCCTCTGCACCATCGCAGCACGCACCACAATCGCAATACACCCCATATAACCCCGAAAACCCACGGTATGCGCATCTGCCGCTTATCGACAACGCGGCCGGCCGCAGGCTCGCCAAACGCGAGCGCTCTTTGGATATGGGGGCGCTGCGCGCGCATGGCGTCACCGCGGAACAGGTTGTCGGCTATTGTGCGTGGCTGCTTGGTTTGCAGGGCGATTCCGCGCATACCAGTCCGCAGCCGATGAGCGCCGTCGAGGCGTTGCAGGAGTTCGATTGGGGTAAGGTACGGGCCGATACGGCCGACCGCAGTATCAGCCAAGACGATTTCGACGCGTATTTCGGCCTGTGACAACGGCTGGCCGGATCTCGCCGAATTGCCGAGACGACCCGGTCAGTCCGGAAAACAGCAGAAAACAGCAGAAAATAACGGGAAGCAGTCGACGTTCAGCCGATCCACAGCTCCGAGTCAAGCGGATATTCGTTGACCTTGCAGCCGTCCAAATGCATGGATTGCTCCTGCATCAGCGGCGCCAACTGGCCTTCGCCGGCGCAGGTCGTTTCGTTGTCGATGTGCCCCAGCCGGTGTCCGACCTCATGGTTGATCACCATCGTGCGGTATCGCGCCAGGTTGCCGCCGGCGGCGAGCCATTGTTGCGTGCCACCGTTCCAACGGTCGTCGTTGACGATCACGTTGTTGTCGACCCTGCAGCTGTATTCCGCCGAGCATGATGGCGAGAACGACGTCATTCCCGACGCTTGGGACAGCACGAGATTGAAATCGCAGTTGCCGTCCGTGGATTGGTCGAATATGGCTCCGGCGCGTGGCCATCCGTGTTCGTCGTTGAGGATGCGGAATGCCGCGTTGCCGAATTCGTCGGCCGAACCGACGTTTCCTTTGGTTGCGATGCAGTAATGGTATTGCGTCACCGGTTTGCCGCTGTTTTGCGCGGTTTCCTGCGCTTTGTTCAGAATCGCGGTTTTCTCGTCGTCGCCCAGTGCCGCCGATTGCACGCTCACCGCTTTGGCGACGGCCTGCTCTTCCTGCGATTGTTTGGTTTCCGGTTTGGTTTTTTTGGCCGTCTTATGCTGATTGGTTTTGGCTGTTTTCTTGGCTGGCTTCTTGGCCGACGTCGAATGCGTGGCTTGTGCCGTCGTCTGCGTGTTCGGCGTCATGCGGACCAGTAGTGCGTGCACGCTGCAGGACGTCATCGATGCGATCAGCAGGAACAGCACGAGCACCAGCACGGCGGCCCTGCGGATGCGAAACGCCTCAAGCCGTTCCCGTTGGCCCATTGTGGCGTCGGCTTTCGGATCGAGCGCACGTATGATACGACGAATCCGCTTCAATCCAGCCTCCCGATATGGTGATGTTTCTCTCTTCGGCAAGAGTACCAGTCTCAGTCAACATGCCGAAGCCGCCGACCGCCATGCATACCACCTATGCGTAAGGCCCGCGATTCCGGAGGGAATCACGGGCCTTACCAGCATGCCAGACGAATGCCGGCAATCGTCAAAGTAATGCTCAGGCGAACAGCACCTTGAACAGGAACGCGCCGACGATAGCGCCTGCGATCGGGGCCACGACCGGAATCCAGGCCTCGCCCCAGCGGGAATCGCCCTTGTTCGGAATCGGCAGGATGGCGTGCAGGAGGCGCGGCATGAGGTCGCGGGCAGGGTTCAGACCAGGGCCGGTCGGGCCGCCCATGGAGGTCACGAGGCCCCACACGATGAAGCCGACGACGATGGATGCGGCGGCCGGGTTCGCCTTGCCCCACGGCAGGGACAGGCAGCACAGGGCGCCGAGCACCAGCATGAAGGTGCCGAAGAACTCGTTGAGGAAGTAGTTCACGCGGTCGTTGTGCGCGTCGGTGGTGCAGAAGGTGCCGAGGATGGCTTCGGCATCGTCGGTGTCCTTGTAGTGCGGCAGGTAGGTGACGTACACGATGAGCTGGCCCGCCACTGCGCCGAGCAGCTGGGCGATGATGTACGGCAGGACCTCGTTCCACGGGAACATGCCGTTGACGGCCTGCGCGAGGGTCATGGCCGGGTTGATGTGGGCGCCGGAGACGCCGCCGAACATCAGGACCGGGAACATGACGCCGAAGCCGTAGCCCATGGCGATGTTCAGCCAGCCGGCATGGTAGCCCTTGGTGTTTTTCAGTTCCGCGTTGGCGACAGCGCCGTTGCCGAAGACCATCAGCACGGCGGTGCCGACGAATTCCGCGGCAAGCTTGGTGAAGAGTGAGTATTCCACTGCTATTCCTCTATTGCTTCTTCTCTTGCGATGTTTGCGATTCGAGATATGTTGCGATTCCGCCCTCGGCGGACAACAGTGCAATACCATACTCCCGACACCGGAAGTCCCGTGGACCGACGGGGACTTACCGCCTCCGCGGCCGGGGGAATATCGCCTAGATACAAAAAGACCCAAGCCGCTTGACTTGGGTCTTGTCTGTGCCCCCTCAGGGATTCGAACCCTGGACACGCTGATTAAGAGTCAGCTGCTCTAACCAACTGAGCTAAAGGGGCGTTGGTCTTGGCGAGGTTTTTTGTTCTCGCTGAGCACATGGAGTAAATATACTCAGAATCGGAAAGAACGCAACCCTCGGCGTGTCGCAATCATAAAACCGCTATTTTCCAACGTTTTCAGCAAATCGCCATCTATGGTGCACATCGCGTCATACGACGAAAAATGCGGCGCGATGGCGCCATAAAATCCAAGTAATCACATTTTCTTCACATTCTGCCGCAATGCAACCACTCCGACAGTCAACGGCACGAACTTTCCATCACACATTTCCACCGCGGCGAGCCGAATAGCACGCATCATCGTCGAGCCCGTCGGCGCGCCAGAGGCCCTTTATAATAAGGACCATGGCGCGTCACAGGAGTATATGACGCGCATCAAGAAGGAGAAAGGCTTACCTATGGCATGCCCAAATTGCGGTCAGCCGACCATCGAAGGCGCTAAATTCTGCGCCTCGTGCGGCTCACCGCTCACCCAAACGACCGCGGCGGCACCGCAAGCGCCGGCCGCGCCGGAATCCGATGACGGCACCATGCTGTCTTCCGCGCCGCACATGGCACCGGCCCCGCAGATGCCGACCGCTGCCGTCCCGCTGCCCAATAGCGCCGCACCGGCAGCTCCGCAAACCACCGTCCCGCAGCCCACCACACCGCAACCGGCGGCGCAAGCACAGCCGACCGCTCAGGCGCAGGCAACGCAAACGGTGGCACCACAGGCCGCGCCGACGCAGCAGTTCCAGTATGCGCCATCCCCGGCCCCGCAGCCGGCAGCAGCGCCGCAGCCAAGCCAGCCGACCCAGCAAATCGCCCGTCCGGCGGCCGATCCCACCATCACCGCGCTGACCACACCGCAGTCCATGAAGACCATGGGCGCCAGCCTCGGTATCGGTCTCGGCGCGAGCGTGGTGTTCGCGCTGCTCGCATCGATCGTCTTCTTCATGGGCAATGCCGCGGCCAGCAACGGGCTTGCCGGCATTCCGGGCTTTTCCGACACCGCCTCCTTCCTGGGCAACAACGGTGTGTCCGGCTCCGGCCCGAATTTCTTCCAGATTCTCTTCACCGTGATGACGCTCGGCGTTGGCGGTTCGCTGAATCTCAAAACCAGCTCCCAGGGCTTCTCGCTGAGCAATCTCGGCATTGACGCCTCGCACGTCAGCGTGACGCTGCCGGTCGGACTGCCCGGTGTGGCATTGGCGATCGGCGCCGCGTTCGGCGCATACATGCTGGCACGCAGGTTCGCGCTTCGTTTCAAGTGGACGGGCGTCATCAGCTCGCTGATCGTCGGCGTGCTGTCCGGCCTGGTGCTGCTGGTCTTCGCCGCCATCTTCCCGGTGACGGTGGGTGGTTCCTACAGCGACTATTCCGCTTCCGCGTCGCTTTCCGGCGTGTCCTTCCGCACGTTCTGCATGGCGTTCCTGCTGTCGGCGGCCGGTGCGCTGGCCGGCTACGCGTTGGCACAGTATGCGGGCGATTCGGGTAACGTCTTCTCCGCCGCTTGGCGTTGGGCGCACCGCGCTCGTGGCTTCGTGCGCACGCTGGTCGAATCGTTTGCGATCTACGGCGTGCTGTTCCTGGTGCTTGGCCTGGTGGCGACGATCGCCATGTCCGCCGCGAACCATCTCGGCGCAGGCGGTCTGCTGCTGGTTCCGCTGCTGTTCCCGGCTCTGCCGCTTATGCTGATTTCGCTGTCCTCGTTCGGCGGCATCGCCTTCTCGACGTCCAGCTACAGCGTCCATACGATCACGTTGTTCAACGTGTCCTCCCTCAGCCAGTATGGCTGGATTCTGTGGATCTGCTTCGTGCTGTTCCTGCTTGCCACGTTCTATATCGCGCTGCGTGAGACCGCGCGCAATATGTACGACCCGTATTACGCGGGCTGGCAGCATACGTGGAAGGCTCCGGTGGCCGTGATGGCGTTCTGGCTGGCCGCGGAGTTCCTGTTCACTTATTTCGCGGCGGGATACGCCTCGTCCAGCATGTCGATGACGGCTCCGATGTGGTATTTCCTTGTCGCCGGCATCTGGGCGTTCCTGATCGAGGTGGCCGCGATGACGTTCGGTCCGACGCTGGTGGCGTCCCTGCCGGGCATGTGGCGGATCATCGTCGGTGGCACCGTGCAGCAGACCCCGCAGAACGTGGTCGATTACGTCAAGTCCTGCGATCCGTCCTACGGCATGAAGAAGACCTCTGCCACGGCGAGCGCCACGACCGCAACAGCGACCATGCCGACGGCTTCGGCTGCCGCACAGCCGGCCAATCCAACTACTCCGGCAGCTCCGGCCGCATCGGTCCCCCAGCCCGCGACGCCGGCTGCGCCGATGCCCGCGCCCACCGCTCCTACCGCAACGCCTGTTTCACAGGCCGTTCCACAACCGGTCGCCCCGACGTCCATACCCAATACGACAACGGGCAACACGGCAACGGGTGCGGTGCCGCTGCCGCAATCGCCAGCAGGCGCGGCTTCTATGCCGGTCGCAGCTCCGGGGGCAGGTCAGCCGCTCGACCCAAAAACTAAGAAGACGATCCTTATCAGCGGCATCGTAATCGGTGCCCTGATTGTGTTGGGCATTGTCTACGGTGTGCTCAACTCGACCGTCTTCAGCGCGAAATCCGTGGCGCAAAGCTATCTGACGGCGATTGCCGACGGCAAGTATGACAAGGCCAATGGCATCGCCGATCCGCAGGTGGACAAGGACCAGCTCAAGCTGCTGTCCGACACCGTAGCGAAGGCCGACAACGCCACGATCGCCAACCCGCATATCGATAGTGTCAAAACCGTCGAAGGCGTGGCCAAGGTCAACGTGACGTATTCGCTGAACGGCAAGAACGTCAACGATTCGCTCACCATCAACAAGGACGGGTCGAAGTTCCTGCTGTTCCCGAATTGGAAGATCTCGAGCCCACTGCTCAAGACCATCACCGTGTCGGTGCCCAATGCCGTGGAATCGTTGTCCGTCAACGGTGTTGACGTGACCGCGAAGAATGCGGAGAAGTCGGACAGCGGCACGTGGACGCTGCGCGTCTACCCGGGTTCGTACAAGGTGTCGATCGGCAAGTCGGGGTATGTCACCAGCGGCATCACCATGGTGCGCACGAACGCGGACTCCGATGCCGCCGATCTCAAGATCATGCCTACGGCCAAGCTTAAGGAGGACTTGAGCAAGGCCGTGAACGCCAAGCTGGACGAATGCGCGAAGTCCACCGACTACGCGCCGGAAGGCTGCCCGTTCGGCTTCGACCTGTACGACGAGGACTACTACCGCAACTTCGCGTGGTCCATCAGCGTCTATCCGAAGCTGTCCGACATCGATCTCGATTACGGCACGTTCTCCACCCGGCAGGGCAAGGCGAAGTGCACGTATGAAGAGAAGAATTTCGACGATTCGTGGGAGTCTCAGGACGACAGCACCCACTTCACCGTCAACGGCAGCTTCAGCATCAGGGATGGCAAGCTCAGCGTCACGATTGACGATGAGGACTGATGCCGGCTAAAGAGCGGATATAGGAAAATCCCCCGCACCAATCGGTACGGGGGATTTTCGATGCTTAAGCTCAGACGTGTTTCAGCCTGAAGTCATTCACCGCCGGTCCGTAAGAACGTCGAGCGGTGAATGGGGCGAAATCACTCAGCGACGACCTTCACGAAGAAGTTGGCGGTGATTTCCGGGTGCAGGGCGACGGTTGCCGGGAAGTCACCGGTGGTCTTGATCGGCTCAACGGTGATGTTCTTCGGGTTGACCTCAACCTTGGAGGAGAGCGCGATGGCGATCTTCTCTGCGGAGATGCCGCCGAACAGCTTGCCGGACTCGGAGACCTTGGCAGCGATTTCGACGGTGGAACCCTCGATGATTTCCTTGGCGGCAACAGCCTCTTCGCGGGTGGCGACGGCCTTGGCCAGACGAGCGCGCTTCATGGCCTCGATCTGGGCGGCGGCACCCTTGGACCAAGCGAAGGCCAGGCCCTGCGGGAACAGGTAGTTGCGGGCGTAGCCGGACTTGACGGCCACGACGTCACCCGGGTGACCCAGGTGGTTGACGGACTTGGTGAGAATAACCTTAGTTTCAGCCATTGTTCAAACCTCTCTAAGATCAGCGGCCGGACGTGGCGTACGGCAGCAGGGCCATCTCGCGGGCGTTCTTGATAGCCTTGGAGATCTCGCGCTGCTCCTGCACGGTGACACCGGTGATACGACGGGAACGAATCTTGCCGCGATCGGAGATGAACTTACGCAGCAGGGCGACGTCCTTGTAATCGATCTCGGTGACCTTGGCGGCCTTCAGTGGATTCGGCTTCTTCTTAAACGGCTTGACCGGCGGCTGCGGCCTCTTGCGTGACATCTTGATGTTCTCCTTAAAATCTGGAAATACTGCGATTAAGCTGCTTGTTTCGCTGTTCGCCTATGTTGCGGACGGGGTTCGGTCCGTCAGAATTCCGGTTCGTCGCTGTCGCCGCCGAATTCGGAGGAACCTCCGAAGGACTGGGACGCGCCGAAGGAACCGAAGGACGAGCCGGAGTTATCCGAGCTTGACCACGGGTCCGAGGCCGGAGCGGACTGTGCGGGAGCGGCGTTGACCGGAGCGGAGGCTCCACCCTGATATCCGGCGCCGCCAGCATAGCTGGAGCCACCCTGATATCCGCCGTTGTTGCCGCCGAAACCACCGTTGTTGTTGGCGTTGTTGTAGCCGCCGCGATTGCCACTGAAGCCTCCGTTGCCGGACGAGCTTTGACGGGTCACCTGGGCGGTCGCGTAGCGCAGGGACGGGCCGATTTCGTCGACCTGCATCTCGATGACGGTTCGCTGGGAACCGTCCTGCGCCTGGTAGGAACGCTGCTGCAGACGGCCTTGCGCGATGACGCGCATGCCCTTGGACAGACTCTGCGCGCAATGTTCGGCCATGTCGCGCCACGCGGAGCAGCGCAGGAACAGGGCCTGACCGTCTTCGAACTGGTTCGAGTTACGGTTCCAGGTGCGCGGAGTGGAGGCGATCGTAAAGCTGGCAACGGCGGCGCCACTGCCAATGGTACGAATTTCCGGATCGGCCGTGAGGTTGCCCACCACGGTGATTACAGTTTCACCTGCCATGTCGTTACCTACTTACTTTGCAGCTTAGAAAGCTTGGTTTACTTACTTGCGAAGAATCTTCGTACGGATGACGGATTCGTTCAGGTTCAGCAGACGATCGAGTTCGTCGCTGGTGGCCGGCTCAGCGGAGTAGTTGACCACGACGTAGTTACCTTCGGTCTTGCCGGCGATTTCGTAGGCAAGCTTGCGACGGCCCCAGATGTCGATGTTCTCGACGGCACCGCCTTCCTTGGTGACAGTTTCCAGATACTGCTCGGTCAGCTTCTTCAGACCGCGCTCATCCAGCTCAGGATCAGCAATGAACATCAGTTCGTACTTATGCGCAGACATCACCCACCTCCTTCGGACTATCGGCCATGGACCTTCCATGGCAGGAGTGTGTATGCGTGCTGCCTTCAGGCATCGATAAGTCGCAATGAACATATGGATACGATTGATGGCAACTTGTACAGGCTACCCCGACGCCGCGACGTATCGAAACGGCGTCTGCCGGGCGCGAAATCACGTGCGGAGGCAAGCAAAAAGCCCCGCTCGCAAGCGGGGCTTAATCGCAAAAAATCGTAATAAATCCTGAAATATCACGATAGCCGTATGGCAATCGCACGAAATATCAGGCGTAGATGTTGCGCGGACGCATGTCTTCGGGCAGGCCGTTGAGCAGCGTAGAAACGGAGCCGGATTCGAACACGGAGCGGATGCCGGCGGCCAGCAGCGGGGCCACGGACAGGACGGTCATGTTCGGCAGGCGCTTCTCTTCGGGCACCGGAACGGTGTCGGTGAGGACGATTTCGCGTGCGCCGCAGTTCTTCAGGCGTTCCACGGCCGGGCCGGACAGCAGACCGTGGGTGGCGACGAGCGTCACGGACTTCGCGCCGGCGTTGTTCAGCGTGCGCACGGCCTCGCAGATGGTGCCGGCGGTGTCGATCATGTCGTCGACGACCACGCAGTCGCGTCCCTTCACGTCACCGATGATGCCGTGTGCCTCGGCATGGTTCGGGCGCGTGGTGTCACGGGTCTTGTGGATGAAGGCGAGCGGCAGTCCGCCGAGCTTGGCGGCCCACTGTTCGGAAACCTTGATGCGGCCGGCGTCCGGGGACACAATGGTGGTGTTCTCCAGCGGCATGCTGTTGCGCACGTAGTCAAGCAGGATCGGCATGGCGGTGAGATGGTCGACCGGGCCGTCGAAGAAGCCCTGCTCCTGGGCTGCGTGCAGGTCGACCGTCATGATGCGGTCGGCGCCGGCGGAACGGAACAGGTCGAACATGAGGCGTGCGGTGATGGGCTCGCGGCCCTGATGCTTCTTGTCCTGGCGGGAGTAGCCGAGGAACGGCGCGACCACGGTGATGGAACGTGCGGAGGCGCGCTTCATGGCGTCCACCATGATGAGCTGCTCCATGATCCACTTGTTGATCGGCTCGGTGTGGGCCTGCATCACGAAGGCGTCGGCGCCACGGACGGGCTCGGTGTAGCGCACGTACATCTCGCCGTTGGCGAAATCGTATGCGGTGGTCTCAAGTACGTCGGTTCCCAGGTATTTTGCGGTTTCCTGAGCCTGCTCGGGGTACGCGCGACCCGTCACCAGAGCCAGTTTCTTATCCGGAGTGCCTTCGAGAATCGCCGACATGCTTGCCTTCCCAATTGTTCGGTGCGTGAAATTAAGCCAAACTCCAATATAACAACGTGGGTGCCCACGCCACGCGGCTTCTGTGGAAGCGCCTCCCCGTTCCGTCTACTCGGCGTCGGCGAAGGCCTCACGAATCTGTGCCGCGGTGCCGTAGGATGCCTGCGCGCCATATCCAGTGGCCGCGTAGGCCGACACATACGAGGCGAGTTCCGCGGACTGCGATAACGTCATGCCGGAGGCCAGGCCGGCCAGCACGGTGCCCATGAAGGAATCGCCGCAGCCGGTGGTGTCGACGGCCTTGACGCGTACCGGGGCGATGCGCTGGACGCGGTGTTCCGGATCGTCCGCGGTGCCGTCGAGTACCACGGAACCGTCGCCGCCAAGCGTCACGATCGCCTGTTCGAAGCCGAATCCGCGCAGTTCGTCAAGCGCGTGCCACCAGTCGAACGAATCCCAATCGTCGTTCTCCGGCTCGTCGATGCCGAGCAGTTGCGCCATTTCATGCTCGTTGACGAGCAGGATGTCGGATGCTTCGATCAGTTCCGCCGGCAGGGACGGGGTGAACGGCGAGTCGTTGAGCAGCACCTTCACGCCCGCTTCGTGGCACATGCGTGCGGCCGCGGTGACGGTTTCGATGGGGCTTTCCAGGCACAGGCCGAGCACTGTGGAGTGGGTCAGCGCGTCACGCACGGATTCAACGTAGTCGACGGTCACCTGCGCGTTGGAGCCGGGCGAGTACACGATGGTGTTCTCGCCGTGCGCGTCCACGGTGATGACGGTGGTGCCGGACGGGCCGAGCACGCGGCGCACGTGCGTGGTGTTGACGCCCGCTTCGCCGAGCGCTCCGAGCAGGAAGTCGGCGTTGTCGTCGGAGCCGACCGCGCCGAACATCTGCACGGTGGCGCCGATGCGTGCGGCCGCCGCGGCCTGGTTGCCGGATTTGCCGCCGGGCAGCAGCTGTAGCGGGCCGCCGGTGATGGTCTCGCCCGGCCCGGGCAGTCGCTGTGCGGTGACGGTGTAGTCCGCGTTCATGGAACCGATCACGGAAACGGTGCCGTGGATGCGGTCCAGTGCGGAGAGGATTTCTGCTGCGCTCATGATCGCTTTCCTTTCTTGCGATTATTGCGATTGCCGACGGTCGCCGCACTTTCACTGCGCGGTTATTGTGCTCTCACTGCGCTTTGGCGGCGAGGCCGGAGATGCGGGTCATGAATTCGTTGAGGAACCTCGGCACGTCCACGCCGACGGCGACCTTCATGGTCTTGACCGGGTCGTTGAGGCGGGTTTCGTCGCCGATAGTGCGTCCGCGGGTCGGACCGTCCACGTCGACCTTCATGTTGATGTCGAGCGTGGTGACGAGCGTCGGGTCGACGGCGACGCCGACGGCGAGCGGATCGTGCAGGCCGCAGCCGCCGAGGTGCGGCGAGGTGGTCTCGTAGGCCTTGATGTAGAAGTCGGTCATGTCCGCGAGGAACTTGCCGGCCTTGGTGCCAAGGTCGCGCCACTGTTGGGTTTCCTTATAAGTGAGCAGGGTCTGCAGGGTCACGTCGAGGCCGATCATGGTGGTCGGGGTGCCGGAGCGGAACAGGTAGTCGGCGGCTTCCGGATCCTGCGAGATGTTGGCTTCCATACATGCGTTGCAGTTGCCCGGCACGGTCAGCGCGCCGCCCATGAGCACCACGCGGCCGATCTCGTCCTTGATTTCCGGAGCCTTCTTCAGGGCGGCTTCGATGTTGGTCATCGGTCCGGTCGGCACGTAGATGAGGTCCTTGCCGTAAGTCTTGACGGCGTCGATGATGAAGTCGACGGCTGATTCGGTTTCGACGGAGCGGTTGGAATCGGGGATGTCCACGTCGCCGATGCCGTTGTCGCCGTGGATGAATGCGGAGATCGGCAGCACTTCGAAGTGGTCGGTGGTGCTGGAGTGCGACAGGCCTTGGTAGACCTTGACTTCCGGGTGGCCGAGCAGGTCGGTGACGGCGAGCGCGTTGCGCACGCCCTGTTCCACGAGCACGTTGCCGTAGGTGCCGGTGATGCCGATGAGTTCGACTTCCGGGCTGCCCAGCGCGTAGGAGATGGCGAGCGCGTCGTCGACGCCGGTATCGAGATCAAGAATGAGCTTCTTCATGATTGCGCCTTCCTCGTTGATTGGCTGTGACGGCCGTTCGCGTCCGCGCGGCTGCCGCCTTTGTTGTGTTCTTTTTTGTGCGATGTTTTATGCGATTGTTGTGTGGCGTTGAGTACGGTCTCTGTATCACCTCACAACATTATGATAAAACGTTTTATCAAGATTTCCAAATCATCCTTTCGACGTGCGTGTCGCGGCGGAAAACTGCCCCTTTCTCCGATACGCGCCCCACGTTACACGCGCAATACGCAATACACGCATCGCACGCGTTATGCGCGTTATGCGCAAGCGGCCTGCACCAGTTTCGGCGTCAACACCTTCACCTGCGGCGAGGCGAGCCACGGACGGCCCGCACCGGAATCGCCATCGCCACGCACCACGGCGTCGATTCGACTGCCCAGCATGCCCCAGCCGGCGGCGGCCAAATCGACCACGCTCTGTTCGACGGTGGTCATGCGCAAACCCAATCCGAATCGTCTGAGAATGTTGTCGTAGCCGATCACCTGCATGTCTTCGGTGACGTGCAGCCCGCGTTCCGCCATACGCTGACGGAAGCCGAGCGCCATCACGTCGTTGCAGCAGAACACGGCGGTCGCACCGCCGTCGATGATTCGGTCGGCAGCATGATAGCCGCCGTCGAAACGGTAATCGCCGGACACGCACAACGCGGGATCGAACCGCTCCCCCGCCTGCTCGATCGCATCCACGAAACCACGGCGACGGTCGGCCGCGCTCGATTCGGCCACATCGCCCGTCACAATGCCGATGCGCTTGTGCCCGCCTTCCAGCAGGTATTGTGCCGCAAGCCGACCGCCGAGATAGTTGTCGAAGCCGACCGCGTCACACCAACCGCATTGCGTCAGTCGGTCGATGAGCACCACCGGGCAGGTGACACGCTCCACGTCCTCACGCAACGCGGCGCCGGCACCGGCCGCGCAGGATTCGCGCGCGGGAATCAGCAGCACGCCATCCACCCCACGTGACGTCAGCCTGCGCAGCAAAGCCTGTTCCGACTCACGCGAATCATCGGAATTGGCCACAATCAGCGAATACCCCTGCGCCGCGCATTCATCCTCCACGCACTTGGCAAACGCCGCGAAAAACAAGTTCTCAATATCAGGCACAATCAACGCCACCAACTGGGATTGCTTGGTCACCAAGCTTCGCGCGCTCTGATTCGGCACATAATTCAGTTTCTTCGCCGCATCGGCAATGACCCTGCGCTTCTCCTCGGACACGCGAGCAGGACGATTATTCAACACCAGCGAAACCGTCGTCACAGACACCCCTGCGGCAGCGGCCACATCCTTCAGTGTCGCACGATACGCCATCCAAACCCCCTTAAAACGTTTATCCTTCCAGCATAAATACCACGCAAACCTGACGCGCCCAGCATCGCAATAACAAACAAATTCCTTTCACAGCAAAATAATCCACACTATTTCCACCGGTAAATCGTTTTTCGAAAGTGTTTTTGCACACTCGCAACATTTGTCCAAAATGAGAGCCGCACAAGAAGAAAGAAACCAGCAATGCGGCCAACCACGCAGAAAAACAATGCGAGACCGCGCAAAACCATCGTCATCGTCGCAGTGATCGCAGTGGTCGCCATCGCACCCACCAAACGCTATGAGAGGTCGAGATCTCCGTCCGTGCGTAGAAACTCCATCAGGTTGAGATGCCTTACGCCGTCACGTTGCATTGGCAGCTGGTCCAAACTGAACAGGTATTTCGGATACCCGTCAGCCAGCTTCGTGAACGGACGGAATTCACGCTCCTCAACATTAGGATCCTGCACACTCATCGACACCTGCACATAGGCGTACCGTTCCCGCTTACGCACAATGAAGTCGCACTCCAGCTTACCAATAATGCCCACGCTCACCTCGTAGCCTTTCGACCTCAAATGCACGTACAGCGCATTTTCCAAGGCTGGTCCGTAACTCATTCGCGTACCAGCGTTACGCGCGAATCGTATGCCAGGATCCGCAAGATAATACTTCTCCCCTCCTCTCAACGACCTGCGCGAACGCAAATCGAATCGCGGGCATTTGTAGAGGACCTTCGCACTCTCCAACAGCCGGACATAGTTCGCAAGAGTCTCACGTTTGACCGTCACGCCTTCGCCATGTTTCATATAGTCGACGATCCCCGACAGATTCGTGGGAGCTGCATAGTTGTTGATGAGATAGTCCTGCACACGCTGGAAGGTATCGCGGTGACGCACCACTTTGCGTGCGGCTATGTCTTTGTTGAAGATCTGCCCTATGACCTACCACAACCAAGAACCTAACCCACGAAAACAGCAGAAGCCCCTCAACTCTTCAATTCCACTACAAAGGTCACATCACGGCATACGCACGCCGACGCGCGTATGCGTGCACGACTCCAGCAACGAGCCGTACCCGCCGTTAGATGGCAGGCTTCAGTATCGTGACGCCATGCGTTAGCGTCACCATGCAACGATAGGAACACACTATTCAATAGTGCATCATGAAAGCGTGACGTTGCCCTTGCGCAGGTGCCGTAAGACTCCGCGGACAAAGCAATGAGGCTTCCCCGTGAGAAGGGAAGCCTCATATTCCATTCATTCTATTCAGCGATGATGACGCCGAATCACCGATCATCCTTTGGGAACAACGCGTCGAAGGCATGTTCCATCACGGACTTACGGCGGATCACACCGACGAGCCTGCCATCACCATCCACCACCGGCAGTTTCTTGAACTGCTTCTTGGCGAGGATTCGGGCCACCTCTCCAACATGCTGGTCGGGCGTGGCGGCAACGACCTTACGCGTGGCGATGTCCATCACCTTCTTGCCGGAGAGCGCCTGCACCTTGGAGGCCACGGTTTCGTCGTCGAACACCACCATCGTCGAACCGGTGCCGGTGGAAACCGTACGGGATTCATAAGTGGCAATCGATTTCAGGATATCGCCGTCGCTGACGAAGCCGACGAGCCTGCAATCGCCGTTCACCACGGGAAGGCTGGAGACGTTGAGGCGGATGAACTCGCGCACCACATGCGTGATGTCATCGCTGTCCAGGCAGCTGTAGGGCTGATCGTCCATAATCCCGCCGATGGACTGTTCCTGGGCCTGCTTGAACAGGGAGGCAGCGGGGGCCACGTATGCGCCGGCGTAGTGATGCTCGGCGGGCTGACCTTCAGTGGTTTCGACCGCGACTTCGGCGGAGGCTTGCGCCTCGTAGGCCTTGGCGTTGCGTGCTGCCTTCTCCTTGGCACGGCTGGTGACGGTGAAGATGCAGATGATCAGGGCGACCAGCGAGATGGCGGCGCACAGCAGGTAGGAGAACGCGATGCCGCTGGCCGTGGCGGACTTCACACCCTGGGACATGTGCGAGGCGGTCACGGATGTTTCTGCGGTGACCAGAAGCGAGGTCGCAATGGCTGCCGCGATCTGGCGGCCGGTGTTGGCGATGGCGTTGCCATGGGCGATCATGTCGTTCGGCAAAGCGTTGACGCCCCAAGTGTTGATCGGCATGTTGGCGATAGCCTGACCGGATGCCTGCAATGCGCAGAACACGGCGACAAACAGCACTGATGTCCTGGTGTTGATGGTGCCGAGAAGACCAAGAGAGATGGTCATGAGCGCAAGGCCGCCGATGCCCACGCCGCGCGGGCCGAATTTGTCGAATGCGGCACCGGCGACCGGACTCAGGATGATGCCGACCGCCGCGGCGGGCAGCATGACCATGCCGGTGACGGTGGCGGATTGGCCGAGCACATTCTGGATGAAGATAGGCAACGTCACGTTGGTTGCGGCGACTGCGGCGTTGATCAGAGTGACCAGAATCGCGGAGTTGCGGAAGTTGCGGGTGGCAAGGGTGTCAACGCGCAACAATGGCTCATCGAGCTTGACTTGCTTGTATACGAATGCGACGAAGGCCACAAGACCAACGACGATTGAAATAATGACGACCGGACTGGCCCATCCCATCGTGGAAGCGGACGAGAAGCCATAGAGCAGGCCACCGAACGCGATGGTCGAAAGGATCACGGACAGGACGTTGAGCTTTGGGTTCTTCAACTCGCCGACGTTCTTGAGCATCATCGTGCCTCCGACAAGGATGACCAGTGCCACGACTGCGATGCCAATGAACATCGGGCGCCATCCGAAACCGTCAATCACCAGACCACCGACAACCGGGCCGATAGCCGGGCCGGCGGCCATGACGATACCGGCCATGCCCATGGCGGTGCCGCGCTTATCCGGCGGATAGACGAGCATCGGCACTACGGCGACCAATGGCAACAGCACGCCGGAGCCGGCGGATTGCAGTATGCGTCCGACGAGCAACAGCACGAAATTCGGCGCGACGGCACACAGCAGTGTGCCGACCATGAAAGTGGCAAGGGCTCCGGCGAAGAGCTTTCGGGTGGAGAATTTATCAATCAGATAGCCCGAAATCGGCACCATGATGCCCGATACCAGCATGTAGACGCTGGTCACCCACTGCACGGTGCCGGTGGTGATATTGAAATCACGCATCAGTGCCGGCAAGGCCGGTGACATGACGGTCTGGTTGAGCAGCGCGATGAACGAGCCGACGACGATCACGCCCACGACGATGAATCGGGCGTGCGAATCAATAGGCTTTACGGAACTGGCGGCGGACCCGAATTCCGCGGTTTTCTGTGAGGTCACAGCATTTCCTTCTGTTGGTAACGGTATGTGTGGGCGATCCGGCCCCATACTTGTGTCAAGACGCGGGGACACCGATGAGTCCGGGGTAAAGGAAAAGCCGCCATCCGTTCCGCATTCATATACGGCAAACGATTCGCGGCTTTGCGTAAGTTGATGGCTATGGTGAGCGATTCATGCGACGTCGACCGCGGATGGGCCATCGGTGCATCCCGGCATAAGGCGTGTCCCCGCTACACCAGCATCGAAAAAAGGGACATTTGTGGATTGGCAAACAGAACATTGCCGACGAACGACCCACGGCAGGTGCGTGCGATGAACATCGCGTAGCGATACAGGTTCATGGCATCTCCTTGATGGGTCTTCGTACGGCAGACATCGAGAAGCCTATCATCATTCAGATCGACGGTGAAACCCACGCATGCCCGACAATACACAAAATCTTTACAAAAGGATTGGGCTTACCGCATACGATCCGCCTGGGTAACGGTCCGAGGATGAATCAGGGGCGAGACAAGGGTTGCGTCTCGTGTTTCCGTCATGATGTCTGGCAAAATAGTGAAGCCGGACATGCGAGGCATCGACCGGAATCGGAAAGGGGCAAATCATGCGAGTTCTCGGCAATATCCTGTGGATCATTCTTGGTGGGTTGGCCATCGCAATCGGATGGGCATTGGTGGGACTGATTCTGTGCATCTCCATCATCGGCATCCCGCTCGGCATTCAAGCGTTCAAGATGGCGGGACTCACCCTGACGCCGTTTGGCAAAACCGTGCAATACGGCGGCGGAGTCGGCTCTGCCTTGGCCAACATCCTGTGGGTGGTGCTGGTCGGCTGGTGGATGGCGCTCGGCTATCTGGGAGCCGGCGTACTCAACTGCATCACCATTATCGGTATTCCGTTCGGATTGCAATCGTTCAAGATGGCCAAGCTCGCGCTCTGGCCATTCGGAGCGGAAATCGTCAACCTGTAGATTCCAAATACTACAAAGCCGCCAAAGCAACCCTTGACGAGGCGGTCACCGACGTCAACAATTGGATTGACCAGCAAGCCGCCAAGGCCGAATAATAAAACACACATTATGCTGCTGCAGCAGCCAGTCCTTGCAGAACAATGTCATGACAAAGGCCCGAGGAGGCGGCGCTGCCGCAGATGTTCCGCTCCCATGGAGAGGATGTGATGCGTCGCGCGATGGCCGTGGTGAACGTAGTGAACCAGACGAGCACGCTCGTTCCCGCCGTGCTCGGCGGCGTGCTGTACGCGGCGGTTCTAGGACGGGATTCCATCACCTTCGCTCTGGACAGCTGAGACATCAAAGCCATGTGTGGATATGCAAACGGCCGCCATCAATCATGGTGATGTTGGCTGTTCACGTCCCATTAAATATACTTTCGCACCGTATCTGGCTTATATACGGCAGATTCGGGAGACTTGGATTCACAGCTGGGTCATTAGTCCAGAATGTGCATCCGGCTCTCGCAGCCATTTCCTGACGAAGCCAACTACTTGCAGCACGTTATTTCCCAATCGCCACTTACCGGACCCAATTGCCAGGCTGCGCCGCATCCGCCATGACGCACCGTCGCAAACGCTCCCGTCTGACGCGCTTTACTGGCCTTGGGCGCGGTAGCGGGCTTCGGTGGCGGCTTTGGCGGGCTCCCACCAGGCACGGTTGGCAGCATACCAAGCGATGGTCGCTTGCAAACCGGCTTCGAAATCGGTGTGCACAGGCTTCCATTCGAGTTCGGTACGCAGCTTACTAGAGTCAATCGCATAGCGTCGATCATGCCCGGGACGGTCACGCACCCAGTCGAACGCATCTTCGGCACATCCCATAAGTCGCAGAATCATACGCATTACGACAATATTGCTCATTTCGCCATCTGCGCCAATCAGGTACGTTTCGCCGATCCGCCCGCGCGTAAGAATCTCCCACACCGCAGAAGAGTGGTCTTCCGTATGGATCCAGTCACGCACGTTCTCGCCTGTGCCATAAAGTTTCGGCCGCACACCTTCCATGATGGATGTGATCTGGCGTGGAATGAATTTTTCCACATGCTGGTACGGCCCGTAATTGTTGGAACAGTTGGAAATGGTGGCGCGCAGGCCGTATGTGCGCGTCCACGCGCGCACCAGATGGTCGGACGCGGCTTTCGACGCGCTGTACGGGCTTGACGGGCGGTACGGCGAGTTTTCGTCGAATCGCGCCGGATCGTCCAACGCCAGGTCTCCGTATACTTCGTCGGTGCTGATGTGGTGGAATCGCACGTCGTATTTACGCGCGGCCTCCAACAGCCGCATCGTGCCCTCCACGTTCGTGCGGATGAACGGTTCCGGGTCGAAGATGGAATTGTCGTTATGTGATTCCGCCGCGAAATGCACGATGGCGTCGCAGCCGGGCACAATGCGCTCCAGCAGCGACGCATCGCAGATATCGCCGATGACAAGTTCGACCTGCGATTGCGGCAGCCCGTCGATGTTCGCCGGATTGCCCGCATACGTCAGCTTGTCAAGCACGGTGATGTGCACGTCCGGATGATTGCGCGCCACGTACCGCACGAAATTCGCGCCGATGAACCCGCATCCGCCGGTTACCAGAATATGTTTCGGTTTGAATCCCTGTTCGCTCACTGTTTCAGCAACCGCCTTCCCGATTCCAACATTACGAATGCAAACAAAAGCGCATAAGGAAGGAAATACCTGAATTGCATACCGTCGACTCCGATTAGCCCATCCGCATCGTATTGCAGCCACAAGGCAAGGTAATCAGTAGGATATCTCCGATACAGACCACCGCGATCAACCATGCGTATGGTAAGGAAAGCACACCGCATGCATTTATAGAACCATTGGCAGTCCTAACCGGATTCTTTCGGCGGCTTTTGACACAAGCATTCACCACACTGGTCACAGCCAACACGACTACGGAAACCACAATTGCCAACCAACACGCGGCAATCATGATGCTGTCCGTCCTGTTATTCATATTCGATTGAGCATGCATTATCGCCCATGCAATGTTCTTCACAGCATCCAACATGGCAACGGGATCCGTCAACAATGCATGCTTGCGCTCGCTCATTTGTTTGTACGAAACCAGCATCGGACAATTCGTATACCAAGCATTGACGCCCAACCAGAATATGGTCCATATACCAGACGCAACCACGCCTATCAACAATGGCACAGCCCGACCACGATTCACACGCCAGCAACCGGAAACTCTATCAAACATCAACGGAATAACCAGCAAAACCAATGGCATGTACACAAACTTGCACATTGCCAATAGCACGCTCGTTACCGCAAGCGCCACTGCTCCACGTTGTGATCGTTTACCAATAATTCCCCGGAACAGCAAACAGGAGAACAGAATCATCACAGCTTGTGTCAGCGAATCCGCAGAGATGGAAAATGAGGCGAATCTAAGCATTTGAGGAACGCACAGCAAGAGTCCAACTGGGATCCGCCATTTTGGCAATGCCATAACCGCACAGTACATGAGTAATGTGTAGACGATTAGCATGCATATTTCTGCCAATCGATATGTTGCCCCAGGCCCCAAATCAAATAAGCGCCCCACAGCGAATCCCAACAATTGCGGAGCATATACGACCGGAGAATTCGTTACCGTGTTGTTAAAAGGCAGGTCAACCGTTGTCGATGATCCATTGTCAGCAACGGATTCCGCAATCACAACTCCCGGGTCATATCCGTCATATTGATCCAAGGAATACTGCATCCAACTGCGATCGACCGCACCACCGACCACCCCCGTCTCAGTATTATGCAACATACTTCTTGAAGTAACTGGCCGCGCAATTACATCCCCGTTGAGTATGGAGTCAATTCGATAAACATGCGTCCAAATATCCGGCACATGACCAGGCTTGGTAATAGTCATGAAAAACATGCCTTCAAGCAACACGTACAACGCCACCAACACTGGCATGCATCGAAAAATCTTCTTCCCCTTCATACCCCGCCACTATCGCATAACTATTTGACTGCGCTTAAGAACATGCCTTGGTTTCATTCATCATTCAGATACCCACCAGCTACCATCAAGACACCTACTCGTCCAGACGCACTGGCTAATATATAGCTCGGTTTTACATGCTCATGAACCCCCGTTTATATAAGGGGTTATTTGCCGTGAAGGAAGCGACGATGCCTTATACCCAGTCTGCCGTTCATGCCTTCGAGCCTTCATACGCCAGACATCCCAAACAATCGTTTATAGGCGGAACTTACCGGACACTGGCTGACGAGAGCATGATAGACACCCCCTCTCGTTTCGATGTGCGCCACCACGCGGAACTATACACGCATAAAGCCCCTCTTCATGCGGAGCCCGCACACCGAAGCATCTACATACCGGCAACGGAAATATCCCCCGCATCATGCGATACGGATATTCTTACGATTACGGACGAGCAACATGCTTCCTCTTTTGCTGCAGAGACACAAGTTAACGACAATCACGCACTACAGACAACGTCACGTACTCTTCAAACGATTCGGACGACCCTGACGACTGCCGGGCATAGCTTGAAACGAATTGGCCACACTATTGCCAGTGCGACTCACGCCACCGCACACGCCGCACGTACCGCTGCGACCACGGTACGTAACGCATGGCACACCTTCACAAGTTTCAAAGCCGTCCAGCTCATCATCAAGTTCTTCCAGGGTGCGCATGCTTTATGGAAGAAGCGGATGAAGTTCTCTTACGCGTTCTACACTATCGTATTCTTCCTGTTAACAAACAGCGCAGTCCTTTTTTTGCAGTGGGGAACATATAGCAAACCATCTCAGGACAGTTTTGAAGGGCTAGACGACTCGGCTAAATATACGCTAAAAATAGTGCAAAGCATTCCTGGTCAACTAACAAGATTTGTTAGTCAAATGTGGCTAGAGCAACGTTACACATTTATATTAAATCTTTTTGCGCTTTCTTTAATATATCTCGTTCTCATCTTTATCATTAACCGTTTTTGGATTGCAACAATCATATTCGGAACATTAATGGTTATATACGGGACTGCCAATAAAATCAAAATATCCCTTCGAAATGAGCCAATCATTCCCGCCGATTTAAATTTCCTTTCTAGCGGTAACACAAGCAATCTTCTCTCCTTCATTCCAAAAGAAGATCAGCCCCTCATTAGTGGAGCAATTACTTTTATCATATGGTTTATTTCAATCTGCTTATTTTTCTTTATCTTTGACAAAAGACGACAGTTCATTCTTGTTTCTTGGAGAAAACCGTTCTCATGTGTAAAAACTATTTTGGGGAACGCAACTCGCATCATCGCCATCTTTGTTAGTTGCTCGCTTCTCTACTCATACGCTTTTAATCTTGGCACAACTGGAACATGGTCTAATACGTGGGCAAAATCTATGGGATATTCTCCCAGCATGTTTGACACCTCAGCCGATGCACAAAACAACGGCCCCGTCACAACTTTTCTCAGTATGACAAATGTTAAGGCAATGGACAGGCCTTCTACTTACAATAAAAAAACAATGCAACAGCTTGCAAAGCGCTATAAGGACGTAGCTGCAAAAATAAATAAAGAAAGGACCACATCCCTCACAGATAGTACTGTGATAATGATTTTGTCAGAGACATTCTCAGATCCTACGAGAGTGCCGGGAGTGGAGTACAGCATAGATCCAATTCCCAATATTCGCGCACTAAAACAAGATACAACTTCCGGACTCATGTTATCCCCTGGATATGGAGGAGGGACAGCGAATATTGAATATCAGGCCCTAACTGGACTTAATTTAGCAAATTTCAACGATACGTTGGCTGTCCCATATCAGCAACTTGTCCCTAATCAAAAAAACCCGTATTCTTTCAACCAAATATGGAACCAAGAATACGGAGCTTCAGGTTCTGTAGCCATCCATCCGTTTTATCAGAATATGTATCTTCGGGATACAAATTTCAAGAAATTTGGTTTTTCCAAGCTATACACTCTCGATAGCAAGCCGCCTCTGAAACATACAGAGAAAATAGATGCATCGCCTTACGTCAGCGATAGCGCTTCATACCAAAATGTCCTAGACGAGCTCAATAAAAAGAACAGGCCTAGACATCAGTTCATTCAACTATCAACCATGCAAAATCACATGCAGTATAATAACTGGTATGAAAACAACGAATTCAAAGGAGCAGACATCTCTACCAATCTGACCGATATAGAGAAATTCCAAATTGATACCTATACAAAAGGCTTGAGCTACACAGATCGAGCAACAGCAGACTTTTTAAATGCGCTTAATAATTTAAGCGAACCAGTGACTGTGATTTTCTATGGAGACCATCTTCCTGGACTCTACACCTCTGCAAGCACTGACAAAAATAATCTTGTCTCTCTTCATGAAACTGATTATTTCATATGGTCAAATGCAGCTTCGTCATCCGCCCAGAAGACGATTAGTCCGCAACTTTCAGCCTATTCTTCTTCTAATTTCTTTATGGCTTTGGCAGCAGAGCACATGAATGCAAAAATTTCCCCCTATCTCGCTCTGCTCACTCAACTATCCACTCACGTTCCAGCGATGAGCAGAGCCGTCGTAGAAGATTCCGGAAAGGCTACGTATCTAGATTCGAACGGCGCTGTCATAACTAAAAAAGATTTGTCAAAGAAAACCGAACAATTACTCGATGATTACAAACTAGTACAATATGACCAGACATCAGGGAAAAACTACCTGAGTGGTGAAGACTTTACCAAAATCCCAAAATTCAAGAACTGATGGTTTTTTTAAAAGATACACTGTCCAATATGAAAAACGAATATCCACTCGTATCGATTATTGTTCCTGTATACAATGCTGAACTTTTTTTGCCATATTGCCTTAGCTCAATATTGACGCAGTCCTATAGCAATCTTGAAGTGATTCTTGTGGATGACGGATCAACAGATTCTTCTCCTTCTTTTTGTGACAAAATAGCTTGTACTGATAACCGCATCATAGTTATTCATCAAAAAAATAGAGGTATAGCCAGCGCGCAAAACACAGGTCTGAACACGGCTCACGGAGACTATATCGCATTTGTGGACAATGACGATATCCTCGACAGACGAAATATCGAATTACTTCTGCGTGCTTTGCTGGAAACCGGAGCAAGCATGAGCAAAGCACGCTGGCAACAATTCGGTCTTTCCCAATTAGAAGAAATTAAAGAAAAAGCTTCTATCGGAGTCAAGGCCGCAGCTAAATATACAATTCTCAAAAATCCTCTATACTTATATCAAACGGTTTTTTGTAAAAGCCTTCGCGTTATAGGGAATACCTTAAATTTTGCAACGGAAGCAAAATACTTTAATGAAGCTAATTGGTGCCGTCTATACAAAAGAGAAATTTGGGATAAAATACGATTTCCTGAAGGCCAATATGCTCAAGATACAGCAATAGCGAGCAACCTGTACGAAATAATGCCAACGGTTGTAGATATTGAAACTTGCTTATATTACTGGCTTCAACGTCCAGATTCTGTCACTCATAAAATGAAAAGCTCATCCTTTTATCATGACCATGTTGTAGCAGCCAGACGTAACATGGAAATTTGTTTCAATCAAAGAATCACACCTGCCAGAAGCTACTATACGCTCATGGGGAATTTACAGCACGAAAAAAGGGTAGCTAAAACTGACGAAGAAATCCAACAATACAACAGGGATGAGATTATCGCCCAATCGCTAACCTCATCCCTATCGCCCATGAACCGACTTCTTTGCGAAACGCTTAGACAAATTCGCTATTTCGAAAAAACGGTTTATGATCACAAAATCAAAAATATGCGTTAAAACAATGCCCTTAATCTGCGTGTTGAACATTTCGCGGCTCAATAAATCGATTTTTAGCAATCCAAATCAAATGCTTCATACCTGTATTGAAATATGACTGCTTTGTTTCTCCGTGCCGATGTTTTTGTTTGATTTTTATCTCAGCAAATTGCTTACCTAGATATTTATGAGCATTGAGCTTAATCTGAGGAGACAAATTCCAATCTCCCTCCGTAAGGTGAAGCTCCGGAACTATATCCCTACGAAATACCCACATACCCGAAAGTGAATCATGAATTCTAAACCAATACAATAAAGCAATTTCGCAATTAAGAATTTTGACACCTAATTGGAGCTTTGGGGGAATTTCTTTATCCGGATATCTCGATCCGGATACAAAAGACAAATTGCGCACATTCATCTGCTCCAGAATCTGTGGAAAAACTTCAATAGGATACGTTCCATCAGAATCGGCACATACGATGTATTCGTTTTTTGCTGCGGCAATACCCGTCATATGAGCAAAGCCATAACCGATACCTTTAGCGGAACGATTATCGATCAAAAGACGAAATTTCTTATTCTTTTTTTCAATTTGTCTGCCGACTTGTACAGTTTCATCCGTCGATTTATTGCTCACACAAATTATTTCATCATAGAAATCTGGAATTTCCTCGATAAGATCTGCAAGGTGTCCGGACTCATTGCGGCACGGCATAACCAATGAAACCGAGTGTCCATCTATCATTCTGAAAAGTCCTTCTCCTGATTATCGCGTTCTGAAACACCATCTGAACAATTACCGATGTTCATTTTAGCCTCATTCAAGGATACCTTGTCGTCTGGCTTCAAGAATAATAGAACAAAGAATAACAAACTACACAAAATAGAAATAGCCACATTTTTGTAGGCATAAAATTCCATATGAATAGAAGAGTGGTTCACAAGTGCCGAATACCAAACGACTGGAGCACAGCCTATGATTAGCAAGGGAGAGGCTTTTTTAAAATTAAGGTAGAGCAATCTTACGTCCCCGCCATACTTAAGGAATCGATATAAAAGAACACATATTAAGCTAATCAAAATAAGTGCAGACAGTCTCAAAGGAATCTGATCGAACATGAATTGATAATTTGCTTGAATCACATCACCTCTATTAAAAGACATACCTTTTGCTTCATTGACACCGCCTGAATCTGACCTTATAAGAATATTCTGGATAGCATCTGCAATAATATTTTTGTGTAGAACAAGGCTAGAAAGCATCCATTTGATTCCCCATGTTGAGGCATAGCCAAGCAACCAAGCCAAGCCGGATCGAATCATAGAGATAAAACATGCTTTTGCCGAGCATGAAGAATTAATAGCGTCATATGCTACAACAAAAGCTAGAGGAATACATAACGTCAGCATCGGCACAGTGAGAAAATCAATATAATTAGTTACAGCGCCCACAATGAGAAAAAGCAAAACTCGATTATCCGTACGCTTGAAGTAATCAATGCCTATGACGCACATCAATGTGACATAAAATACTGGACTGAATACGAGAGACATAGGAACAACAAAAAAGTTGGCTACGACAATAGATATCAATAATGCGCACGCAGCAAAGATACCAAATCTTTGTCGAATTTTATCAAACGCAAGACATAGTAAAATTCCAAATAATAGAAAGAATAGAGTACGAATCGCTGAATAATTGAAAACAATCAATAACGGTTTTAAAAAGACCGTGTATCCGTGCCAATAGCGAGAGTAGCCTTGATTTGAGAAAGCAGCATTAAGTGGATTATGTAACGCATTACTCTCAAGTGAATGCCATTCTTGTTTGGTCGCAAAGCGACTTGTAATTGAATTCCAATTACTCGTCCTTTGACATTGTTGCATCATAATCTGATCAGTAAAGTTGTCCAACTTACTCTGCGGAGTAAAGAAGATCGAAGGATGATCCCCCTCATTTTTAGCTTCTTGAATCCCTCCTGCGATTGAAGCTTTGACTAACCTATCAGGCAAAAAGTTAGTAAAAACTAACATTATTGAAAAAAAGACCCAGAGTATCGGGAGAACAAGCAATGGCGTTTTTTTCAAACGCATTTTCAACGTATGGTACAAACCACCAATCAATTCGCAATCAGCCTTTCCACCAGATCAATTTCTATTTTCCTGTTGCTTCTCTAGAGAGTTAGCGTCAATCGCTTTTTGATCATTCAAATCAACTGCAATAGCCGCCCTGACGCCTTTCCACTTCTCCGCCACAAAGAGAGGATTAACTGCAAGCCAGTACAACTTGCGCTTCCAGGAATACTGATGATCTCTCAAGATAAACAGAGATCCGAGAGTATAAGCGCGCACCATTTGTTTAATAATGAACGGGATGGAAATTTGGTCCATGGTTTTGCCGACGCGGCGAACACCAACAATCTCATCAAACATACGCTTTTTATAATCACGCAATTTAATTTCATTAGTGTGCCATACATTTGCCCGAGGAGCATATGCTTTCACATAACCATGTTTGACGAGATCTTCGCCAAATTTTTGATCTTCAGCATATGGGACATCCTGATACGGAACATCACTAAGAAGGACAGACTTCCGAGCAGCTGAGTTCACATCTGAATAGAAGGTCACCAAATCAAAAATCTGCTGCGATTCAATAAAACTGTCTTTATAGAACAATGTTGTTCCAAAATCTGGACCGAATTGCTTAAAAGTGCGTATTATCTCCTCTTTCAAAAGAGGAAGCGCATTGGGACGTGGATCCTGCTTCCCCATGACGCCAGCAACTTGGGGGAAACGCTCCATCGGCTGAATAATTTCATACAGCCATCGACTATGAGCAGGAGTCGCATCTTGGGTCAAATAGACAACGTATTCGCCTTGAGCCATTTGCGCTGCCTGTTGACGAACACGTCCATGAGAAAATTCTGACTTTGATATTGTTTTATATTGAAAATGCTTGAACTTCGGTCGCCAAGATTCAATAATCTCAGGAGTTCGATCTTTTGAACTTGTATCAATTACAAGAATTTCATACTCGAAATCCGTTTCCTGACGAGACAAGCTATCAAATAGCTCATTTAGGTTATCTTCCCCGTAATACGTAGGAATAAAAACTGTTGCTTTAATTTCACTCATGATTTACAGATGTAACTTCTCGCAGAATGATTTTTTCAAACTTGTCATAGGACGCATCCCATGAAGAGCTTTCGGCACTCTTAGAAATACGAATGCACCGTGATTCGATATCCGGATCAGACACAACCGCATCAAGCCCTCTAGCCAACTCCACCGGAGAGTCCAAGGTATATACAATATCTGGGTTTTCCCCGATTACAAGACGATTGTTTTCCCCGTCATTCATCACAGGAACACAACCTGCGGCAAGTAGTTCAAGGGGCAGCAAAGAAGCATTCGTCAGAGAAAGAACTAAGCAAGCTTGAGACTCATGATATATCTCGGCAAGTTCGGAAGGATCCACAATACCGCGATTTTCATAGGGGAAAGGAATATCAAAATCAGAAACATCCCATCCAAAAAATACTATATTGTAATCAGGATGCAATTTATGGAATTTAGCCAAAGCTAAAACACCGATTTCGAAAGCACGCCGTTCGGTAACTGGTCGTCCATAAAAACAAATCTGTTTTTTCTTTGCTTCTTTTTTCCTCGGGCGATAAATGTCCAAGTCAGCACCAAAGTCAAAGAAATCAGCCTTCATGCCGTATTCCCCAACTTTTTTAGTCAACCAGCGACCAGCAGTTATACCATAAAACCCAAAACGATATGTATTCTCCGCAAGTACTGCTTTCGAACCCATCCCATAGAACAGAGGCTCAAAATCCTGAACAAAATACATCTTGTGTGCAGGAATATCCATGTTGAACACAGGATAGGCAGTTTCCCATCCAGTTGCAAACATTACATCAATATCTTCTTCAGTTGCTTTGCTAATTGGCAAACAACGGACATCTATATCAAAATGTTCTTTTAACAATTGATGAGAATAATCAGCAGGTTGCTGAGAAATACTCTCATAGATAAAGAAAGTGACGTCATGCCCGCGTTCTTGAAGAGATTTGGCGAACCTTGCAATAGTATGCTGGCCACCACTGCCAATACTTATCGGGGAAAGGACCCACCCAATATTGAGCTTTGTTTTGTTCAGCTTCTCTGGCACTCTATAAGGGTCTTTTACAAAATCAGCATTCACAACATCTTGAACAGAAGTCATGACATCAATAGGCCGCTTAGCAATAATTCCCTGCACCGCAGAAGAACGACGCATCTTTCGCCTCATAAAATCCGCTGTACGACCGATGGCTGCTTTAAACCCATTGTGTCGAAAATACTGGAAAAAAACTTGAATATGTTTCATCCCTGCTTCCCCTTAAAGATATCCTTCATCTTTCGTCCTGGAGCAGTAAGCAATCGACCTATTTTCCAAGAGCTTGATTGCTTAATTTCCTCAATCTGCCTTTGCAAATCTCTATTCTGCGTCATCAAATTAGTTTGATCTATCTGCATCTCATGAATCTGAGTATCCAGCTTTTCACGAATTCTGCATAGATCTTTATTTTGCTCTTGTAGCCAAGCTTTATCTCCTTCGAGAAGAAGTGCACGATTCAAAGAACTAAATCCTTTTGTAAAGAGCCTGATATACGACTCATTACTAGCGATTTGGGAAAAATCAACAGTCCTAAATGAATAATCGTTATTAAAATGAGTAAATTCTGAAGCTTTCGCAATTAATTTCTGTCGAAGAATTAAATATTTATCAGGATTTGAAGGTGGAACATCCACATCGAAGAGAGAGTAATCATTTAGGTACTCCTCATCCGTCGCACTATTAACTAAATCATCCAGACCAGCGTATCTTTTCTCATCATACTTCCGCTGATCCTTAATTAAAAAAACAGGAGTCCCAAAAGCAAGAGCAGGCAGCATAGCATGCAATCGTGTCGAAACAACAGCGTGTGCCGACTGGTATAGAAATAGAAAATACTCGGCTAATTGGAATCTATCTTCCTGGCTCATGTCCGCATCAAAATATGGAGAAGTCTGGATTACAGCACGATTCGTATGTCGACGGATCATCTCCACAACTGCCTGAGGAAGATCGACCGCTAAGATAAAATTCTCTTTTGCAATATCTGGATCTTTCTGGAGTGTCAGCGTCATACACCCTGAAAAATAGGCATCTACTCCATGTTCTTGCAACAATTTCAGAGTGGAAAGGTCCCGTGCTCCGACAGGACCGTGCTCATTCATGTAATTAATGCTTTTCTCATTAAAAAAAGCATTAATTACTCTTGGATCAGATTGATCAATATACATTGAAATAAGTAGTGGATCCAATTGTGCAGACTTTGGAGGCCACTGATAAGGAGAATGCATAAACCAACCGTTAGCAATGATCTTTGTATCACTTTCAACATTGCATGAACCAAGCCGGTCCCGATCAATCAGTATATCAACCGCCGGCAAAAAACGCCTTGCAGCAATACTCTGAATCTCATCGCCAATGTTTTCCGTTTCATACTTAAAAAGAGCATACTGCATTTTTTTATTCCTTTACAGGGGAAATGGCAAACGTAAAAGGCGGTTTCCAATTTTGACTTACATCAACGGGAGCATGAATTTCAAATAAAAGCGCATTATTAATCATCAAATAATTCTCACTTCTATCTTTTTTCTTAACAGCAACTTGAACCGAGAAAATACCGTTGGGGAAAATATTGTCGATCGAAAGATGAACATGAGAAACAACCCCAGGAATGAAATCGATAACTTCATTAACATTCTTATCATCAGTGGCAACGCGAAAAATGATTTCTCCAACTTCGCTATTAATGACAAATGTAAGTACCGCATCATCAAGTTTACGCTTCGGTATAATTTCCAAGTCAAAATCTATTTTTTCGGAAGTTATACGATGAGAAATCGTCACATCAACATTCTCTTCTCGCTGATGTAATTCCTCATCTTTTTGAGCCTTTTCTTCTGAAGTTTCACCAGTATCAAATTGTGATTCAAGACTTGCCAAATCCAAACGCTGGTTATTTAGCTCTTGATAAGCCTGAGCAACTTCAAGAGGGCTTCCGTCAATTTTTAAATCTCCATCATGAATCAAAATAGCTCGATTGCAGAAACGTTGAACAGAATCCATTGAATGCGTCACCAAAACAACGGTCTTCTTCTCTCTTCGCAATTTTGCAAAATATGCATAGCATTTACGCTGAAAAGCTTCGTCACCAACGGCTAAAATCTCATCCAAAAGCAATATGTCCGATTGAGCACGAATTGCCATTGAGAACGCCAGTCTAACCAACATTCCGCTGGAGTAATTCTTTATTTTTTGCTCCATAAACTGACCAAGTTCAGCAAAATCAACAATGTCATCATACATTGCATCGATTTCCTTGGTCGAGAATCCCATTAAAGCGCCGTTAAGATAAACATTGTCATGTCCCGTTAGCTCAGGACTAAAACCTACGCCCAATTCAATGAACGGAACAAGTACACCGTCAACAGTGATCTCACCCGAATCTGGGTAGTAAATCTGAGCCATTAACTTTAAAAGTGTGCTTTTCCCGCTACCATTTCTTCCAACAATTCCAATAAAGTCACCTTTATAAATCTTAAAAGAAATGTCACGCAGAACTTGGTGTTCTTCGAACCCTTTTTTCCCCTGAAGCGCATTGAATAATGCCTGCTTAAGGCTGGTCGATTTCTCAAGAGGCAACTTAAAGCTTTTAGAAACCTCTTTGACCTCAATCGCAACGTCTTTTTCGGAATTAAACATACTTACATCACCTCAGCAAACTTCTTTGCACTTTTGTTGAAGTACCAAGATCCAATGATTAAAACAACAAAAACAATTCCGAGAGGAATCAGGCCAATAAGAGGATTGTTCCACATCCCCCATAAAGTCTGAGTGTAGTCAGTGACCAAGTTAAAACGGATATCTTGAATTACTTGAGCCATAGGACTTAACATCATTAGCTTCGCCATAAAAGGATGCGTTGCGCTAACCATAGTGATGGGGTAAATAATCGGCGTCGCATAAAAGAAGAGCTGTAATGCAACTTCCCATAGATAACCGACATCCCTGTATTTTACAAACAACGACCCCAAAAAAAGACCAATACCAAGTGCCAGTAAATACATTTCAATGATATTCAAAGGCAGAAGCAATATTGTCCAACGAAACTTGACTCCAGTAAGTATCGCAAAAACAAATACAACAATAAGATTAAAAAAGAGATTAATTAAAGCAGATATAGTTCCGGAAAGAACAATAATATATTTAGGAAAATTGATTTTACGAATTAAATCTCCTCTTGAAACAATTGCCTGAAGACCTTGTGTCGTCGCTTCAGCAAAAAAAGTCCAAAAAGAAATTCCCGCTAAAAGATATACCGCATAGTTTGGAATGTCACCACCCATCGCCAAGAATTTCGCAAAGACCACATACATAACAGCAAAAAGCATCAAAGGTTTAAGGATAGACCATAAATATCCTAGAGCCGATTGCTGATATCTCAGTTTAAAATCTGTAACAGTTAGTTCTTTCAGCAGCACACGATTTCGCTTATTAAATAAATTCAAGATTCCTCCCAAGGGGCGCAATACTAAAATATTCTACAAACACATACGCTACAAGCGTCATAGCCATTGCAAAATCAGAAGCTCTCCTCTGTATCTCTCACCGATTTAATAATGAATCTATTATTAGCAACATCATTGAGATGCCGCCCATACGGGCTCTTGCCGTAACGATCAGCGGACTCCATGAGCTGCTCTCGCGTGATCCAACCGTTCTCGTAGGCGATCTCCTCCACGATCGCGATGGGCAGGCCCTGCGCACGCTGCACGGTACGCACGAACTCCCCCGCCTCGAACAGAGAGTCCATCGTGCCCGTGTCCAGCCACGCATAGCCTCGGCCCAGCGTGCGCACGTTCAACATGCCCGCGTCCAAGTACATGCGGTTCAGATCCGTGATCTCCAGCTCGCCACGCGGACTCGGCTTCACCTGCTTCGCGTACTCGACCACATGCTCATCGTAGAAATACAGGCCGGTCACCGCGTAATGCGACTTCGGATGGGCCGGCTTCTCCTCGATGGACACGGCCTTCCTATCCTCGTCGAACTCGACCACGCCATACCGTTCCGGATCGTCCACATAGTAGCCGAACACGCTCGCGCCTTCGCCGGACTCGGCCTTCGCGACCGCGCCGCGCAGGGTCGCGCCCAGGCCGTTGCCGTAGAAGATGTTGTCACCCAACACCAGCGCGCACGGCTCGCCCGCGATGAACTCCTCGCCCAGCAGGAACGCCTGAGCGAGACCGTCCGGGGAAGGCTGCACCTTGTACGAGAAGCGCACGCCATAATGCGAGCCGTCGCCCAGGAGCCGCTCGAAGTTCGGCAGGTCCTTCGGCGTGCTGATGATCAGAATGTCACGGATCCCGGCCATCATCAGCACGCTCAGCGGATAGTAGATCATCGGCTTGTCATACACCGGCAGCAACTGCTTCGACGTGACCGTGGTCAACGGATACAACCTCGTACCCGAACCACCCGCAAGAATAATGCCCTTCATTACCCATCCCGCTTTCTTTTGCCTGACAATCAAGTGTCTTCAGCTTAATCGGTACTCAACAGCAAAAGAAACCGCGCAGACATGTCTGCGCGGTTTCATCGCAAATCCCCATCGGATCACGCAGAGAGTTCCTTGGTGACGTAAGCCTTCAAGGACTCCTCCCAATCAGGCACTTTCAACCCCGTCGCCTCGATCTTCGACAAATCCAACGCGGAATACGTCGGACGCGGACTCACCGGGTTCTTCGCGTTCGCGAAATACTCCGCAGTCGAAATCGGCTCGACCTTGCCGCCGTTCCCGTTCGCCAGATCGAACACCTCGCGCGCAATCTCGGCCCAAGACTTCACCGCGCCGGAACCCGTCAAATCATACGTACCATACGCGGCGCCCGAACCGAGCAGGTGGAAGACCGCCTCGGCCATATCCCTGGTGAACGTGAGACGCCCGTACTGGTCATCCACCACCGTCACCTTCGGTAGCTCGCCCTTCGCGACCCTGCCGGACAAGCCCATCATGGTCTTCACGAAGTTATGGCCCTCGCCGATCACCCAACTCGAACGCAGGATGTAATGACGCGGCGCGTTCGAAACCGCGATATCACCCGCGGCCTTCGACTGACCATACACACCCAACGGAGCGAACCCCTCCGACTCGTCATGCAATTCATGCGTCCCGTCGAACACGTAATCCGAGCTCACGTGCACCAGGGTGATGTTGTGCTCGCGCGCCACACGGGCCAGCAAGGCCGGTCCCTGCGCGTTGGCCTTCCACGCCAGGGCGCGCCCCTCCGGGGTCTCCGCCTTGTCCACGGCGGTGTACGCGCCCGCGTTGATGATCGTGCCGTACAGCGACCAGTCGAACTGGCCGTACTGGGCGGGATCGGAGAAGTCGAACGTGTCGATGTCGTTGAACTCGAAACCCTCCAGACCATGCGCGTCCACGTAGTCGCGGATCGCGTGGCCCAACTGGCCGTTGCAACCCGTCACCATCGTGCGACGCGGAGCCATCGGCTTCGCATCCCTGAGCATTGGATGGTGCAGGTCAGCCTCACTGCGTTCCGAATCCTCCAACGGAATCGGCCAATCGATATGCAACTCCGGATCCGCGAGATTCACGAACGTGTACGTCTTCTTCTGCTCCAGGCTCCAGTGCGCGTTCACGAGATACGTGTACACGGTACCGTCCTCCAACGCCTGGAAGCTGTTGCCCACGCCACGCGGCACGTAGATCGCCTTCGACGGATCCAATATGGTCGTGTACACCTGGCCGAACGAATCGCCCGGACGCAAATCCACCCACGCGCCGAACACGCTGCCGGCCGCGATGCTGATGTACTTGTCCCACGGCTCCGCGTGGATGCCACGCGTCACGCCCTTCTTCGCATTAAAACTGATGTTGTTCTGCACCGGACCGAAATCAGGCAACCCCAACGCGGTCTGCTTCGCACGCTGCCAGTTCTCCTTGAACCAGCCGCGGTTATCGCCATGCACCGGCAGATCGAACACCACCAAACCCGGGATGTTCGTCTCCACGGCCCTCAGATCCTTCTCGAAATCCATGAAATCCATACCTCTTCTCACTGGCCCTGACGCTTGTACCGGGCCTCGGTCGCGGCCTTCGCCGGCTCCCACCACGCACGGTTCTCGGTGTACCATTCGATCGTCTGCGCGAGGCCCGACTCGAAGTCCGTGTGCTTCGGCGTCCAGCCGAGCTCCGTGCGCAGCTTGGTCGAATCGATCGCGTAACGACGGTCATGGCCCGGACGATCCTTCACCCAGTCGAACGCGTCCTCGCTCTGGCCCATCATCCTCAAAATCATGCGCAACACGTCGATGTTGTTCTGTTCGCCGTCAGCGCCAATCAGATACGTCTCACCGATACAGCCCTTCGTCAGGATCGTCCACACGCCGCTGGAATGGTCCTCAGTGTGGATCCAGTCGCGCACGTTCTCTCCCCTGCCATACAGCTTCGGACGCTGACCGTCCAGGATGTTCGTGATCTGACGCGGGATGAACTTCTCCACATGCTGGTACGGCCCGTAATTATTGCTACAGTTCGAGATCGTCGCGCGGACCCCGTACGTGCGGGTCCAAGCACGCACCAGCATGTCCGAAGACGCCTTCGTCGAACTGTACGGGCTGGACGGATGGTACGGGGTATGCTCCGTAAACCTGGCCGGATCATCCAACGCGAGGTCCCCGTACACCTCGTCCGTGCTCACATGATGGTAACGGATGCCGTACTTCCTGACCGCCTCCAACAGACGGAACGTGCCCTCCACATTCGTCCTCAAAAACGGCTCCGGATCCGCGATGGAATTATCGTTATGCGACTCCGCCGCGTAATGCACGATCGCGTCATGACCCGGCACGATACGGTCCAAAAGGTCCGCATCGCAGATGTCGCCCACCACCAGCTCCACGCGGTCCTCGGGCAGACCCGCGATGTTCTCCGGATTGCCCGCATAGGTGAGCTTGTCCAACACGGTCACATGCACGTCCGGATGATGCTCCACCACGTAATGCACGAAATTCGAACCGATGAAACCACAACCACCGGTCACAATGATGTTCTTAGGAATAAACTCTGTCATCTGTAATAACCTCGCACTCGCATAGCTCTGTTAAATCTTACATCAGCATCTCTAAGCACATTTTACCAAAGGACACTGAAGATCTTTCAACTCTAAACTTCACAGTCAATCAGAAAATAATATTCATCTGCTTGTTGATTTATCTAAGATCACCTTTAAAAGAGACAAACAATCTTTCGAATTTATTAAAAAATGTATCAAAATCAAAAAAACGTTTTAATATAGGTAAACTATAAATTTTTCGCCTAAAAATTTCGACAATGACACAGATAACAAAGAAACCGACAATGGCAATGAGCCGAGCCACTATATTCAAACTTAAATGTCCGAAATTCATGAAACCTTTTTTCATCTCAAAAAGAGTCATCTCATCAAACCATGGATGAGCTATAATTAAGTAAGGCACAAGCGTCGCACTTGCAATAATATTAACTTGGCGACATTCCACATTACTTTTACTCATTTGCATAATAAACAACCCCAATGCAATCAAGATAGAAGGAAAAGCTGCGGGATTATTAAGAAAAGAGCCATATGCAGCTGCCTCATCGAACAATGAAGTAAGGACGACGTCCAGAAAGCCGACAAAACCGCCAACACCAAAGAGAAGGGCACCCAATTTAAAAGACGCAAAAACCCAAGCATGGTTCCAACGGAAAAAAGAGATTAAAATATATAAATAGATAAACAAAATTACATTATGTCCAGGCTGAAGTCCTTGAACGTTCAAAAAAGATGAAAAAGCGAAACATCCAATAGCAATCAGCCCATGGCCTGTCGGACCGATACGCTTAAGAGACCAATTTAACGCTGGCAATATGAATAAAAACATTACATAACTTGTCGGATACCACCATAAATTACCGAGCACAGGAAAAAAAGATTTAACGCCAAGAAACAAAGTATCCCGATATCCCAAAGGCCAAAAGTTTAAGCTGAAACCAATGACCAATATGATGATAAAGAAAACTATCGAATAAAATAATAATTCAATTTCTAGCTTCCAAGATCTTCTTAAAGAAGATTTGACATCCGATTTACGAGCGCAAAGGTAGTATGCAGAGATTCCAAAAAAAATATCGTCACCAACGCCACCCAGTCTACAAAGAAGAGTGTTTATCGCTCGGACTGGATAGCATGCAACTTGCATCATGTCCATTTGAAGAAAATGATTCATGAGAATTAACAGCATTGCAATAATTCTCAGTATCTCCACTCTTGAATTTCTGGCTTTACTCATCTCTCCACTTTTCTCATCAATACCACCCAACAATGAGCCTTAAACAACTCATATCCATAAAATTTTACATAAAAGCTCAGATAGGACACCTGCGTTCAAAGGAGTCAATCAATCTCATCAATGTTCCATTTTTGGTTTTCTTGTTCAAGATACTGATAAGTGATCACTCTAGTGCCCGCCTGTTTATTCATACCATAAATATCAATAGCTTTATTATTCATGGTGCTCAACAGGGCATATCTCCCCTTTAAATCTTTTTGCACATACCATTGCTGGTTTAATCCACCATTTGCTGGATACTGAATAAGCTCACCATTGTCGCCTTTGTACGCACCATAAATATCGAGATATTGTCCAGAATGCGCTGCACGAAAAGCATAATGGCCATTACCCCTATCAATTACATCAAATCGTTGGTTCAGGCTATTTTGTGGATGCCAAATATCAATGGCTGCCCCAGCATATGGGCTAATCCCAACCACATCAAGCCTATTCCCATTTGCAAAAGAGCTCGTAAAGACAACTTTCTTCCTAAAAGAAACTTTTTGCAATAGTCTAAATTGTTGATGCGCGCCACCATTCACAGACCAGATATCGACTTTTGCTCCCGTCCGTGAATCAGCAGCAAAGATATCAATCACATTATCTGATGTATCCGAATCAACGGCGGAAATAAACATATATCCTTGCTTATTCCTAAAGAACATCCATCCCTTAAAAGAATTATCCCCCGAAAGCGATAACGCAGCGCCTTCCACGCTTCCACCACCATCTGGAACAAGATATTTTCCAGTTGATTTCGACCTAATAGAGTACACGCCATTCCCAACCGATGAAATCTGGAATAACTGAGAATCCGAATTACTCCTCGCTTCAGAGGTGGCGCTCTTCGTTTTCCCCGAATTATTTCCTTTTACATCAAGATATCGATTCCCGAATGCAGATTCGATGTAGTAGTCTCCTTCTGCAAGATTAGTTACAGGACTACCATATTTTTTCATTACGGCAGTTTTATCAGTCCCCACCGATTGAAAAGTCCATTTTTGGTTATCTTGATCATTAAATGGATAGCATATGATTTTTGCACCAGCCTGCTGGCTCATTGCATTAATATCCATCACATGATTCGTCATTGCATTAAAAAGCGAAATTTTATCTCCAGAGGTCTTCCTGAAGTACCACATTTGTCCTGTAGAATTCGAATCTTTCTGCTGAGTCACCTTTGTTGCCGCAGCAGTGCCTAAAACCCCTAAGAGCAATCCAGAATGCTTCATCTGAAGACGGTAAAGTCCATTCCCGCAAGACACAAATTTGATTTTCTGGTTATCGCCTAAAGTCTTTGTCCAAATATCCGCTTCCGCACCTACGCTTGTTGAAATGCCTTCTATATCGAGGACCATTCCTTTGGCGTAAACACTTGAGATGTATGAATATCCTCTTGGAATTTCAATTCTTTGTTGCAATCTAAATTGTTGTTGCACGCCAGCATTTAAATCCCAAAGCTCTAATGCCGTACCTTCCGCCGAGTTAGCGGCAGTGACATCAATCACCTTATTCTTTTGCCCAGCCGCTGAAGCAATAAACATATATCCTGCAGAGTTCCGATAAAATGACCATTTTTGGTTTTGGCCACCATTTTGGTCAAATTGGATAATCCTGGCACCATTTGAGCAATTTCCCGCTTCAACGTCTAGAACCTTGCCTGTCTTTTTGACTGCAAGAGTATATTCTCCTGCACCAACCGGCTTGACATGAAAAAGCTGTTTGTCATCGGAAGAAGGGGACCATATTATAGCGCTCGATGCATTAGTCCCCTGTCCTGAATCAACATATCGTTGCTTAAACGCCGATGAAATATAATAATCTCCTTCAACAAGATCCGTCACTTTTTTATAATTCAGCAAAGAAACAGAGCCACCATCCACAGCCTGCGCATAAGTCTTATTCCCAAACGCATTCATATCCACACTGCCGCTGATGCCGTTAATCTGGCCGCTTTCGGTGTACTGCCAACCACGATCGTTGGTCCCAAAAGCGGTGAATTCCATCCGTGGGCCGTATTGCGCCACCCAACGTGTTTTCGCATAGATGTTCGCATTGTTCAACGGCCCCTGCAGGTAGCTCGTGTAGGAGTACACGCCGAGATTCTGGTAACCGCTTGACTGCAACGCGCCATACCAAGCGTTGACGATGCCGTTATACACGTTCGGATCGGTCGGTGGCGTGTGCCCGGTCCATGTCCACCGCTCAAGGTCGTAGTACACGGGATACTTTAGATCATTGGGGCTCACGCCCATCTGGCGGAGCTTGGATACCACATCGCTGCCTTCATGTTTCGCACCGCCCGCATCTTCCGCGTACGAGTACCAATAGATGCCGAACGGAATGCCCAGCCGCTTGCATTCGCTGATGTTGCGTTGCGCTTTGGTATCGGCGTCATTGCCCCATCCAAATCCTAGACGAATGATCGCACCTTCCACGCCGTCGGCTTTCGCCTTAGCCCAATCGATGTCTCCCTGCCATGAAGAGACATCAATCACGCCCTTGGCCTGCTGGGCGAACAGGTTGTTTTTGTAGTCGAAGAAGGCCTTCATGTTGTTGTAGGTTCCCCAATGCGCGCCGTAATCGTTGCCATCGAATTTGGCAAGCTTCACGGTGGCTCCGTTTTTTGAGGACGATTGCTCCACGGATTGTTTCACAGGTTGTTCCACAGCATCTTTCACATCCGAGGCACTCACCGGAATGAATGATTCGCCATCCGTTTTGGCCAGTGGATCAGGTTGCTGCGATTGCGTGCCGACCAGCTGAGCGTCCGTCACGGTTTCGCCGGTCTCAATGTTCTGTACATCACCTTCCGGCGTAACCGCAAGGTTCTCCGAAACCACAGTGGAATCGTCCGAAATGTTTTCGCTTACCGTTTCCGGCAGCGTCGCGTTCGGATTGTCCGGCATGCTGTTCGACAAATCCTGCGCATTATCCACAATCGCGGCAAAAGAACTTGGCGTATCCTCAATCGCAATATCCTGCATGGCGTAAGCCGGCACCACGGCAACGGAAACCGTCATTGCAACCACGGAAGCGGTGGTCGCAATCTTCATCAAGCTTTTCGGCGATATCATCGTCAGCCTCTCTCACAAAACGCATTTTCACTCGTTGACGCAATTGCACACGCAAAACTTAAGTGTATTCTGAGATGTCCCCACTCAAAATAAAGCAGATGGACTCCAGACCAAACATCACATTTACCGAATATGCCACAACATGAAGTGCTGGCATTCGGAAGTGGAACGGGTAACATACCTTATGTATTGTCATTTGGGAACAGAGGACCTTGTCGGACCACCTCCAATAGACAACATCAAAACGGTATCACGGACTCCTGGAGGGAAGCATGGCACGGCACGAAAGGCAGCCAAATAAAGCTGACAGTCAAGCAAGTAACGTCCGCAAGCCCCGAACGTTCAGCAGTACCGCGACCGTCGGGACCAGCAAATCCAACAATTCCGTCAATGCCACCAATCGTGACGAAAAGCTTAGAACAAAAGCACCGGGGACTTCCTACCGAACGGCTCCCAAAGATCCATTCCAAATCGCCATATCGCAAGGCGTGCAAGATGGCGACACTTGGGTACATAACCATGTCAAGAACTTGATTCGCCGTTCCATCATCGTAGCCGTTATCGTCGTTGCGGTATGCATTGTGGTCTTCGGCGTCATGGGCGTGAGAACATCGCAGAAAATGCGCGAACTGAATGCCATTAACGACTGCAGAGACGCGGTTGCCGCCATGAACGCTTCATATTCCAAGGATTTCCAGCTCAAGGGAAAGATTGTCGACGCATTTTCCAGCATGGATTCCTCATATGATCTGGAAAAGCTCAGCACCTTGTATCAGGAAGAAGTCAAATCGCCGAAGGCGCTTGACTGCAAAGCCGACCCATCCGGGACCACCAGCAAAGCCAACACCGAACGAGCCGCATATGACAAACAGGCCAGAACCTTCGAGCGGGCGTTGACAAAGAACGAAGCAAATCAGAATTGAATACGAAACGATTGGCAAGAACGGCACTTGCCGTTATCGTAACCGTAGGAATAGTCGTTGCCATCATCGTCGGGTGCGGCCCCAAATGGGGCAACGGAACGGCAACCGGTAAAACCGGATCGCAATCCACCGCCACCGCCCATACTGCGGCTACTGTTGATGTGCAGCTGCCCTCATACTACATGGACAATATGGTGTTCCAGCGCGATCAGCCAATCGTAGTCAAAGGCAACGTCAGCTCCACGGAAAGCAACCCCATCGACGTTTCGAAACTGTCAGCGACACTTACGCAAGGCAAAACCTCCGAGAGCGTCAAGGCACTTGCAGCGAAAAACGGCAGTTTCACCTGCACGCTGAGCGCGCAAAAGGCAAGTCTCAATCCGTATTCGCTGCAAGTGCAGTACGCCGGCAAAACCGTGCTGAAACTGGCCAAAGTGTATGTGGGAGACGTCTTCGTAGCCGCTGGCCAGTCGAATATGGAACTCAACTATGTGCAGTATTACGAAAACGCTACTTACAATTTTGGCAATGGACTAATCACGACAGGCGATTTGCCGAAACCGCTCGTAGATGACAACGTGAAATTTGTCATCGCAAATCATGATGTTGAAGACACTGATTTTCCACTGTCCGCTGTTAATCAGAGCGCCGATGCATGGCTGACTGCAGATTCCACGAATTCACTGCACCTCAGCTATCTGGCTCAGCAATTCGCCATGCAGTTGCGCGCCAAGCACCCCAATGTGCCGATTGGCATCATCCAGACCGCGTGGGGTGGCACGCCTATTCGCCGGCATGTACAAGGCGGCGATATTTATGCGAACCATATCGCGCCGTTGAAGGGATTCCATGTGGCGGGCGTGCTGTGGTATCAAGGTTGCGATGACGCCAATAATTACGGAACTGCTTTGCAATACGAATCGCAAATGACCACGCTCATCAACCAGTACCGTAACGTGTTCGGACGCAAGGACCTGCCGTTCCTGTACGTACAGCTCGCGCGCTGGCCAAACTACCAGTACACGCAAAACGTACGTGAAGCGCAGCGGACCACGCTTGACAACGCGAATCTGCAAGACCGTTCCAATGTGGCGATGACGGTTTCCCTTGACACCGATAAAGGCACATCCGCGCTGATTCATCCACTCGGCAAGGATATTCTCGGGGCGCGCATGGCCGCGCAATATCTCGCCATGGAAGACGGCACTGCCGTACCCAACGGACCGCTTATCGAACGTGCCCGGCACACTGCGAACGGCGCAATCGCCTTGTCTTTCCGGAACGGCACCGCAAGCAGGCTGAAAGCCATGCAGCCGAACTATTCGAAAACCGCGAGCGCAATCGCACCAAACTATAAGAGCGCTCCGAAAGCGACCCCGTTAAGCGGTATCAGCAATATCGCCGCTCCCACCACTACGGCATTGCAGGGGTTTGAGGTCGCCAATTATTCCGGTCAATGGCAGGCGGTCAATGCCACTATCAGGGGCAATCAGGTGTTGCTCACCGCAGCCGATGGTTCAATACTGAACGATCTCAACGCCATGAGCCAGGTACGTTACCTGTTCAGTGGCAATCCGAAGTGCGCGAGCATGCTGTACAACGACTTTAATCTGCCGGCTAGCCCATTCATCACTATTGTTGAGTGATCTTTGTTGGGGGCCGCCGCTAGATAAACCAATACGGGCGGGATAAGTACGGGCGGTCTGAGCCGTTGCTGGGCCTGCTTGGTCATGTTTTGAGCAGGCTGTTCCGGCTTCTGGTTTGGATTCTGGTTTCCCGCTTAAACTATGAAGACTGCTGCAGCATCGCAGAAACTAGACAAATGTCATTTTTCCACCGGTTTATTTAGGCACATTCCCCTCCTACTATGGCATACGGAACGAACGCGAGCGCACAATCACAGATCGAATGCAAACGTGCGCAGGAGAGGAACCACCATGAGGAATCGTATTGCAGCAGCTGCAGCGGCGGGAATATTAACCATCGGCATGGCCGCCTTGCCTTCCGCGGCTTCGGCCAGTGAAGTCGCACCGTCTACGGACGGATTGGCCGGCAGCACCGCCATCAGCGGGCAGATCGACCAGGATATGGCCGTGTGCACCGATCAGGCGTGCGAGGCCGTGCAGCACTTGAACAAGACGAATCAGCAGATCAAGTCGGATATGGAAACCGCCAAGCAGCACGCCGAGCAGCTGCATCAGAACGCGCACGAGGACGCCGACGCGCTTCGCCAGTACGGCGAGCAGGCTTGGCAGAACTATCAGCAGGACCGTGAGGATATAAAGAATGCGATTGACGGCGCGGTCAAGCGCGGTCAGGAGCGCCACGACGCTCTGCATCAGGATATGCAGGATACGCAGACCCACCTCAACCAGATGCATGCCGATATGAAGGAGACCCACGACGAACTCAAGACGAGGCATGACGCGTTTGCGGCGAGCAGCCACCAGTGGCATCAGTCGTTCATCGCGGCGCTGAAGGACGCGAACTCCAAGACGGGTCAGCAGGGCGGCTCATCCGTTGCTACCGGCACGCATGGCATCACGGCTGGAACGAATGCCGGTACGACCGTTACTGGAGTCAACGGCACCACTGGCACTGTGCGCACGGCTGCCGACACTGGCGCGAATGGTGCTGCAACTGGATCCGTCACAGCGTCCGGCGATCAAACCGCCGCGTCCACCGGCACGCTGACCAAGTCGGAATATGGACAGCTTGCACAAACCGGCATCGGCATTTCCCTTGCCTGCGCAGCCATTCTGCTGCTTGCCGGCCTTGCCTACGCCATGAAGACGTTCGTGCAGTATAAGCGCGAAACCAGCGAAGACTGAGCCGGCTCGCTGCCGGACAGCGTTTGCTTCATCGACTCATGAAAAAACGGTCTCGAATATATCGGGACCGTTTTTTTCATGCGCGTTTTTCGTATGTGCTTTTCATCTGCTATACGCATTGTTGCGATTCAATTGGAATGACGTAGTACAGCGACGTACAATGCAGCGCGAAGCGCGCGTACCGTGCGTGAACCGCGTGTATGTCCAGTATTCCCACTGATTTGTTACGTTGGCCGTTCTGATCAGTCCACTGGTCAATTCGCATAATGGGGAGCACTGCTGGCGATTCGCGGCGACGGCGTATCGCCATTCCCCGCCGTCCGTCCGGTACTACCCGCGCTCCCCACACCGCCGGCCTTTTCAGCATTGCCAATGTTGGTTCTACGCAACGACCCCGCGGCCAACGAGCGGATGGATCGCCTGCGCTGCGCCTGTTCCGTCTGCGAAGCGGACTGAATTGCGGGAAAAGCGCCCGTTACGGGACGAATACGACCGGTTGCGGTCGGAATAAAGCTTGGTGGCAAAACCTGCGTTGTGATGGCGCTTATGGATGCCATCTGCGGCTGCTGCGTATTATCAGGACCATCCGCAGCGTCTTTTTCTTTCACGGTTTGCGATTCTTCCGCACGATTCACGTCATCATTCGCATCCTCGCTCGTTTGCAAGGCAGACCCAGCTTCGCTCTGCTTTTCTTGTTTTTCCTGCTTTTCCTGCGGAGCGGCCTGCACATCACTCTGCAATACGATTGGCGATGAATTCGAACGGCGTCGGGCAAGCGCCGCCAGAGAGTCACGAGTATCAGCATCGCGTTGGTCAGTCTGCTGGCTGCCGGCAGCCGTCTTGTCAACCATCGTCGTGCTTCTTTCTCTCAACGTCACGATTTCGAGCGTAACGTAGCGCAGCGCAAAAGTGCGCGTAAAACGACGATGTACGCAACTCCCCCACCGAATCGCAATCAAATATCGACATATGAGGGCAAACAATCCCATTATTGAGACCACAGACTGGCGCCAATAAGCCGCAGCATGGCAATCAGAGACTTTCCTGGATGCCGGCCCGTACACGCGAGACTTGCGATACGGGACGATTCAAAAACCGAGGCCAACGAAAGAAGCATTCGGAGGGAATCTGGAAGGAACCGGAAAACGGAGTGGAAAAGAAGGAACCCCAGAAACCGAATGATTCCAACGGTTTCCGGGGTTCCAATCCGGGCGGAGAATACGAGATTCGAACTCGTGAGGCTGTTACACCAACACGCTTTCCAAGCGTGCGCCATAGACCACTAGGCGAATTCTCCAATTATGCAACGCTTTCCGGTGTCTATCCGTTAAGCGCAACTTGACTAGAATACAACAGGACTGGCAGAAGACCAAATCGGCGTGTCGCCCTACCAAATCTGCAAAACATATAGAGCTCCAATATCGGTTCAAGGTTAGTGACGTTTTGCAAGACTCTCCAATAATCCGGCCAAACATGTACATCTCGTATTCACGCAACATAGAATGACGGATAACCACGGATGGCGTTTAATGACCGACTGTCGTCCACGTAAGCGTAAAAGGAGCGGATGATGATCAGCCAAGAGAACTACGACATACTGAAGGAAAAAATACGGAGATGCGTCCAGCTGGGCCGTCTGGAACACGGATTACGCGGATTCCAAGCCCAGCCGCAATATAAACGATCTGAGCGTATTCGACTCCCCGAATCTGTCCGAATTGAACACCGGCTTCGTGTTCGTGGGGCTGAACCGCTCCGGTAAACCCAAGGACGGCAACGCGGAGAAAAAGCCGGACAAGCCGAAGGAGCCGTGGTTCAATTTCCATGCGGGAAGGAACGATTTCAAACTGCGATATGCGCTGCAGGGCACACGGCATTGGGGAAGCTACATAACCGACGCAATCAAGGATTACCAAGAAACCGATTCCGTTGAAGTGGAAAAGACACTCAAAAGTAACCCGGAACGCGTTGATGAGAACCTCAAGGGATTGAGGGAGGAGCTCGAGCTACTCGGTGGCAAGCCTGTATTGGTGGCTCTCGGATACGCCGCCGAGAAAAAATTGAAATGCATGAAGTCGGAAGGGTATGAAGTGGTCAGAATATTGCATCCCGCGGCCCGCAACATCAACAAAAAGGATTATCGCAAGAGAGTGCTGGAGGTCCTGGACGACATTCAAAAATAACGAGACATTCAGCTCCGAACCACATCTAACCATCTAATCCGGATGGGCATGAGAGAAAAACGGGGGTTCCCGGAGCGCGAACCCGCCGGGATGGACTGGCAACGGTGTGTTGGACAGGTTCTTAGAGGACGAGTCCCTGTTCGGTG
>ENA-OWZY01000035-OWZY01000035.1-human-gut-metagenome-genome-assembly--contig:-NODE-35-length-110559-cov-35.5763_pt1 | contig 110559 bp, 60 predicted proteins | sample MGYA00249266_ERZ652127 | MGnify/ENA primary metagenome ERZ652127 (study PRJEB26925, sample SAMN05827178) | human gut metagenome | biome: ENVO:2100002; feature: ENVO:00000062; material: ENVO:00002003...
AAGTAGTACAAATACGCTCTTGAGTTCTCAAACCACCACCACTCACCCACCTCGCAATCCGGAGTGAACCGGACCACTCGCTGAGCGGCAGCAAGAGATAAACTTACAGCACGATCGCGATCCGCGCAACCCGGGCCGCATGAACAACGCGCGAACCGTTGGAAATCCAACGTTCCATCGGCGTGTCGAAACTTGACAAACCGAGAGGCAAATACCTACCGACGGCGTCCACAGTGTTTGCCGCCGATGCCAAATTTGCCATCCACGCCCCACGGACCACGACCTTCGGCACGAAGCACACCCAAGTGATGTTTCATGGCGACCAACATGATGTGCGTATCTTCCAAACCGAGGTGACGTTCCGACTTGCTCTCGTCAAGCGCACCCTGGCGTTTGGCGTACGCGTCCAACGTGTTGTTGCCGTATGGGTGCTCATCGTCGGGAATCGACCCCTCATCCCAACGGCGGCTCATCGGCAACGTGTCGATGATCGTGATTTTGCCGGCACGATAGCTTTCCGCATATCCGGCCACGTTCAGCATGAAGAAGCTATGTTCGAATCGTGCGTTGTGCGCCACGTAAGGCTGCTGCTCCAATCGCTGCAGCAATCCGATCTGCGCCGCCGGCCACTCATCGAACAAGCGGAACGAGGAAGCGGCTTCGGCAACGGAACGCGTGCGCACGTCGATACCGGTCAAGTCGAGAATCAGCGGATTGCCAAGCGCAGCGTTTTCAGCGGGGACGCCGAAAGCCAACCGCGACTGGCCGTAAGCGTCGCCCGCCTCGTAATAGCCTTGCTCGTATTGGTAGCCAGCCGGAGCGTCCGCAGGCCGTGGGGAAATCATGTTCATGTATTCGAATCCGACGTCGATGATGTACACGCGCGCCGGATCCGTGCCCGTGGTTTCGATGTCGATGCCCATGACGTTGTCCACGTCACGCCCGGGCAGGTAAGCGTCACGCCAATCGGACTTGCGGTATTCGGACAGGCGGCTGGTCTGCTTTGGATCGACGGCGTTTTCCTGCGTGCCATTCGCCGAACCGGTCGAACCAGAACCGTAATCGAACAATGTGGAACCGCCAGGACTGGTGACGCCACCCAGATTCGCGCGAGACACGGAACGGTCGCTGGCGTGCTTCTGCCTTTTCTCCGCGGCGCGACGGGCCGCACGAGCATTGACGATGTCTGCGGTGCAATCCTGGATATCATCCAGCACCACTCCCCCGGCAGCTGCGGATGACCCCGATTGCAGCACCGGGACCGTCACCCGCTCACGTCGTTCTTCGGTAATCGTCCACAGTCCCATGGCAACGCCGATTTGGCGCAACACCGCGATTTCGTCGCACAACCGACGGTTCGCATAGGCGAGCGCGCGTGGCAGACGGTACGAGGCGATGAGTCGGTCGAAATCCGTCATGAAAGTGCTGTTGCACTGCGCGATGACAGGTTCGAGCCGGTCGCGAATCGCAAGATCATCTTTCAGCAGGTCGTGCAGCTGCTGCGCGGACGGTCGGGCAGACGGCTGCGATGTCGAGGACGATTCTGACGTAACATTGCCGGCTGACGCGGTACGAAGCGCCGACAGCAAATCGATATGCTGCTGCGCGGCGACGCCGATGCCGTGCCGTAAGTCGAGGGACGCTATCCACTGCCAGTCGATCGGCTGTTCGTCGGCGTCTTTCGGCATCGATGCCGACCATTGCCCGATGTCCTGTTTCGCATCGTCAAGCCAGGGTTGATTCGTCGTCGATTCGCTCATACCTGCACATCGTAGCCGATGTCCACCTTCAATTCGCGGAATTCGCTGGCGAATCCAATCTGTCGGTGATTCGTAGCGGCCCGCAAAATACGGGAAGCGTCTCTCAGGCGTTTGCTTGAGAGACGCTTCCACTTGTTCTGACACACGGCTATCCGGCTATTCAGCCATTCGGCTTTTCGCTTTTCGTCCGCGCGAAACCATGACCGTAATCCGCGCGATTTGAGGCTACCATTCGGTTACAGTTCGAAGCCGAGTTCGGCCGCCGCTTCGGTCGGTACCGGATCCTCGCACCAGAAATCCTCAAGGTTCTCATTGGTGGTCAGGCTTCGGATTTCGGCCTGGTCGATGTACAGTTCACCGCTCAAATGGTCGGTTTCATGCTGGAAGATGCGGGCTGGCCAGCCGTGCAGATGTTCCTCATGCTTGTTGCCGTCCTCATCCTGCCAACGGGCGGTGATGTCAAGCCAACGCTTGCGTACGGCCTGGTAACCGTCGAAGCTCAGGCAGCCTTCGTAGAAGCTGCGGGTTTCGGTGCCGATCGGCTCGTAGCTGGGGTTGATGATGGCGTGGAAGGGGAATTCCGCGGCTTCGCGCGGATCGCCATCGTCGCCTTCGCATACGTGGTCTTCGACGACGGCCAAAGCCAGACCGAGACCGATCTGGGTGGCTGCGAGGCCCACGCCCGGCGCTTCCAGCATGGTGGTGCGCATGGTGTCGATGAGCTTGTCAAGCGTTTTGCGGCTCAACTGGCCGTCATAGGCGATGGTCTGCTGGCGTAATACCGGTTCGCCGGCCTGCACGATCGGCATGATTTTCTCTTTGCCGCCGGTTTTGATGAGCTTTTCGACCTCGCGGTTGAGTTCGAGGTCCACTTTCGAGTTGTGTCCGAACATGGGGCATATCTCCTTGCGGGCTCTTACAGGGTGAGTTCGTCGGCGACGACCTTGGCGAGGCGATCGCACACTTCGTCTGCCTGCTGCTGGGTTTCGGCTTCGGCCATGACGCGCACGAGCGGCTCAGTGCCGGACGGACGCAGCAGCACGCGGCCGGTGTCGCCCAGCAGCTTCTCTTCGCGTTCCACCGCGGCCTGCACCTTGGCGTTGGTCTTGGCGGCCATCTTGTCCACGTTCGGCACGTTGATGAGCGTCTGCGGCAGCTGCGGGAAGTCGGCGGCCAGTTCCTTCAGGCTCTTACCGGATTTGACGACCTCGTTGCACAGGGTGAGCGCGGTCAGGGTGCCGTCGCCGGTGGTGGCGAATTCACGGTTGATCACGTGGCCGGACTGCTCGCCGCCGAGCGAATAATCGCCTCGCAGCATCTCTTCAAGCACGTAACGGTCGCCCACGTTGGTCTGCACGGTCTTGATGCCCATGGAACGCAGGGCCAACTTCAGACCGAGGTTGCTCATCACCGTCACGACGAGGGTGTCATGGTTGAGCTTGCCCGCGTTCTTCTTGGCGCGCGCCAGAATGCCCATGATCTGATCACCGTTGACCATGTTGCCATCCTCATCCACGGCAAGGCAACGGTCGGCATCGCCATCGAAGGCAACGCCCATGACGGCGCCGGAGGCCTTGACCATGGCCTGCAGCTGCTCAGGATGGGTGGAGCCGGCGTTCTTGTTGATGTTGTAGCCGTCCGGCGACGCGTTGATGACGGTCACGTCGGCGCCGGCGCGGCGCAAGGCTTCCGGAGCGACCACGGACGTGGCGCCGTTCGCGCAATCGGCCACGATCTTCAGGCCCTTCAGCGGCGTCGGCTGCGACTTGTCCGGACCGACCGGCGCGATGGCGGAAACCAGATGGTCGATGTACAGGTTGGTTGCGGTGGCGGTGTCATGGCTGACACGACCCACGCCGGCGCCGGTAGGACGATCCCAATCCTGGCCGAGCACCGCTTCGATCTCGTCTTCCTTGGTGTCGGGCAGCTTGAAGCCGCCGCGGGCGAAGAACTTGATGCCGTTGTCGGGCATCGGATTGTGGGATGCGGAGATCACCGCGCCCATTTCCACGTTGAGCACGGACGTCAGGTATGCGACGCCCGGCGTCGGGATGATGCCGGCGTCGATCACGTCGAAGCCGCCGGCGGACATGCCAGCGGACAGTGCGGCGGCGAGGAAATCGCCGGAAACTCGTGTATCACGACCGACCAGCGCACGGCGACGGCTTTCGAATTCGCTCCGCTCGTCATCACCCAGCACGCGCACCGCGGCGTCACCCAAATCGAGCGCCAGCTGTGCCGTCAAATCCCTATTCGCCAATCCTCGAACGCCGTCGGTTCCGAACATACGTGGCATGAGTCTCAAATCCTCGCTATCTGCAAACGATATTTCCGTGACCTATCGTACTCAACCGTGCCGCCGAAACCAGCAGGTGACGACGCAATCGCATAACACTTCACAATTCAAAGCATTTCACGGCGCGCAATGCCCTTTTCGTGTCGCACGACTTTGATTTCAAGGCGGAAAATCAAGTCGTGCGACAGCACTTGATAAAGAAATACCCCCTAACTATCATTTTCCGTTGAAAATCAACGAAAAATAAGAGTTAGAGGGTATGAAAGCCAGCACGCTTGTCGCACAACTTTGAAAAATGCCTCCAAAATCAAAGTCGTGCGACGACATGACGGACTCTAAGCATGAACACTCCGGTCGTTCCGGTTTCCAGACGGAATCATTCCGACTCTTAAACGGAATCATGCCGGCTTGGAGTGTGCGGAACGTTCAGATCGTTCGAATCGCCCCACATACTCCAAGCGCCATCAGAAAAGCTATCAGAGCGCGGCGTTGAAGTCGCGCACTTTCAGCGTGCGGTGAGAAGCCTCGACGTTGCCACGCACAATGCGCTGCAAGGCGTTGTCCGCGTCCTTATGGGAGGCGAGCCAGGCGTCACCCAGCTCCACGAGCTTCGCCGGATCGGCATAGCCCGGATACAGGCCTTCGAGCAGCGCTTCAGCCATGTGGAAGGTCTTGTGCTCCCAAATCCAGTCGGCGACCTCGAAATACTTCTCGGCGTACGGTTCGGCCAAATCGGCGCGCGGGGTGGCCGCAAAGCCACCGGCCACAGCCTCAAGCTGCATGTTGGTCAGCTCGTCGTTGTGCAGGGCCTCGTTCCAAGCCCATGCCTTCGCTTCGGCGGTACCGGCCACGGCGCGTGCGCCATAGGCGAACTCACGGTTCTCAGTGGTTTCGCGCTTAGCCAGTTCGGCGTCGATTCCCGCCTGGTCGATTGCGTTGACGGTACTCAGCGCGTTGATGATGGTCCAGCGGAAGTTGTTGTCGATTTCCAGACCGTCGAATGCCACGGAACCGTCGAGCAGGCCCTTCGCGTTGGCGACGAACGCCTCGTCGCCCGGCTCGCCGTAGCCCAAGTAGGCGGTGACGAGCTGGAACTGTTCGTCGGAGCCGGCCTTGGCCCAACCCGCCAGCTTGAACAGTTCGGCGGCCACGTGCTTCACGATCTCGGCACGCTCTGCCGGAGCGGTGTAATGCCATGCGGTGGTGCTGACCTGTGCCAGCGCGTAACGGAAGGTGGTGGACTCGTGTTCGGTGGCGAGCGCGGCCAGCGAGGTGTCGATGAACTGGCGTGCCGGCAGTTCGCCGTCGCGGGTCATGTCCCACAGGGCGAGCCAGAGCACGGAACGGGCGAGCGCATCGTCGAAGCGGTACAGGTTGCTTGTCGCGAATGCGAGGCTCTTGTCGTCGAAACGCAGCTTCGTGTAGGTCAAGTCGTCGTCGTTCACCAGGATCAGCGACGGACGTGCCTTGCCGGCGGCAGCATCGACGACCGTCAGTTCGCCGTCGACGTCCAGTTCGAAACGGTCGGTGCGCACGATCTTGCCGGTTTCCGGATCCTCGTTGTAGAAGCCGACGGCGAGACGGTGGGCGCGCAGCACGGGATGCTCGGCCGGAGCGGTCTGGCGCAGGGCGAGACGCTTGATGGTGCCGTCCTCGTTCTCTTCGACTTCGGTGGCGATGGTGTTGATGCCGGATTCCTCAAGCCACTGGGCGCTCCACGCCTTCAGGTCGCGGCCGGAAGTGAGTTCCAGTTCGGCGAGCAGGTCGGCGAGGGTGGCGTTGGAGTAGGCGTGCTTGTTGAGGTAGTTGTTGATGCCCTTGAAGAACTTCTCACGGCCCACGTAGTACACGAGCTGCTTCAGCACGGAGGCGCCCTTGGCGTAGGTGATGCCGTCGAAGTTGACGTAGGTGTCGTTGAGGTCGTTGATCGGGGCGACGATCGGGTGGGTGGTGCTCAGCTGGTCCTGATTCAACGCCCAGCTCTTTTCGCCGGAGCTGAAGGTTGCCCAGGCGTCCTTCCATTCGGTGGCTTCGGCGGTGGCGAGGGTGGACGTGAACTCGGCGAAGGATTCGTTGAGCCACAGGTCGTTCCACCACTTCATGGTCACGTAGTCGCCGAACCACATGTGGGCGAGCTCGTGCAGCACGGTGACCACACGGCGTTCCGCGTAGGCGTCGGTGACCTTGGATTCGAACACGTACTGGTCGCGGATGGTGACCATGCCGATGTTCTCCATGGCGCCGGCGTTGTACTCCGGCACGTAGATCTGGTCGAACTTGGCGTACGGGTACGGCACGCCCCAGGTCTTGGCGTAGAAGGCGAAGCCTTTCTTGGTGATGTCGAACAGGTAGTCGACGTCCTTGCTGAAGGCCTTAGCGAGCGCCTGGCGGCAGTACATGGTCATCGGCACGGTGCGGCCGTCCTCATTGGCGTATTCGGTGTGCCATTCGGCGTACGGTCCGGCGCAGATGGCGGTGAGGTAGGAGCTCATGGTCGGGGTCGGTTCGAACACCCACAGCTTGGTGGTTTCGGCGGCGTGATCGCCGAGCGTGCCTTCCTCGGTGACGGTTTCGTTGTCGGTCACGGAGGCGGTGGGCATGTTGGACGTGACGATCCAGGATTTGGCTGCGAGCACGGAGAAGTCGAACACGGCCTTCAGGTCGGGCTGGTCGAACACGGCGTAGACGCGACGGGCGTCCGGCACTTCGAACTGGGTGTACAGGTAGACGTTGCCGTCGGACGGGTCGACGCTGCGGTGCAGGCCTTCGCCGGTGTTGGAGTACTGGCACATCGCCTTGACGGTGACCTCGTTGTGCTCCTTGAGGCCCTTCAGCTCGATGCGGCTGTCCGCGTATGCTTCGGCCGGGTCGAGGGTTTCGCCGTTGAGGGTGATCTCGCTGACTTCGTTGGCGATGAGGTCAAGGAAGCTTGACTCCCCCGGCTTCGCGTCGAAGGTGATGGTGGTTTCGGAGCCGAAATCCTTGGCTCCGCGGGTCAGGTCAAGCTTGACCGTGTAATGGATTGGCGCGGCGATGATGCTTTTGCGTTCTTCCGCTTCGATTCGGGTGAGGTTTGCTCCTGGCATGTCACTCCTTCTTTCTGGTAACAGAAGGCGGCGCGATCAGTTGTGCCGATCACGTCGCCTTGATTCAATTTATGGTAAATTTACGGCTTATTTCGCGGCGTTCAGTCCCATCGCGTCATCCACGTCCTGCGCGATGTCGGCGACGACGGGGACGATCATCGGCTTGCGGTGCAGCTGTCGTGCCACCCAGCCGCCGAGCGTGCGTCGCATGATCTGCTGCAGCTTGTAGGTGTCGCGCGTGCCCTGCATCATCGCGTCCTGCAGCTGCTCGACGATCTGGTGACGGACCTTGTCGAACTCGCTTTCGTCTTCCGCGACCGCGTTGAGGTAGATCTTCGGACCGGTGATGACATCCGCGGTCTCGGTGTCGACGACCACGAAGCTGGACACGAAGCCTTCGGTGCCGAGGATGCGGCGCTTCTCGAGTTCTTCGTCGGTCAGTTCGCCGACGGAATCGCCATCGACGTAGACGTAGCCGCACGGCACGGAGCCGACGACCGCGGCCTGGCCGTGGTACAGGTCGACGACGTCGCCGTCTTCGGCCAGCACGACGTTCTGCGGATCGACGCCGGTCTTGACGGCGATCATGCCGTTGGCCACCAAGTGGCGGTTTTCGCCGTGGATAGGCATGGCGCACTTCGGCTTGACGATGTTGTACATGTACAGCAGCTCGCCTTCGTTGCAGTGGCCGGAGACGTGCACGGCGGCGTTGTCTCGGTTGACCACGCGGGCTCCGAGCTGCACGAGCTTGTTGATGACCTTGTAGACGCCATGCTCGTTGCCTGGGATCAGGGAGCTGGCGAGGATCACCGTGTCGAACTCGTTGATGGTGATGTCACGATGGTTGCCGTCGGCGATGCGGCCGAGCGCGGCCATCGGCTCGCCTTGGGAGCCGGTGCACATGTAGACGAGCTTGTCGTCCTGCACGTCATGGGCCTGCTTCAGGTCGATGACAGTGTCCTCGGGCAGACGCAGGTAGCCCAGATCGGCGGCGATGGACATGTTGCGGACCATGGAACGTCCGACGAACACGACCTTGCGGCCGTACTTGTGGGCCGCGTCGACGACCTGCTGCACGCGGTGCACGTGGCTGGAGAAGCTGGCCACGATGATTTTGCGCGTGGCCTGTGCGAACGCCTGGTCGAGTGCCGGACCGATGGAGGTCTCCGGCTTGACGAAGCCCGGGACCTCGGCGTTGGTGGAGTCCATCATCAGGAGGTCCACGCCCTTTTCGCCGAGCTTGCCGAATTCCACCAGATCGGTGATGCGGTGGTCGAGCGGCAGCTGGTCGAGCTTGATGTCGCCGGTGTCGATGAGAGAGCCGGCGGGGGTCTGCACGAACACGGCGAGCGCGTCCGGAATGGAGTGCGTGACGTTCACGAATTCCAGGTTGAACGGGCCGACCTTGAGCTTGTCGCGTCCCTTGACCTCGACGAGCGTCGGGTTGATGCGGTGTTCCTTGCACTTGGCCTCAACGAAGGCGAGGGTGAGCTTGGAACCGATCAGCGGAATGTCCGGGCGGAGCTTGAGCAGGTACGGCACGCCACCGATGTGGTCTTCGTGGCCGTGGGTGAGCACGAGCGCCTCGACCTTGTCGAGACGGTCCTTGATGTAGTGGAAGTCAGGCAGGATGAGGTCCACGCCCGGCTGCTCCTCTTCCGGGAAGAGCACGCCGCAGTCGATGAGCAGGATATGCCCGTTGTATTCGACCACGTTCATGTTGCGGCCGATCTCACCCAGACCGCCGAGCGGCACGATGCGCATGGAGCCCTTGCGGTACTTCGGCGGGGCGATCAGCACCTCGTCCTGCTGGGGCGCGGTGGATTGCGGAGCGGAATGCGACGGGCGACGGTTCGAACCGTTGCCGCGGGAGCCACGGGAGCCGCCGTTGCGCGACGAGCCACCGCGGCCGCGGGTGGAGGACTTCGCCTTCTTGGTGGCGGTCTTCTCGGACTTCACAGCCTTGTCGGACTTGGTTGCCTTGGCTGCGGATTCGGTGCGCTTGGCAGCTTTGCTGCCGCGCTTGTGCGTTGTGGTGTTCTTGGTTTCTTCTGTTGCCATTTCCTAGTTGGATTTCTGTTACTCATTGTCTCCGCCTCTGCGAAGACGAGGAATTAAAGCAGGCCGCCGCCGTACATGCGCGGCGGCCAACCGCACGTTATGTAATGCGATTTTACAGCAGCCCTGCGGCGCGCATGCCCTTTTCCGCACGCACGAGCTCCGCTTCGCCCGGGCCGACGTTCGGCAGGCGCATTTCCGTGGAGTCGAGGACTCCGCGCACCTTGAGCGCGGCCTTGGCCATCACGGCCTGGAAGCCGTTGCCGTTCATCGCTTCGACGAGCGGTGCCAGCTGCACGGAGATGCGCTGCGCTTCGTGGATATCGCCACGATCGAACGCGTTGGCGAGGTCACGCATCGGGCCGGCGGCGGCGTGCGCGATCACGGAGATGATGCCGACGGCGCCGACGGACAGGAACGGCAGGAACAGGCCGTCATCGCCCGAATACCAGGTCAGGCCGGTTTCCATGCGCTTGCGCACCGCGCCTGCGATGTCGCCGGTGGCGTCCTTGACGGCCTTGACGTGGTCGAGCTCGGCCATACGACGGTAGGTTTCCAGCTGGATGTGCAGTCCGGTACGGCCAGGCACATCGTAGACGATGATCGGCTTGTCCGCGGAATCGTTGACCGCCTTGTAGTGGCGGAACACGCCTTCCTGCGACGGACGGGAATAGTACGGGGCGACCACGAGCACCGCGTCGGCGCCCGCCTCCTGGGTCTGCTCCACCATGCGCACGGTGTGCGCGGTGTCGTTGGAACCGGCGCCGGAAATGACCGGCACGTCCACGACCTCCTTGACGGCCTGGACCAGCTCGACCTTCTCCTCCATGTGGGTGGTCGGAGATTCGCCGGTGGTGCCGTTGACCACAAGACCGTCGGCACCATCCGCCACGAGCTGCCTCGCCAGCTGTTGCGCGGCTTCGAAATCTACGGCTCCGTCGGCCTTCATGGGGGTGACCATGGCCGGAAGGATACGTCCGAAGGGAGCAGGATCGAGCAGATGCATTGTACCGTCGTCAGTCTTAGGGCTTGTCATACGGCTAACGGTACTTCCCTCTGCGGACGCTTTCGATTTCATGAGACGCGAAAAGTCACATTTTGGAAGGCCTGCCGACGATGACCGCGACGACGCACTGCAGGAAAGCGACGAACGTGAACACCATCAGCGGCACATGGTGGCCGCCGGTGGCCTGGACCAGCACGCCGAACATAAGCGGGCCGAGCGACGCGATCAGATAGCCGAACGACTGCGCGACGCCCGACAGCACCACGGTTTCGGCGCTGTCATGCCCGCGCAGCGCGATCAGTGCGAGCGCCACGACCAGCGAAGCGCCCTGCGCGCAACCACCGACGAACGCCCATACCGGCATGAGGTGAGGCAACAGCAGCATGCCAAGGCCGGCGATCAGCATGGGAGCGCTGGCGGTGAGCGCCGCGCAGACCTGGTTGCCGCGCACGTTCATGAGCTTAGGAATGACCAAGCCGGAAAGGATGCCGATGCCTTGGAAGATGAACAGATGCACGCCGGCGGTGGAGGCATCGTAGCCGATGGATGCGGAGATGGACGGCATCCAATTGGACATGGTGTAGAAAGCGGATGATTGCAGCCCCATGAAGGCCGTCACGTACCACGTCATCGGACGGCGCAGCACGCGGGCGAACACGCCATGCGACGATTGCGTGGAACATGCCGGTCGCTGTGCGGAATGCGGGTTTTGTGCGTTGGCCGTCGTGCTGCGATCGCCAATATCATCGATATCGCCAGTATCGCTGGTTTCGATGGTGCCGCCGGCGGAAGCGATAACGACTTTGCGATTGTGCAGGATACGCAACGCCCACAGCGCGGCGACAACCAGCGGAGGCACACTCCAGAAGGCGAGTGACGCACGCCAACCGCCCCACATCTGCGCAAGCGGCGCGGACAGCAAACCTGCGGTGGCGCTGCCGGCGGTGATGCAGCCGGAATAGACGCCGGTCGCCATCGCGACATGGCCGGCGTAGTCACGTTTTGCGATTACCGGAACCAGAACGTTGCCGACGGCGATGGCGGAAGCGAACACCACCGTGCCCAGCCAGATGCCAACGCCGCCGCCGAACGAGCGGATGGCGTCGCCCGCCGCGATGCACAGCAGGGCCAGCAGAATCGACATGTCGATGCCGATGCGGCGTGCAAGGAACGTGACCAGCGGGCTGACCGCGGCGAAGGCGATCAGCGGAATCGCCGTCAATACGCCCTGCACGCCCTCACCCCACGCAAGGTCGGTTCCCATTTGGGCGAGGACCGGCCCGACGGCGGCGATGGCGGGCCGCAGATTCAGCGATACGAGGAAAATCAAAGCCACCCACAATCCGGTGGAGGACCGGTCGTACGCCAGCATGTTTCGTTTTGAATTCATTCCGTTCCCATTCCCGCTTCCACTTCCGTTTACCGCCGTTCCAACGGGACGTGCCGCGCCTAGATTTTCCCTATCAATCTTCAAGCTCATTGAGCGCATCGAAGCAATCGTTGATGCCTTCGATACGCGCGTGCACCTCGTCTTCGGTATCGACGAGGCATTTTCCGACTTCGTCCACCATCAGGGCGATCAGGGCGAACGCCGCGGTGAAGCTCGTCAGCACGTGGGAGTTCAGCACCACTTTGAAGAAGGCGACGTTACGGCCGATGACGGCGTTGCGCGCCGAAATGTCGCCAATCACCACCACGGTCAGGCCGCGCTCAAGCATCACGTCGATGAGCCGCGAGAAGAAGGGAAGACGCCGGCCCACGCCGATGATGACGATTACGTCGCCTGCCGCATAATCAACCAGATCTTCGGCTATGGACTGGCCTGGATTCGGCAGAATATCAACGTTTCCGCGTAGCCGCATCAGCTGTTCGCGCATGTGCAGCGCCACGGGATAGCCGCTGCGGTACCCGACCACCGCCACATGCGGGGCCGTGGCCATGGCTTGGCATGCGGATGACAGTTGCGCGCGGTCGATGCCTTCAAACGTGCGTTTCAGGCTTTCCTCGTCACGGCGCAGATGGTCGGCGACCAAATCGTCGCACTGGGTGTGCCGTGAAAGCTCCGGAGAGCCAGGACGATGGACACGACGCACGTCACGTCTGAATTCGCCCGCGTTCGCATAGCCGAGCTTGCGATACAGGCGGCTGAGCGTCGGCTGCGAGATGCCGCTCAACTGCGACAATTCCACGGAATTGCAGACCAGCACGTCGGTCAGATGACCCAGAATGAACTGCGCGGCCTCACGTTCCGTCGCAGTCAGCGAATCGAAGGATTCCCGGATGCGCGCCACCAAGCCGAGGTCCGCGGCAGCATTGCCTTCCTCGTCCATGGCGTCCTTCGAAGCCCCCATATTGTCTGAAAGCATAATTCCAGAAGTCACGCTCATCGCCCTTCCCTGCAGTACATTCTCACGCGGCGCATCCGCTCTCCTGACGATGCTACCCCTTGCTTTCTGGGTTTCACCAGGTTTGGCCGCCGACAACTGTCACGACGAATGAAGAATTTCAGATGCCGTAAGCACTGAAATGCATCCATCACAGGCAGTGGCGGCGCCTCTTGGCAACGCGACCCACCATCAGGAGATGACCGACCATGGCAAAAACAGATTACCCCACACAATCAACATCGCATATCGGGCGGATTCGGCATAGAAGAAACGGTGCCAAACCAGCGAAATGGGCGACTAACGCGGCAACAAAATCCCCGACTGCTGCGAACACTGTTGAACGCGTCATCGCGTAGTCTTGAAGCAGGAAGGACGTCGAGCCCAACCAAAGTCATCACGCGAGGAGGCGCATGGCATGGATGGAACAGGCGTGGATGGTCACGGCCATGATTACGGGCGCGATTTTGAACAGGGATACGGGAACGACTTCGGCAACGATTTCGAGCACGACCGTCCGCGTGCGGATTTGGCCATCCACGGCACCATACTGACGCATGGCGTCGAAACATACGGTACCGTCGTCGTACGGGACGGGCGTATCGCATCGGTCGCGTCTGATTCGAACGGTCCCGGCGCGAACGGACGGGCGCCTATCGACGCGGTCGAAACCATCCAGCTGCGTAACGACGAAATATTGATTCCCGGCATCGTCGACACTCACGTGCATATCAACGAGCCGGGCCGCACCGCATGGGAGGGTTTCGCATGCGCCACCCGGGCGGCCGCGGCCGGAGGCATGACCACCATATTGGACATGCCGCTCAATTCCGTTCCGCCGACGCTCACCGTCGAGGCGTTGCGCAGCAAACGGTCATGCGCATTGCATGAATCGTATGTGCAGGTTGGCTTCTGGGGCGGTGTGGACGCGTCGAATCTGGGGCGGCTTCGGGAATTATGGGATGCGGGGGTGTTCGGTTTCAAATGCTTCCTCTCCCCCAGCGGCGTTGACGAATACGGTTCGCTGTCGTATGAGGAACTGGAACGCGCGATGCGCGAAATCGCTTCGTTCGGCGGGCTGCTTGTCTGCCATGCGGAGGATCCGGACGATTTGATGCGGTATGACGGGCACGTGGATGCGTCCTATCGCAGTTTCGAGGCGTCACGCCCGGCCGAATGCGAGGCGAACGCGGTGCGCAAGATCGTACGACTGGTGGCACGCACCGGCTGCCGCACGCATATTCTGCACGTGTCCAGCGGTCTGAGCGTGGACGTGCTGCGGCGGGCGAAGGCCGAAGGACTGCCGGTCAGCGCGGAGACCTGTCCGCATTACCTCACGTTGGATTGCGACCATATTCCCGACAACGCCACCGCGTTCAAATGCTGTCCGCCGATTCGTGATCTGCATGAGCAGGACGCGCTATGGTCGGGGCTTGCCGACGGCACGTTGGATGGTGTCGTCACCGATCATTCCCCGGCCAGCGCGGATATGAAAGCCGCAATCCGATCTGCGCCTGCGATGGCATGACGCTTAACGGCGTCGTCACGCGCACGTTTGTAGCGGGGCGGGACGCGCTCTCCGGAGTGCGGGAGGGGAATCTTATCGTTCGTCCGTGAATCGGAATCCATAAATCAACCATTCAACAAAAATCCCCAACCCGCCGACGGCCGGATGTCATTCGATGTCGGCAGATTGGGGACGGACGAGAATCAGGTCTCAGCCCAGGTAGGCGGCCGGGTTCTGGGCGAACTTGTCGGCGCAACCGGGGTTGCAGAAGTAGTAGGTGACGCCGCCGTATTCGCGGGTCGCGGCCGCGGTGGCCGGATCGACGCTCATGCCGCAAACCGGGTCCTTCGCAACGTTCGCCGCGGAATCGCCCATATTCGAAGCCATGCCGTGGCCGTCATGACCGCCGCAGCAGTGTCCGGCGCCCATCGCGCCCATGTTCTCGGCTTCCTTCTTGGCCTTGTGATCGCTGAACAGTCCCATGATCGTTCCTTTCCGACTGTGCTGGTTGCCATTATTTTTGCTCGGATCGGGCTTGCGTACCCGATACGTCTTGTTTTTCGCCGCCTCCGCGTCCGGATCGAACAGGCGCAGCCGGCTTGCGTTCGTCACCACGCACAACGACGAGAACGCCATCGCGGCGCCGGCGATCATCGGATTCAGCAGCGTTCCGGTGAACGGATACAGCACGCCGGCCGCGATCGCGATGCCGATGCTGTTGTAGCCGAGTGCGAAGCCGAGGTTCTGCGCGATGTTGCGCATGGCGGCATGCGTCAGGTCGAGCGCGTGCACGAGCCCCATGAGCGATCCGCCCATCAGTGTCACATCCGCGGATTGGACGGCCACGTCGGTGCCGGTGCCGATGGCGAATCCGACGTTGGCTCGGGCGAGGGCGGGCGCGTCGTTGATGCCGTCGCCGACCATCGCCACCGTATAGCCTTGCGATTGGAGTTTTGCGATTTCGTCGGCCTTGCGTTCCGGCCGCACGCCGGCGATCACATGACGTTCGTCGATACCGACCTGGCTTGCGATGGCGCGTGCGGTGGTCGGATTGTCTCCCGTGAGCATGACGGCTTCGACGCCACGTTTGCGGAGCAGTTCGATGGCTTGGCGCGAGTCGGCTTTCGGCACGTCGGCGACGGCGACGATGCCGGCGAGATGGCCGTCGATGGCCGCTAGGATCGGCGTTTTGCCTTGCTGCGACAGGAGTTCCATGTCGGCGATGATGGCGTCGAGGTTCGTATCGTGGATGGTCTCGGAGGCAATTTCGGAGGTATCGGACGTAACGTCGGGCATGTCGACGTCAAGGTCGTCGATCAGGTCGGTGTTGCCGACGGCGACGGTGTGCGGCAGACCGCGGAAGGTGACACGCGCGGTGACGCCACGGCCGGCAATCGCCTGAAAATCGGTGGTTTGCGCGAGTTCCGCAACGTCCGCGACGTCGGCTTTTTCCGCAGCTGCGGCAACGATCGCAGCAGCGAGCGGATGCTCGGAATCACGTTCGGCGGCGGCGACAATCGTCAGCAAATCATCGGGACGCCGATGCCACACGCCCAACGGCAGCACATCGGTAAGGGTGGGTTTGCCGGCGGTGATCGTGCCGGTCTTATCCAATACGACGGCATTGACTTTGCCGCATGTTTCCAACGCTTCGGCGGAACGGACCAGCACCCCCATGCGAGCCGCGCGGCCAGTCGAGACCGTCACCGACAACGGAGTCGCCAGTCCGAGCGCGCACGGGCAGGCGATCAGCAGCACCGATACCGCGGCGACCAGCGCGTGCGTGACACGCGGTTCGGGGCCGAACGCGAACCACAGCGCGCACGACCATACGGCGATGAGTACCACGGCCGGCACGAAAACGCCGGAGATACGGTCCGCCAATCGTTGCACGGGGGCTTTCGAGCTTTGTGCGGCGGCCACCATGCCGATGATCTGCGCGAGCACGGTGTCCTTGCCGACTTTCGTGGCGCGGTACCGCAGCGAGCCACCACCGTTGATGGTGACGCCCGTCACTTCGCTGCCCTCGGTTTTGGCGACCGGCATGGCTTCGCCGGTGATCATCGATTCGTCCACGGTGGAGCTGCCGGATATGACGATGCCGTCGACCGGCAGCTGCTCGCCGGGGCGGATGGCGATGATGTCGCCGACGCGCACGTCATCGATGGCGATGCTGGTTTCCTTGCCGTCTCGCACCACGCGGGCGGTTTTCGGTTGCAGACCCGCCAATGCGCGCATGGCTTCACCGGTGCCTTTGCGGGCGCGCGCTTCGAGCAGCTGGCCGACAAGCATAAGCGTGACGACCACACCGACCGCTTCGAAATACGGTTCGCGCGCGTTCTCGGGCAGGACGTTCGGTGCGAAGGTGACCACGCAGGAGTAGGCGAATGCGGCCAGCGCACCAAGGCTGACGAGCGCGTTCATCTCCGGCGAGCGGTGAGCGATCGCGACGAAACCGCTGCGGAAAATCGGCAATGCCGCATAGCCGACAATCGGCAGCATCAGCAGGAATTGCAGCCAGTTCGGCATCGGATACAGCATGAGCATGGTGGAGCCGAACACGGGAATCGTGCAGACGGCCGCCACGATAAGACGGGTGATGAGGGCGCGAATTTCCGATTCCGATCCGCGCGATTTGCCCGAATCACCCGAACCGGACGTTTGGACGGCGCCTTTTTGCGCGCATTGCACGCCTGTTTCCGCGGAACCGGATGCGTGGGCACCGTCAGCAGTCGCGCGAATGTCCGAATCGCCGGAATCGGACATACTGGCGCCGACGGAACCAACCGCGGAACCGGCGGCGGCACCGACACTTGCATGCTTTCCCGGCAGTATGCGCAACGTGCCGTGCAGCATGTTCATACCGCATGCGAAGGGATACTCGCCCGGCTGGTCGGGATGAAGCGTCAGCGTGGTCGTGCGGAAGGCGGGCAACGCAAGATCGACCCCGAAATCGGAGAACACGACATGCGACGAGCATTCGCCGTCTTCCTTGCGATCGAAGATCAGCCGCAACGGCATGCCCGCTTCAGCTTCGATGACGGCTGGGTTATACCCGCCTTTGACTTCGACGACCGCTTCCTGCACGCCGTCGCGCAACGGCGCACGATACGCTTTGCGCGGTGCGAAGAAGAACCACAGCACGCCCGCCGTGACGAGCAGCGCCATAATAAGCGCGATTGCGATGTGCATATTCCAGCCGCCTTCCGTCCGTGATTGGCCTTCGATTTCGGCAAACACCATCACAATATACCCCTATAGGGTATATTGGCAAGAGGGACGAGCAACCTTCAGCCGTAGATAAAATTTTCAGCGCAGCGAGGAGGACGATATGAACGTCACACAACACGGGTACGCAAGCGACCAGAAGAGGATCATCGCACGATTGAATCGCATCGAAGGGCAGGTGCGAGGCATTCGGCAGATGACGGAAAACGGCGAATACTGCATCGACATTCTGACGCAGATTTCCGCAGCGGACAGCGCGCTGAAGTCGGTGGCGCTACTGCTGCTCGACGACCATCTGCACCATTGCGTCGCCAAAGCCGCGGCGGAGGGCGGTACCGTTGCCGACGAAAAGCTGGCGGAAGTCAGCGCCGCCATCGCACGCCTTGCCAAGTAATCGGAACAGATCCGCCATAAAAAACTGCCGACGGAAGACACATGCACCCGTCGGCAGTTTGAAAAAAGAATTACGGTTACAGGTCGAGGAAGTGGTCGAGGCCGACAGTCAGACCCGGGTAGGTTCCGGTGGAGACCTTGCGCACGGCCAGCAGCACGCCCGGCATGAAGGAGATGCGGTCGAAGCTGTCGGCGCGGATGGTCAGCTGTTCGCCGGAGTTGCCGAACAGCACCTCCTCGTGGGCGTTGAGGCCGCGAAGACGCACGGCGTGCACGTGGATGCCGTCCACCACCTGGCCGCGGGAGCCGCCGTCGGTTTCGGTGGCGTCCGGAACCGGGCCGAGACCGGCCGCCTTGCGCGCTTCGGCGATGCCCTGCGCAGTGTGGAAAGCGGTGCCGGACGGAGCGTCCACCTTGGTCGGGTGGTGCAGTTCGATGACTTCCGCGGATTCGAAATACGGCGCCGCGACCTTTGCGAAATGGTCGGCGAGCACCGCGGAAATGGCGAAGTTCGGCGCGATGAACACGCTCTGGCCCTCACGCGGAGCTGCTGCGAGCGCGGCACGCACCTGGTCGAGCTTCTCTTCGGTCCAGCCGGTGGTGCCGACCACCACGTCGACGCCCTGCTTGACGAGGGCGAGCACATTGCCCAGCGACACGCTCGGCACGGTGAACTCCACCACGACGTCGGTGTTTTCGGGGGTGATGGCGGCCAGGTCGTCGCCTGCGTCGAGCGCGAGCGCGAGTTCGGTGTCGGCGGCGGCATTGACGGCGTCGACCACATGCGAGCCCATACGGCCCTTGGCGCCGACTACGGAAACCTTGATCATTGCAGCTCCTTGATGTTTTCGCGGGCGCGCGCATGTTGCGCATGTCGTACGTTTGCCGTGCGCATGTGTTCGAAATCGCGTGTCCGCGTCCATAACGTGTTCCACTTATGAATCTAAAGAGACGCTTCGACGCGGAGGCAGGCGGCTATGACGCTTGACGATCGAACGTCGGTCAGCCGCGGCGACGCGCCAGCAGCCAGCCAATCAGCGCGAACGGAATCGAACAGCCCACGAACACGGCGGGCAGGCTCAATCCCACGCTTGGATTGAAATGGTCGAGCACGATGCCGGTGATCATGGAGCCGAACGACGCACCCATCGTGCCGGCGGTGCTCACCCAGGACAGGCCTTCGGTGAGCGATTCCTCGGGCACGGTCTCCTTGACGAGGAGGTTGCCGGAGGCGAACACCGGCGAAATGGTCAGGCCGGTGAGGATCTCCACCAGTCCCATCACGATCAGGTTGCCCTGGCACAGGTGGATCACCACGAAGCCGACGGTCATCAACGCGAGGAACATGATCATGTGACGCCAACGGGAGCCTTTGAGCTCGCGCGAGCCGAAGACCAGCGCGCCCATGCAGGAGCCGACGGCCAGCATGGCCAGCTGCACGCCCAGCACGGAGTCGAGGTGCAGCGATTTCATGACGGCGGTCATGGACGTGTCGAACGCGGTGAACGCCATGTTGAACACGATGAACACGGCGAGGAGCGGCAGCACGCCCGCATAGGTGAGCACATTGCGCTTGTTGCGGTCGCGGCCGTCCGTCTTGAGCCGGTCGAGGTCGAAACGATTCGCGGAAGCAGCAGTACCGTTCGCAGCGGCACCAGCGGCCGCCAATCGCACGTCCGCATCGTCGGCATCGGCCGCGACGACCGTGATTTCGCGCAATACCGGCGGCTGCGTGTCGCGCAGCGCGAAAAACACGGCACCGCCGACCGCGCAGGCGATGGTCGGCACGAACAGCTGCGATACGGGGTGCACGGACGCGGCCAGGAACGCCGCCAGAATCGGTCCGAAGATGAATACGATTTCGTCGATGGCGGATTCGAGCGCGTACGCGGTGTTGAGCAGCTCCCCCTTGCCGGCGCGGTCGAGCACATACGCCCAACGGGTACGTACGAGCGCGCCGAACGCGAACTGCGTCATACCCATGACCACGGCCAGTACGAACAGCAGCGGAATCGGCACGCGCATCAGTGCGGCGAACGCGAAGCCCAGCATGACGATGACCTGCACCGTCAATACCACCGGACCGACCTTGCGTTGGCCGAACCGGTCGAACAGGCGCGCGTACAACGGTGTGACGGCTGCGGTGGCGAGCACGTATGCGGCGCTCATCACGCCGGCGATCGTCCAATTGTCGTACATGTGGTTGAGTGCGAGCACGATGCCGAGTCCCATCATGGACATCGGCAGTCGTGCGACGGCACCGGACGCGCAGAACGCTTTCGTTCCAGGTATGGAGAACAGCCGCGCATACGGCGATGCGGCGTCCGGTGATGTATTCGGGCTGACGGTTGCGTCATTCGCAGCCATGATCGAAACTCCTTAACTGTTGTTGCGTCCGGCATGTGCGCCCGCCCACACATGCTGCACGAGGGTAGCGGCGTTCCTCCACAACGCTGCCTGCATAGCGGTTTCTCCCGCAGGCAGGCCGGAAAGCGCCGCTCCCCCGCTTTCTTCGGTCAAGGAGCCATTGCGCACCGGCACTAGTCGTTGTCGGATTGCTGCGGAATTCCGTAGCTCAACTCGGCAAGGATCTCTTCTTCTGTTTTGTCGAGGGCGTCAAGCTCCCGATCGGCCTCGTGAGGCTCACTCACATAGTAGAGACAGGCGTCGATTGCATCCAACGGCACCCCTTCCATCGCCGCGAGCAGCAGGCGGTACAGGTCGAGCTGTGCGAGCTTCTCCTTGATTTCATCCGGTTTGCGTGGTTTTACGCCGGTTTTCCAATCGACCACGGTGTAGCGTTTCGTCTCGTCCGTTTCGTCGAGACCGCCGAAGAACACCGCGTCGAGTTTGCCGTTGACGATGGTGCCGAGCTGGGGCATGTCGACGACGAGCTGGCGTTCCGCCCATGCTGGACGTCGTTTTGCCCACGGCGAAGCGACGAGACGACGCTGCCAAGCGGCCAGTTTCCGTTCGTCTCGCAATTGGGCGTCCTGCGATGGTGCGTCCTGCGATTGCACGCCGCCGTTGTCCGCGTCGACTTGCGTATCACCTATCAATGCGATCAGTTCCGCACGCGACTGCGCGGCCATACCGGCAGCACCTTCCGTACCGCCGATGCCGTCGACGTCCGCATCCGCCATGATGAAACGCTCAGCCCATGCGTGGAACCGCGTGCCGAGCTGTGCCGCCGGCGAGGCGACGTGCGGAATCGGACGGACCAGACCACGCCAGTAGGCGCGGGAGTCACGCTCGCCCATGGAACCGGCGCGCGCTTGCAGCGAGGTGACGTTTTGGCGGCCGGCAGCAAGGATACGTTCGCCTTTGGCACGCACGGCCTCGTCGAAGGCGTCCTGCGATTCGCCTGCGTCAGCCGCGTCCGGTTCCGGCATGAGATGTTCGTCGGCGACGAGCAGTTTGGCGAGACGCAGCAGTGAGTTTCCGGTTTCCGGCGATGGCGTGGCGGATTCATCGGCAACGTCGCCCTGCGTTCCCGTGGATTCAGCGATATTCGGTTCGTCGGATTCGACGGCACGTACCTGTTCGGCCGCGGCACGCAGCCTGTCGGCGACATCGGCGCTCAAATCGCACGGCCAAGGCAAAGTATGGTCGTCCGAGACCGGTTCGAGCGGCGTGTTCCACGCATCGCCCACCACGGCATTCTCGAAATCGCGGGCGTGTTCGCCTACGAAATAGCCGTCGGGCAGGTCAAGTCCCAGCGTGTGCGGGGAGCCGTCCACATCGTCGGACAAGTTGTCCGGTTCGCGTACCGCGGTGACGATTCCGTTCATCGAATCGCGCGTCTCCAGCCAGAAATTCGACGGCGCGGCGCTTTTCTTTCCCTCCGCCAGGCGGGAGTCGCGGCTCGTCTCGTTGCATCCGCTGTATACGAGCAGCGCCTCGTAGCGGGCGCGCGTCAACGCCACGTAGGCGAGACGGCGTTCGTCGGCGTGCAGTCGGCGGCCGTATTCCTCCTGTTGCGTCAGGTACAGGCTTGCCGGATCCATTCCTTCCATATCGTCGACGGCCATGGTTCGCAAGGTGCCGAACACCTCGTCGTCGATCACTTCCGCATCGTCCAATCCGTCGAGCGATTCCACGGGATTGCCCCCGATGGGCGCGTCGTGCGGGAATCGTGGCAGGATATCCGCGTCGGCGCGCACCGGAACCGGCACCGCGGACGGGTCTTCCAGCCAAGTGTGGGCTTTTTCGAAGTATTCCGGCGGCTCCCATACGCCGTCGCGCCGACCGCCCGGATGGTCTTCGTCCGTTTTGACGCTCAGGTGGTCGCCTTGACTGGACGGGAAGGTGCCGTCGCGCATGCCGACCACGGCCACGGCGTCCCATTCCAGGCCTTTCGACTGGTGCACGGTCATGAGCACCACATCGACGGGGGTATCTGGTGCGGTGGCGTTGTCGTCGGACGCGTCACGCAGCGAATCCACCCACGAGATGAACGCGCGCAGGCTTGGCGTGCCCTGCGCGGCGATTTCCTGCAAGTAGGTGTCCACCAGAGACAGCATCGCGTCGAGTGACGAAGCGGCATGCGATGTGGCACGATTGCCGGCATCCGGATGCCGCATCCGTTCGGCGAGCAGCAGGTCGATGTCCAGTCCGAGCGCGGTGATGGCCATGCGCACCACTTCCGGCAACGGATGGCCGGCCGTGCGCTGCACCTGTTGGATGACGCGACCGGCGTGGATGACGCTCGCGGCTCCCGTACGGCTCAATACGCCGTCGACGAGGTGCCGCAGATCGCCGCGCAGCAGCACGTCGATCAGGAAGACGGCGTTGGGCACTTGGTCGCGGTAGGCGCGCACGGTGGCGCGGATGTCGGCGTCGGACGGATTCGCATCCGCCTCCACGATGCCGGCCGACACGAGCGCGCGGTAGCGTTGCGCGGTGTTGAGCCGTTCGGCGATGCCGGCGAGCGCCTGCAGATCGTCGGCGGACAGGCCGAATCGTGGCGTGGCGAGCAGCCGCATGAGCGCGGCGCTGTCGGTGTGGTCGCATACGACGTGCAGCAGGGCGAGGATGTCTTTGATTTCGGGACGTTCCAGGAGTGCGGCCTGGCCGACGACGAGTGTGGTGAGGCCGGCTTGTTCCAGTGCGTCCTCGTAGGCTGGCATCTGCGTTTTGGAGCGGAACAGGAGCGCCACGTGCGGACGGTTGTCTTTGGCTCCGTCGGCGAGCTCGTTTTCGGTTGGCGTGTGCAGTGTGATCGCTTGTTTGGCGAAGCGTACGATGGCGTCGATTTCCTGGCCGAATGTGGCGTAGCCGAGCACGCCGAGCGTACCTTCGGGGGCATTGTCGATGTTGGCGAGCGGGGGCACGTCCACTTCGCGCATAATCGAGCTGCCGCGACGTCTGGCGGGCAGGCGCAATGGTTTCGTCAGATTGTTGGCCGCTTCGAGCACCATGCGCGAGTTACGTCGGGTGACGGTCAGCGTGTAGGGCTTGTCGGTGGCGTCGTGGCCGAAGTCGTGTTGCAGCATGCGGAATGCGCCTGGGCTGGCTCCTCGCCATGCGTAGATCGATTGGAAGGGGTCGCCGACGGCGTTCACCGCGCTGCGATGGGTGGAATCGGCGTGGAACAGTGCGGTCAGGAGGGCCGCCTGCGTGGTGGAGGTGTCTTGGTATTCGTCGAGCAGCACGTGCGTGTAGCGTTTGCGGTAGGTGGCTCCGATGGAGGGGAATCGGGTGACGAGTTGGAATGCGGCGATGGTGAAGTCGCTGAATTCGGCCATGTTGAGGGCGCGTTTTTCGGCGTGGTAGTCGGCCACGAGGTCGAGTAGCAGGTCGCGTTTGCGGGCCGTGCCGGCCAATTGCGCGGTCTTGTAGACGCAGAGTTGGTGGCATTGGGCGCGGTATTCGCGCATGCGGGTTTCGAAGGCGGTGTCGGATTCCTTTTTCTTCTGTTTCGGAGCCTTGCCCACTTTCGGCTCGTCATCGGGAACGTCCTCGTCTTCAAGCGCTTTGGCCACTTGCGCCACGAACGCCTTATCCCATGCGCGCACGCGTTCCACGGCTTCGTCGAAGCCGGTGCAGTCGCTGCCGATCATGGCTCCTGCGATGGCGTTGGATAGGGTGAACACGTTGCCGGCGATGGTGGAGAATTTGCCGAGTTCGTCGCCGCCTTGGTCGAAGGCCATGAGCTGGTCCATGTGCTTGTCGAGCACGGTGTGGATGAGCTGCAGCGCTCCGGCTTCGCTCAATGGCTGCGTGTTTTGGTCGAAGCCGACGAGCAGGCCGTATTGGCGCACGATGGTTTGGAAGAACGCATCATAGGTGGAGACTTCCGGTTTGAGGAAGGCGACGCGTGTACCGCGTCCGGCTTGGTTGCGTGTCACGGCAGCGGAGACGCGCGAAAGCAGTTCGGAGGCGGCTTTGCGTGTGAAGGTCAGGCCCAGAATCTTCTCGGGACTGATGCCCTGGTCGATGAGGGTGATGATGCGGCGGGTCATGGTGTAGGTTTTGCCGGAGCCGGCGCCCGCCACCACGACCACGTCCTCGTATGAGGGGGCTTGGATGACGGCGGCCTGTTCCGGACTGTCGGTGAATTTCGGCGTGGCGGCCGGCACAGTGCCCATCGCATCGCCCTTTGCTGTGGCCCCGTTCGTTGACATGCTTCCGTTCATACCGTTACTCCCGTTCATGCCACGGTCCTTTCGAATACGGTGTTCTGCTCGCCTTGGCAGGCCGGGCAGACCCCACTGCCGTACGTTCTGCAGTATCCGACGTGTTCCACGGTCGGACGCGCGGTGATGCGGGTGGCCCGGCTCGCCGCGGCCGCATAGAAGACGCGGGAGATCATGGTCAGCGACCATACCGTCATCTTCGACCGCGATTCCAGAAGTTGCTTCCAATGTTCTTCGCTGACCTGCGCCGGCCGTTCGACGTCGTCGAGGCCGCTGGTGAAGACGCTGGCCATTTTGGGCACGTATTTGCGGGGTATGAAATCGCCCGCGTTGATGCTTCCGCCGGCGAACAGCGCCTGCTGGTGGTACGCTTCGTCGCCTTGCCCTTTGCGTGGCGCGGGTGCCGCGTATTCCATGACGTGGAACAAGGCGCTTTGGGTGATGTCCGGCATGGCTGCGATCGCCTGCGCGCCGCGTTTTCCGCCGTGTTCCGGGAAGGCGAGGCCCAGCTGGTAGCAGACGAGCTGCAGGTCGCTGAACAGGGAGCGTCCGTTTGGCACTTTGCCGGTTTTGTAGTCGATCAGCCGTACCTGTTCGCGGCCGTCTGCGGTACGGCGGTGTTCAAGACGGTCGATTCTGCCCGACAGGCGTACGGTGAGCCGGTCGCTCATGCCGGTTTCCGGCCAGCCGTCGACGAGCGCGCCCATGATGGCGATGAGTTCGTCGCGGGAGATCGGAGCGTTGCCGTCGATGGCGTTGTAGGCGTCGAGGATGTCGTCGAAGTCGAATCGCGCGGCGAACTGCCGTTCCGCTTCGGCATGGTCCAATGTTCCCACGGTGATGGTTTCGGTGTTGTTCGACGGGTATCCCGTACGGTTCGACTTGACGAAATATGTGGCGATGTTGCGCAATGCGACCGATGCTTTCGCGTCTTTGCCGAGCGCCTTGTACCGTTCCTCGGGGTCGTCGATGGCGTTGAGGTCGCCACGTAGGGTCTTGTATCGGCTGATCATCCATTGGGTGATTTCGTCGATGTTGTCCTCGTCGCTTACCGCGGTGTGGTTTTGGGGCAGGTCGAGGCCGGCTTCGGTGGCCTGTTGCGCGACGGCGTGGATGAGCGAGCCGAAGCTGGTGGCCGCGCTGCCCATGCGTGGGCCGGCGAAACGGTTCTCCAGCATCCAGCACACCGGGCACGCCCACAAACTGTCCACGGCGGATGGAGAAAGGGTGACCACATCGGATTGGCCGTCTGTTTTTTCGATGGATTCCGGTTGTTCGATAAGCTTCGCCTTGTCGGCATGCTCCGTTTTTCCGTCAGATTCCATCTTGCCGTCGATTTCCGTCATATCGTCGGCTCCCGCATGTTCCGTAAGGAACGCCCAATTGTCGGGATTCGCGGCGGCGATGCCATGCGATGCCAACAACGCCAAGGCTTGCGCGGCATCGCGCGCTTGGGGGGAATCGGCCGGCGCATGGGCCAGCACGCTTCGCGCGGCGGCGACCAGGCCACGCGGGTCGGCTTCCAGTCCCGCGTATTCGCCGGCCTCGCCGACCGCCGTGTACACGCGTGTTTCCGCATCGGCATCCCGGTCGCGGTCGAACCATTCCGGCAGGTAGCCGTAGAGGAAGTCGGACGGCACATGGTCTTCGTTGAGGACCGCGCTTACCGTCACGCGCTCATCGGCGCGGGTGAGCGCCACAAGGAGGCTTTTCTGTTCGGAGGCGAGCACCGCGGCGAGCTGCGCGTTTTCGCGGCCTGCGGAGGTGACGATGTCGTCGGACAGTCGTCCATGCAGCATGATGTCAGCGAGCTCCTCCCCGCCAAACAGGGTATTGCGCGGCGCGAGGTTCGGCCATTGGCCTTGTTGAAGCGCAGGCATGAACACGAGTTTCCAATGCTTTCCAGCCGCTCCGGCGGGCGTGGTGAGCGTCACGGCCTGATCGATCGGCGCGGTGTGCGCCAGGGAGTCGGCTTCGATGGCGAGCGCGCGGACCTGTTCGATGAACGCGTCGATGGTGTGCGCTGCCGTCACGCCGTTCGATTCGCCGCCGGACGCGTAGCTGAACAGGCGCATCGCGGTGTCGAGCCGGTCGTTGGCCGCGCGGCCTTCGGCGTTGTTGCGCAACGCCGTTTTCTGCCAGATTCCGGCTTTGCCGAACGCCTGCCATGCACAGTCGAGCACGTATTGCGGTTCGTAGGATGTCAGGCGTGCCTCCGACCGCAGGGTATCGTCGAGCGTTTTCCACAGGCGTGCGAAGGCTTGCGCTTGGGGGTCTTTGCGGCCCAGTACGGAGGCGATCGCGTCGAGCACGCGGTCGGTGTCGCCTTCCAATAGCAGGATGTACAGCGCGTTCATGCCGAAGGATGGTTCGTCCGCGTCCTCAGCGGCACGCTCTCCCGTCATCAGCCGGTCGTCGGTGTCGATTGCCGGCAGGCCCATGTCGGCAGCGTTTTCCGTGTCCGACGCCGATGCCGCCGCGCGTGCGGTGTGGAAGGCTTCGACGTAATCGTTCCAATCGTCGATCAGCTGTGGCAGCAGCGCGCGTCCGGACGCGTCGGACGTGGTCGGATCGGCTGTATCGTCATGCAAAACCGTGGCCAGCGAGCCGAGCGCGTTCATCGCCGATTCGACCACGCACAGCCGAGCCGGACGTTCGCCGGGGGTGGTGATCAGCGGCGAGTTCATGATTGATGCGACGCGTGAGCGCACGTATGCGCCGGCCGTGTCGAGGTTCATGGACGAGGTGGCGATGCCTTGCCGTTTCAGTTCGGCCAGTTCGATCATGGAGAACAGGCCCTGCACGAACGGTTCGTCCTTGAGGGGGCGGGTCACGCTCGAATAGCGTACGGGCACGCCGTCGGCGCGTAGCCGTTCGCCGAACGTGCGCACGGTGGCGTTGTCGTGGGCGATCACGGCCATGTCGTTCCAGTCGCGGCCGTGTTCGAGATGTTCGGTTTTGATTTTCCACACCACGTCGTCGAGTTCTTCGACGGTGGAACGGTACATCGCGGCTTCAAGACTGCCGTCGTGCGTCTCCGGTATGGCGATGGCCGGCATTTTGCCGGGGCGGTTCGCCAGCGCATCGTCGGTCGATTCCGTGCTGGCGATGGTCAGGCTCACGCGGCTCGTCACCGCGGCCAGGTCCGTGCCTTCGGCCATATGGGACGGTTCCAGCCGTACCAGTCGCGCGCCCAATCGCGATTGCGCCATGTTGAACAAATATTCAGGGTACGATCCGCGGAACGTCTGCACCGCCTCGTCGGGGTTGCCGACGAGCAACAGTCGCACGCCACGGTTGCGCAATGCGGTGAGAAAGTCGAAGCCGGCGAGTGTGGCGTCCTGGAAATCGTCGACGATGACGAGTTTCGGCAGGTCGGACGTTTCGGCTTCGCTCACGGCGGCCGCGGCGTCGATCATGAGCTGCGAGGCGTCGAGACGGTATTGGTCCAGATATGCCTCGTTGATGGCCTGGTTGTATTCGGCACGCAGCGCGAAGGCGAGCCGCCATTGCACGCGCAGTCGTTCGCGTCGTTCGTCGAGCGTGCCGTGCTCGTCGGCAGCGCGGGCGATCAGCATGTCTTCGAGTTCCGGTTTCGCGCCGATCTCGTTCATGCGGGCAAGCATGTCGCGCAGCTGGTTGGCGAAGGCGTCGGTGGCGTCGTCCACCACCATGCCCGACCAGTCGGCGACCACGAAGTAGGTGCGCAATAGCGCGCAGGTGGAGCATTCGTCGCCGTGCTCGGCATGTTCGGCATGCCTGGCGAGCACACGGCGGATGACCACGTCCTGTTCGGCCCCGTTGAGCAGTTTCGGCAGGGGTTGTCCGGCATGCGATCGCACGGCGGTCATGATGCGGAACGCGACGGCTGGCAAGGTGGTGACGGGGCGCGCCTGCGAGATCGCGGACAGTTCGCGGATCACGGTGTCGCCGAGCCGGTCGGCCACCTGTCTGCCGGAGACCGTCATCACGGCGTACGCGTCGCCATGCCGCTTCATCGCGGCGACCAGCATGTCCAGCGCGAACCGGGTCTTGCCGCTGCGGGGTGCCCCCGCAACCAATGTCACGTCATCGAGATCGTCCACATCCATCATGTCTCCCCAGCTTAGCCGAACGGTCCGGCCACGAATCGCATATCATCGTCCGAAGCCGTCCTGAAAACGTCATCGTGGACACCGCCATCTTTACATATGGACATCGATACCCTCTACAAAGTTTTTCGGACACCGCCACCAATAAGATTGACTAGCGGCGCAGCCCGGGAAGGTTCAACAGCGAACAGACGGCCTGCCCATGACGACGAGTACGGTCGAAGCATAGACGCAACGCACGGAACCGGGCAGGAACTACAAGAAAGAGGAAGCATGGAAGCCTCAAGGAGCATTCCCCCTCAGATTCCCGGCTACACACTGATCAAACGGCTGGGCTCCGGTTCCGAAGCCGACGTGTACCTGTACCAGCAGCTTTCCCCGGCCCGTCAGGTGGCCATCAAAATCAGCAAGAACACGCTCGACCCACGTGCCGCGGTCCGCTTCCGTTCCGAAGCGAATTTCATGGGGCAGATCTCCACACACCCCTACATTCTTTCCGTCTATGAAAACGGCGTGACCGTCAACGGGCGCGGCTACACCGTGTTCGAATACGCTCCGGGCGGCAATTACAAGACGTTCCTCGAGCATGGCCGTCTCACCGCCGACCAGATGCTCACCGTCGGCATCGATCTGGCGAGCGCGCTGTTCACCGCGCATCGCAAAGGCATCATCCATCGAGACATCAAGCCCAGCAATATTCTCATCAACGCGCACAATATGCCCATGCTCGCCGATTTCGGCATCGCCGGGACCGTCTATGGGCGTCCGGGTGTCGGCTTCACCATCGCGTGGGCCGCGCCGGAGGTGCTTGCCCAAGGCGGTGGCGGTAATGAATCGTCCGATATCTATTCGCTTGGCGCCACGCTGTTCGCCATGCTGATCGGCCAATCGCCGTACGAGTATTTCTACGCCGATGTGCTGGGCGATTCCCAACGGCAGGTGCGGGCCGAACGGCTCAAGTCCGTCATTCTCAACAATCCGCTGCCCAAGCTCAACCGTCCCGACGTGCCGGCCGAAGTGGAACGGGTGTTGCGTAAGGCCTTGAGCCGTACGCCCGAGGATCGTTACTATTCCGCGTTGGAGCTCGCGCGCGACATGCAGCGCGTGCAACAGGCCTTGTATGGCCGTGCCGTGCAGACCACCGTCGAGGGTGTGCCGGATTATCCGCAGAACATGTACGCGCAGACTTCCACATTCGACCAGTCCGCCCCGGTTGCGAAACAGCATGCCCGGTGGGTGAAGCCGTTGGCCGTCACGGTTGCTGCGGCGGCCGCCGTGGTCGTGATGGCGTTGGCGTTCGTCACCGTCGTCATGCCGAATATGGATGCGGCTTCCGACAACAGCAAGGTGCAGGTGCAGAACCATGGCACCCAGAACCATGCCGAGAACGATCCCGATTCGGCGATCACGTCGGGCAGTGTGCCGAGCGTGCAGGATCTTACGGGCGAATACACCGCCGACGGCAAAGTGCGGTTCACGTGGGTCAATCCTTCGCCGAAGGATGGCGATTCGTACGCGTGGTCGCTGGTCGGCGATTCGGGAACCGACCCGAACGCGCAGGGCACCACCACGGAGTCGACGAGTATCGAAATCGATCCGGCCGACGGCGCGCAGACGTGCGTGCAGGTGAGTCTGGTTCGCGCGGACCGGCAGATGTCCGAGAATCCCATGATCGCGTGCGCGGCCAAGCCGTGAGTTTGCGGCCGGATGCGGGTGACATGAACCGATACGAACCAATACAGCCCGGCATGCATGCGGGCAAACAGGTAGGCGCATGCGGTTGGATGCGCGGTCAAGCAAAGTTTGGGCACAATCAGGGAAGAGCCAGTCGATGAGCAAGCATAGGAACGCCGAGAACCAGTCGGCGCAATCGTACGAACGGCAGTTGCGATTCGGGTCGATGCTGCGCAAGCTGCTGCCTTCCGGCAGTCGCCGGTGGATCACGCCGATCGTCATGCTGCTGCTGTTGCTGGGCATCGTCGCCGGGGCCGTCATCGTCAGTTCGGTGACGCAACGTCACGTGCAGCTCGACGATGGCACCGTGTGGGTCACTTCGCTCAAGGACCGCAAGGCCGCCCGTTTCAACGTGCGCAACCGGGACGCCGATGCGGGCGTCGCCTCCACTGCGGCCCGGTTCGACGTGGCCCAGCATGATGGCTCCACCGTGATCTCCGAAGGTACGAAGGCCAGCAACATCGAGGCCTCCACCGTCAGCGAAAGCGGCAACACCACCATCAAATCGGATATGCGGACCGTCGTCGGAGGCAACACCGCGGCGTTCATCAACGTCAAGACGGGCAATGTGTGGGTCGGGTCAGCAGATGATGTGAAATCCATGAATCCGACCACCGATTCGCCGAAGATGAAGCTGGGGTCGGGTGGCCGTATCGCGGTGACGCATGACGGTGTCGTCTACGGCTATCGCGCGTCCGACGGCGCGGTGCTCAGTGTCGACGGGCCTCAGGGAACGCCCGGCAAGGATGCGACGATCAAGGGCGCCACGAATGTCGAATCGTTCACCGTGGTCGGCAAGACGCCGGTCGCAGCCGGTGCCGGCAAGGTGTTCTGGCCGAAGGGCAGCGCGGATATCGGCATGCAGGGTCAGGCGACGTTGCAGGCGCCGTCCACGGATGGCAGGCAGACTGGCTGGGTGGCGGTTTCCACGCCGCGGGGCATCGCCATGGTCGATTTGGGTAGTAAAAAGGTCACGCAGCTGCCGAATGCCGGCAAGGGCGATGCCGTGCAGCCGGCGTCCACCAATGGCTGCGTGTTCGCCGCGTGGGCGCAGAAGGCCAACAATTACATCAGGGTGTGCGCGGCGAACGACAAGGACGCACAGTTTTCCTCGTTGGAAGATGTCAATCCCACCTCGCAGCTCGTGTTCCGCACCAACCATCGTCTGGTGGTGCTCAACGACGTGGTCAACGGCAATGTGTGGAATCCGCAGGAGTCCACCAAGGTCATCAAAATCCAGTGGAACAAGGTGGAGACCAAGCAGTCGAAGCAACAGCAGCAGAACAACGACAGCGCCAACAACCAGCATAATTTCAGCAAGAACTGTTCGGCGCAGTCGGGGCAGATCAAGGCCGTGGACGATTCGTTCGGCGCGCGCGTGGGATCGCAGCAGATTCTCGACGTGTTGCGCAACGACGAGCAGACCGACTGTTCCGTGCTGCGCATCACGTCGGTGAGCGCTCCGGATGGCGCGAACATCACCGTCTCCCCCGTCTATGACGGCCGGTATCTGCAGCTCGACGCCTCCGGTGCCGCCGCGGGCAACGTGTCCTTCAGCTATGAGATTTCCGACGGGCGCGGGCAGACGTCCAGCGCCACCGTGTCGCTCACGCTGGCCGGCGGCGACGACCATGCGCCGCTGCAGAGCGACACTCCGCCGGAAATCGACGTGGAGCAGGGTGCTTCGTACACCGCGAACGCGTTGGGCAGCTTCTCCGACCCCGACGGCGATCCGCTGACCTTGGTGTCGGCATCGCCGCAGAACACCGATCAGGTGACGGTGTCCACGCGAGCCGACGGACAATTGGTCTTCAACGCCGGTTCGATGTCGTCCGGCAGGGCGGGCATCGAGGTCACGGTGTCCGACGGCCAGCAGACCGGCATCGGCATGATCTACTTCTCCGTGAAGCCGGCGAACACGCTGGGCGCGGTCATCGACCCCGTGGTCAAACAGACCACGCCCGACACCCGCACCACCATCGCGCTCAAACCGTACGTGCACGGCACGTCCATCGAACCGGCCGAATTGACCGCGGTGGAGACGCCGTCCGGCGCGGCCACCACCATGAACGCCACCGACATGTCGATCACGTTCACCGCCTCCAATCCCGGCACCTACTATGTGCCGTACACCATCACGCAGGGTTCCATTCCGTCGACCGGTCTGGCTCGTGTGGAGGTGCAGGCGGTGGCCGGAGACGCCGCCAAGCCGATCGCGGCGAACGATGTGGCGCTGCTAGGCGCGGACAATACCGCGATTGTGGAGCCGCTTGCCAACGACGTCGACCCGATGGGCGGCGTGCTGTCGGTGACCAGTGTCACCGCGGACGCGCAAAGCGGCATCAAAACCGGTGTGGTGAGCAACAAGCGCGTCTATATCACCGCGCGTCAGGTGCCGACCGAGCCGGTGCGGATCTCCTACACCGTGGCCAACGCGGCCGGATCGTCGACCGGCGTCATCGTCCTGCAGCCGCCGGCGCTGACCACGTCGAATTCCGTGCCGAAGGCCGAGAACATCACCACACAGGTGCGCACCGAAGGCATCGTGTCCGTGGACGTGCTCGACCATGTCACGTATTCCGACGGCACCACGGTGAGCCTGCAGAACGACTTGCAGTATGACAAGAACACGTTCAAGGGTCTGGTGTTCGTGTCCGGCGACACCGTGCGCTATCAGGCCACCAGACAAACCGGCTCCTTCCCCGTCACCTACACGGTGAAGGACAATCTCGGCAACGCGGCCTCGGCCACCATCACCATCAACGTGCATCAGAAGGACGCGTCCAACAAGGCGGCTCCGACACCGTCCGACGTCGAGGCGCAGGTGGCGGCCGGGCAGAAGGTGCAGATTCCGATCACGCTCACCGGCATCGACGCTGACGGCGATGACGTGCAGCTGCTCGGCTTGGGCAACAAAGCGCCGAAACTGGGCCGTATCAGCGAGGTGGGCGCCACGTATCTGGTGTATGAGGCGTATGCCGATTCGTCCGGAACGGACACCTTCTCCTACGCCGTGGAGGATTGGACCGGTCAGAGGGCCACCGCGCAGGTGCGTGTGGGCGTGTTCAAATCCGGAGCCGATTCGGGTGTGTACGCGCGCGACGACGAGATCACGCTGCGTCCGAACACCGCGGCCACCGTGCCGGTGGCGCAGAACGACATTTCCGGGGACAATACTGATCTGACCGTGGCCAAGGACGTGGAATCGCAAGGCATCGGCGGCATTCAGGTCGTTGACAACATGCTGTCGTTCACCACGCCGAAGCAGGCGGGCACGTATTACGTGGTCTACACCGTCAAGGACAAGGCTGGCCTGTCCGATTCGGCGACGTTGACGGTGAATGTCGACGAGAACGCCGCCATCGACCCGCCGACCGCGTACGATTACCGTGTTCCGGCCGCCGCCACGATCGACAAGAAATCCGTGGACGTGGACGTTTCGCAGTGGATTGCCAATCCGTCCGGCACCGCCGACGAGCTTCAGGTGGGCGTGGATCCTTCCGCGACCGACCATGCGCATGTCAAGGGCGGCAAGGATTCCACCATCATCACCGTTGATCTGACCGATGAGGTGCGCGCGGTGCCGTACACCGTCACGAACACGACGTACGGCATCACGTCCACCGCGTTCATCCAAGTGCCCGCATATGGCGTGTTTCCGCCGGTTCTGCGTCCGAAGGCGCCGGCGTTGAAGGTCAATGCGCGTGAGACCATCACCATCAACATCGCCGACTACGTGCGTGTGGGCGCGGGCAAGACCGCGTATGTGGACGGCGCCGATTCGGTGAGCGCCACGAAGGCCGCGGACGGCGACCTGTACGTCAACGACCAGACGTTGAGGTTCACCGCGCCGAAGGATTACGCGGGTCCCGCGTCCATCACCTTCACCGCGGTGGACGGCAAGCGAGACAAGAACGACAAGGTGAAGATCGTCAATTCGGCGGTGCTCACGCTTCCGATCACGGTGATCGGACGTGAGGTTCCGCCGCCGACGTTCTCGTCCTCCACCGTCGATGTGGTGGCCGGCGAGAAGGCCACTACCATCGATCTGACGGCGCTGACCCATTCGGCGTCGGGCCTGTACGAGGATGAGAAGCAGTACTCGTATTCCGGCGGCGTGAATTCCGGCAGTGTGGATGCCAGAGTGTCTCCCTCCGGCACGTTGACCGTGTCCGCGGACAAGACGGCCACGCCGGACACCACGGTGAGCGTGCCCGTCTCGATCAAATATGCGAAGGGTACGGTGAGCGCCGGTATGACCGTGCGCGTCACCGCGTCCAACAGGCCGCTCGCCCGTGTCACCGAGAAGACCGTGAAAATCAAGGCCGGTTCCAGCGAGCAGGTGAATCTGCTGTCCGACGCGTACAATCCGTTCCCCGACACTCCGCTGATGGTGACCGGATGCACGTCCGACGGCGCGTCGAAGCTGACGGTGGATTGCCCGTCCAACGGCGTGGTGTCCATCAGGGCGGCTTCCGACATCGGCGCGAGCACCAACAAGGTAGTCGTCACCGTGCGCGACGCCACCAAAACAAAGGAACGTGAGGTGACCGGCACCATCAGCGTTTCGGTGATGGACAAGCCTGATGCGCCGCTGCTTTCCGCGGTGTCCGGCGACCCGCAGGATGGCGCCGTGAATCTGAGCTGGACGGCCGGTTCGGCCAACGGCAGCCCGATCACCGAATACAAGGTGATGTGGGGCGGAGACGCGTCCGGCGAGCGCTCGTGCGGGCAGAAAACCTCCTGTCTCATCGACGGGTTGAAGAACGGCAAGACCTACTCGTTCAAGGTGCAGGCCAGGAACGAGGTCGGCTGGTCCAAGGATTCCAACGCCGTCGAGGGCACGCCGGACAAGCTGCCTGATGCGCCGACGGATGTGACGGCCAGTGTGAAGGGCAACACGGTGAGCGTCACGTGGAAGGCTCCGGACGGCAATTTCTCGTCGGTGGACAATTACGAGGTGACTTTGTCCGGCAGGAACGCGCCTTCCAAGCAGACGACAAATTCCACCGGAATCGATTTTGTTTTCGATAACAACGCGATTTCCGACGGCGACTCGTACACGGCTACGGTACGCGCCCACAACAAGGTGAATTGGAGCCAACCGTCCAAGGCGTCCGACGCTGTCAAGCCGTGGGGCAAGCCCGATGCGCCGAAGATCTCCGTGACGAACGACGACACCACGGGAACCGTCACCGTCGAATCCGTGGGCAACACCCGCAACGCGGGATGCAAGGCCGTCGAGATTTCCGGAGATGTCAGCGCAAGCATCGACGGATGTTCCGGATCCTACGATTTCAAGATTCCGGACCATGATCTCAACACCAGGGAATACACCATCAAGGCGGCGGTGGTCGGCAAGGAGAAAACGACCAGTGACGATTCGACCGTGCGTTTCACACCGAAATACGCGGTGAAGGCGCCCGAATCGGTCAGCGTCAAGGGGCATGACGACGTGTGCGTAGTCAGTTGGAAGGAGAACAGCCACGCCGACGGGTTCACGGTGAGCGCGGACGGACTCGGCTCCTACCATGCCGGCGCTTCCGAACGATCGCACGATTTCCCGCTCAAGGAATGGCAGTCCTGTTCCTCGGGCTCCGTCACGCAGCATTTCAATGGCGCGGCAAGCACCTCCAAGTCCGGCAGGGCCGATCCGGCATACGTCCGCAAGGTGAAGGCCGCCGTCAAGGCGCCGATGCTGACGTGGGACGCCAATGATCCGAACATCATCAAGGTCAGCGGCGGATCGGTGAACATGTACGGCCAGCCCGGCAAAACCGTGATCACCTTCACCGCGGACGGCAAATCCTATGACGTCGCCTGGGCATTGGGCTCCGACAAACTGAACGTCAAGGATGTGCTGCCGACCGGAGCCGATTACGCGTGGAAGGCGAAGGTGGTGGGCACCGACACCGCGCTCAACAACGAGGACAATGGCGGCACACTGCTGGACCATGACAGGTACAAGGCTCCCACGCCGAAACCCGAACCGTCGGAACCTTCAGAACCATCAAAACCGTCGGAACCATCGGATTCTGACGCGTCCACGGAAGGCGAAGCGGCCACGCGGAATGACCGGCCTGTGGCATCCTCCATCGCCCTGTCCACCGTCGACGGCGCATCCAAGCCTTGGATCCGCGGCCTGGCCTACTACGCCAGATGGTGAAACGGACGATCACAGCAATCGCAAACACAACGAACCATCCACACGAGCAACACAACAAGCAAGGAGCAACCCATGAGCAACGATTTCGATGACGCCACCCAGCTGGGTTCCATCGGCCATAATCCAAGCGTTCCCAGCCAACCCGGCCAGCAGCAGCCGGCGTTCCACACGCCGAATCTGCCGGAGCAGCCGCAAGCCGATGAGGATCCGGAGGGCACGCTGCTGAGCGCGCACGGCACCACCCAACCGGCGTTGCCGCAACAGTCCGCCCCGGCAACGCCGAACCAGCCGCGGTTCCGTCAGCCGATGCCGCAGAACCTTCGCCAACCGGCCGCCAATCCGGCAGTCGCAATGCCCGCGCAGCAGCCCGTCCAGCCAACCCAACCCGTCCAGCCCAGCCAGCCTGTACAGCCCGTCAAACAATCCCAGCCGGTCATCGACACGTCCATGATGACCGCACCCAGCAAAGACATCACCGAATTCCATGAGAAGTTCGCCAAGCTCGTAGACAACGTCTCCCAGGTCGTGGTCGGCAAGGAAGCACCCATCCGCCAATGCGCCACAGCCATGGTGGTCGGCGGGCACATCCTGCTCGAAGACAACCCGGGCACCGGCAAAACCCAGCTGGCGCGAGGCCTTGCCAACTCCATCGACATGTCGTTCAAACGTATCCAGTTCACCCCGGACCTGCTGCCGTCCGACGTGGTCGGCGTCACCTACTACGACCAGAAGCGCGGCGAATTCGAATACCGCGAAGGCCCGATCTTCGCGTCCATCGTGCTCGCCGACGAAATCAACCGCGCCTCACCGAAAACACAGTCCGCACTGCTCGAAGTCATGGAAGAGCAGAAGGTCACCGTCGACGGCGTCACCCACCCGGTGCCGCAGCCGTTCATGGTCATCGCCACCCAGAACCCGATCGAACAGCTCGGCACCTACAAGCTGCCGGAAGCGCAGATGGACCGTTTCCTCATCAAAACCACCATCGGCTATCCAAGCCACGACGTGAGCGTCAACATCCTGAAACAGGTCAACGTCACCGACCGCGCCGCCACCGTGCATCCGGTGCTCACCGGCGAAGACGTGCTGCGCATGCGCAACATCAGCGAAACCGTGCATCTCGACGACGCGATCCTCGAATACATCGTGCGACTGGTGGAAGCCACCCGCCACAACGAACGCATCCAAGTCGGCTCCTCCATGCGAGGCGCGCTCGCCTTGACCCGCTGCGCGCGCGTATGGGCCGCCTCCGACAACCGCGGCTACGTAGTGCCCGACGACGTCAAAAACCTCGCCGTACCCGTGCTCGCGCACCGCATCACCCTCACCGCCGAAGCCACCTTCGCCGGAAACACCCCCGAACAGATGATCGGCCAGATCCTCGAAGACGTGCCGGCCCCAACCCTGGGCGCCAACGCCTGAAACACAATCCACCCCGGCATACGCACCACACAATCCGAAAGGTCAAGGAATGCGGCATTCGCACACAGTGCAGCGCAGACGGACCATCCAACGATCCCTACGCCGCCTCAAACATCGCATCAAGCGACTGGCCACCTCATACGTGTCGCCGCTTGGCTGGGCGGTGACGGCGCTCGCCGTCGCCTCGCTGGTGGCGTTCGTCCTGCTGGGGTGGCATGAGCTGCTGGCCATGGCGGTGGTGTTCGCGGTCATGCTGGCCGCGGCGGTCATGCTTTCCCTTGGCAACACCTCGTTCCAAGCCACCATCGACGTGTCCAGCAGACGCGTCACGGTGTCAGACACGGTGAAAATCGACGTCTGCGTGGACAATCCGGGCCGCACCCCCACCACGTCGGCGCGCGGCGACCTGCCCATCGGAGACAACCACGAACGGTTCGCCATTCCCATGCTCGCCGCAGGCCAGTCACGGCTGACGACCGTGGAATTCACCGCCGTCAGCCGTGCGGTGCTGCCCATCGGCCCGCTATCCATCCGCAAAGGCGACCCGTTCGGTCTGATCCGCCACGAAAAGAAACTCGTGGACCAGATCAACGTGTTCATTCATCCGCAGACCGTGTTGCTCAGCACCCTGAACGCCGGCATTCCACGCGATTTGGAAGGTCAGCCAAGCGGCGAAATCGTCGACGACGACCTCGACTTCTACGGCCTGCGCGAATACGAGCCCGGCGATGACGTGCGCAACGTGCATTGGCTCAGCTCCGCGAAAACCGGATCGCTTATGATCCGCCAATACGAAGCCACCCGCCGTACCGACACCGCTCTGACCATCAGCGTGAACCCGGATGATTACATCGATTCCCAGGAATTCGAACTGGCCGTATCCGTCCACGCCTCCATCGGCGTGCAATGCCTGCAGCAGAACCGGCCAGTCACCGCGCATGCCGGTTCCACGCACGCCATTCCGCGCAACGCCACGGAATTTCTCGATGGCTGCAGCGGCATCGACCCTGACATCGACGACAATCCCAACCTCGCGCAAACCACTCTCGAACATGCCCCCGACGCATCCTTCTACTTCTTCACCGTCGGCAGGCTCAAAACCATCGACGACATCAAACACATGGTCCTCGCACTCCCCCGCTCCGCAACCTGCGTGGTGCTTCAAGCCGCAACCGGCCAACCGCGCGCCATCAAACGCTACTCCGACTTCACCTTGGCAACCGTGGGAGACCTCAACGACCTCCCCATGATCATGGGGGTGCTGGCATGAGCACCACATTCACCAACACCGGCAATTTCACCGGCAATTTCACCGGCAACCTCACCGGCACAGGCACCAACTCCGCCAACACCAACACTGGCATGGCGACCGGCACAGGCACCGGCTCATGGGCGGACTCCACCCACTCCGTCATCTGGATGTCCCGCAGCGGCAAGTCCCCAGCCATGCCCAACACCAACCAGCCACACGCCGCGCAATACGCAAGCCTCACGGTCGCCGCCCTGCTGACCATCGCCGCAGCCAGCAACCTCATCGACGTATACGGCTCCGCCCTGTCTTGGACGAGCGCCGCAATCCCCGCCACCATCATCGGCTCGCTCGTGGCGCTTGCCGGTCTCGTTCCCGCGTTGCGCCTGTGGTGGCAGATGCTGTTCATGGCGTGTGCGCAGCTGGTGGTCGGCCCGGTCATCTTCCTGAATGGCACCACCATCGCCCATGTCATTCCCACATTGCGCACGTTGACGCAGGGGTGGATGCGGATGCTCGGCTCGTTCAAATACCTGCTGGCCATCGACCCGCCGACCGGCACCGGCGACGGCTCGCTGCTCGCCGTGTGGACGATTTGCCTGTGGGCCGCGCTGCTGGCCGGTATCTTCGCGGTTGCGGAGGATGGCCGGCTTACGATGGTCGCGGTCGTTCCCGTCGTGGCGAATCTTGCGATCTGCGCGCTGCTTGGCACGTCGAGCGGCTTCTACCGTATGGCGATCGGCACGATTATGGCGGTCGTGCTGGTGGTTTGGGTCAGCGCGCGTTGGAAACTGTTGGAATTGGGCCGTTGGCTCAGTTCCGTAGTCATCGTGCTGCTGGCTTCGGCTGTGGCGGTCGGCGGATGCTTGGTGGTCGGGCAAAACCGCACCATTCTGCGCGAGCATTATGATCCGCCGCTGAGCCCGTACGATTACACCAGCCCGTTGAGCGGCATGCGTTCGTATATCAAGAACCATAAGGACGATGTGCTGCTGACCGTCGACGATCTGCCGGCCGGTTCCACGGTGCGTTTGGCGGTTATGGACCGTTTCGACGGCAATGTGTGGAACCTGTCCGATTCCACCATGGCTTCGGATTCCTCCAACTACCATCGTGTGGGCGATTCCATCGCAAACAACGCCACCGGCAAGCGGTTCACCGCGAAATTCACGGTCGATGACGGTTTGAGCGACTATTGGCTACCGATGGCTGGCGCGGCTTCCAGCGTGAAGTTCGCCATATCGTCGGACGCCGATTCGTTCTACTACAACACCGACACCATGTCGGCGATCTACCCTTCGCGCACCTCTCCGGGATTGTCCTATACGGAAACCGGCGTCATTCCGCGGACGCCGACGGATAAGGAGATCGCCAAGGCGAATGCTTCCTCCATCAGCCAGCCCAAGGCGGAGGATGTGCCCGATTGCGTGGATAAGCTGGCCACCGCGATTGCGGGCGGCCAGTCCAAGGGCGGCGAGGCCGCGCAGTCTCTTGCCGACAAGCTCAGGGAATCCGGCTGGTTCTCCCATGGTTTGAATGGCGATTACCCGTCCAGGGCCGGTCACGGCAACTATCGCATCGACCAGCTGCTCGCCGGCAGTGCGATGGTCGGAGACAGCGAACAATACGCTTCCGCGATGGCGCTTATGGCCCGCAGTCTCGGCTTGCCGAGCCGCGTGGTGCTGGGCTTCCTGCCGAAGAACGACGAGGGCGAGATCAGCGACAGCCACACCGAGAAGCATGGCAAAACCACCACCACGAAATTCACCGGCAACGATGTGACCGCTTGGGTGGAGATCAAGCTGGACGGTTACGGATGGGTGGCGTTCTACCCGACACCGAAGGAAACGAAGGTTCCCGACGAGAACCAGAATCTCACTCCGCCCAATCCGCAGACTTTGGTGCGTCAGCCTCCGGTGCCGCTTACCGATCCGCTGCGTGACGACAACCAAGCCAAGGGCAAAACGTCGCTTGGCGGCAGCATGGCCGACGAGACGCCGACGAGCCTGTTCTGGCAGCGTTTCGGCAGAATCGTCAGAAAAGTCGCCATCTACGGCAGCCCTCTGTGGACGGTGCTCATCGTCTGCGGCCTGCTGCTCGCCATCAAGGCGATCGCCCTGGCTCGGGCGCGCAGGCATGGCAGCGCATCGCAACGCGTCGCTGCCGGATGGCAGGCGGTCGCGGCGCTTGCCCGGCAAAGCGGCCTTGACGTCCAAGGCACCAGAAACGAGCAGGCGCAGGCCATCGCCGAACAGATGGGCTTCGAAGCCGATACACTGCTCGAGCTGGGCAGGGAGGCTGATTACGCGGCCTTCTCCGGAGGCGATATCACGCAGGAGCATGCGGAACGCTACTGGCATGACATCGCCGAAGAACGAAAGTTCATGCTCGGCTCGCTGCCGACGTTCCGCAGGTGGCGGGCGAAACTATCGCTTGCGGACGTGTTCCACTTCCGGAAAATCCGCTTGCGGAAAATCGGTGTGAAAGGGCGGGACTCATGAACGTCAAACATATTGAGGTCGGTCTGAACAGCAATATCGGCTTGCGTAGGAAAGACAACCAGGACAGCGCCTGCGCAGGCAACGGCGTGTATGTGGTGTGCGACGGCATGGGTGGCGGCAAGGGCGGCAAGCAGGCCAGTTCCGATGTTGCGAAACGGTTCGCGCGTTTGGCCGAACTGCCGACGCGCGATCTTGACGCGATTGACGAAACGCTGATCCTTGCCCAGCAGGAGGTGCTCCGTCTGGGTGAGCAGCTCGGCGGCGTTGCGGGCACTACCATCAGCGGCGTGCTGCTGCCGACGCGTGTCGGCGATGACGCGATATGTTCCGACGAACGGTGTTACATCGTCAATGTGGGCGATTCCCGCACGTACCATATGCGCGCCGACGGCAATGGCGCGTGGCTGGCGGATTCGCTGACGTGCATCACCCGCGACCATTCGGAACGGCAGAACGCCATCGATTCGGGGCAGATGCTGCCCGATGAGGCGAGCCGTTGCATTCCGCGCAACATCATCACGCAATGTGTCGGCGCGCCTGCCGGCATCCAGCCTGACTGGTACGCCGCGCGTGCGGACGGACGGTTCATCATCTGTTCCGATGGGCTGCATGCGCAGATCGGCCGTGAGCAGCTTGCCGAGATCGCGGCGGCGTACGCCGACCCGCAGATGGCCGCGGACATGCTGGTACATGCCGCGCTGAACGCCGGTGGCCGCGACAACATCACCGTCATCGTGGTGGACATGCGTTCCGATATGCCGTGCGACGAGGATTGGAACGTCAGCAAGATCGGCGATGACGAGGATATCGACGATGTGCTGGACGGTACGTTGCAAACGTTACGAGCCATTCAATAAGATGGTTACAGACCACGAGACAAGGAGATCATGATGGTCGATTTCGATGCCGCGGTGGCGGCCGTGCAGGATCCGAACGCCGATCCCGTGTTCCTGGCGAAAATCGCGTACGAGAATCCGGAATTCGGTGCGAATGTCGTTGCCAATCCGCGAGCGTACCCGGGTCTGAAGCGTTGGGTCGCCGAATTCGGCGATGAGCGCGCCCGCCAGCAGCTGGTGGCGATGGGCTGGCCGGTTCCGCAGAATGGCGTGCAGCCGCATCTGATTGCCGAGCCGACGGCCCAGCCAATGGCCGAACCGGTTGCCGAACAGGTCCAACCGGAGCAGCAGTATCAGCCGGCAGTGGCGGAACAGTTCCAGCAGGAGCAACAGTATCAGCCGGAACAGCCGGTGAACCAGCAATACGGTCAGGACGCTGCCTATGCGGCGTCCAACGAGGCTTCGACCGAGTATGTCGACCCATACATGAATCCCGCCGATTTGTCCGAAGTGGCCGATTATTCATCGAGCCAGCCGCAGAACGAACCGGAACAGCAGTATGCCGAACAGCAGTATGCCGAACAGCAGTATGCCGCGGCCCAGGAATCGCCGGCAGACGCGGGGTTCACCGCGGAACTGGCCATGACCACCACCGATCAGATGCTGATGGCCCGTATCGCCAGCGAAGCGCCGGAGCTTCGTCCGTGTCTTGCGCGCAATCCGTACATCTATCCGGAATTGCTTGCCTGGCTTGGCCAGTTGAACGATTCGGCCATCAACGCGGCCATTCGTCTGCGCCAGCAGTGAGCTAACGCCGATTATCAGACCATTTGAAACATAAGGGGTTGTCGCGGGAATCTCCGTGACAACCCCTTATCGTCTTACCGCTAACCGTCCGCGCCGACGCTGTCAACACAAATCGTCAACGCAGTCCGTCAGCGTAATCGTGTCTTCACTGACAAACGCCCTCACTGTTTGCGGAATTGGAAGAACTGGTCGCCGATACGCACCGTGCATGGCGCCTCCAGCTGCATCGGCTTGCGTTCCACTTTGGTTTCGACATCGTCTTGGATGATGTACGTGCCGTTGAGCGAACCGTAATCCTCTATCCACAGCGTGCCATCCTGGTCGAAGCTGATCGCCGCATGGTTGCGTGAGATTGTGCGCGTCGGATCCTCCAGCTTGACCGATTTGGCGCCGGCGGGCACTTCGGCCGAAGGCTTGCGGCCAAGGAGCACGCCCATATCCACGATCACCTGCTGTCCGGTCTGCTCGTTGTCCAGCACGTACGTGTGCTTCGGCTGCTTCATGGTGAAGGCTTCGGAAAGCACGGTGCCGTCCCAGTCGATATCGTCCTCGTCCGAAACGGCAGCGTCGCCCTTCGCAACGGAAACATCCTGCATATCGTGGTCGCCCGATTCGTTCTGTGCGGCGAGCCGTTCGCGTGTTTCCAAGGAATCGGCGGCATTGTCGACGGGTTCGGCTGTGGGTTGCGCCATCACCGTGACGTCATCGTCATACCACCCTGGTTCGGGCGGCGGCGGGTAAGGTAGAAAACTCATATTCCCATTGTAGGAAGGTGACGTCCATGCCGTCTGACGATACTCATTCTGCAATACGATGCTCGCATATTCCATCTCAAAATATTATGCCGTAACTCGTCATACAGCCATCAATGAGGAATTCAGCTCGGCGGCGAGCGCAACGGACAACGATTCATCCTCCGCTTATGACGAGGGCAAGAAGAAGTTGAAGACCTTCAAGCAGGACAGCGACAAGCTAGCTGCCATGAAGGCCGTGAAGAAAGACAAGGACGTCAAGGAGAAGTACGAGACGTTCGAGCAGGACCGTGCGAAATACGAGAGGTACATGAACGATCTGGCCCAGACCATGCCCGCGCTCATGAAGATGACGCATACCTGCACGAAGCTGCCGAAATTCGACTCCGCCGACATGTCTTCGTACTATCGCGATCTTTCCAAGGCGCTCGAAAGCTGTGCCGCCGACGCCGGCGATCTGGCCAAGGTTCCCATCAAGTCCTATGCCGAGTATGGCGCGGATATGCAGGAAAGCGTCAGCAAGAAGAAGGACATTGTGGATCAGATGGCCGATCTGAATCTCAACGATATCGAGTATGGGTCCGCCGATTACGAAAAGCTTCAGGATCTTCATGCGAAGATGTCCGACATCGATTCGCCGACCCTGGATCAGTCCGATTTGCAAAAGGCCGCGAAGGAGGCCGATCTCAGTGGTTCGTTGAAGGATCTGGAAACCACGCTTTCGGAGAAGATCAAGTAACGTCAAAAGACGACTGCGAAACCCTCCCCCGCGATTAATCCACAACCTCGCAATCCCACGACATATAGATATGGCGAAAGGCGGAACCGACCGGTATTGGTCGGTTCCGCCTTTCGCTATGTCAGATGATTCGTCTGTCGACTATCGTGAGGGGGAATCTCACAGGGTGTCGCCCAGATCGGTCTGGCCGCCGTTGTCGTCCAGGAAGTCATCCGGGTTGAAGTCATCGCCCAGCTTCAGGTCGCCGAAGTCGATGTTGGAGAAGTCCACATCGGACAGGTCGGTGTCGCCGAAGGAGCTGTCGGTGCCTTCGCCGCCCAAACCGAAGTTCGGGTAGATGGTGTCGCGGATGGCCTTGTCGGGCTCCACCGTGGCATTGCGGTAACGGGCGAGGCCGGTACCTGCCGGGATAAGCTTACCGATGATGACGTTCTCCTTGAGGCCCTTCAGGTCATCGACCTTCTGGTTCAGGGCGGCTTCGGTGAGCACGCGGGTGGTCTCCTGGAAGGAGGCCGCGGACAGCCAGGAATCGGTGGCCAGCGAAGCCTTGGTGATGCCCATCAGCTCCGGACGGCCGGCGGCCGGCTTGCCACCGTTCTTCACGGCTTCCATGTTGGCGGCCTTGAAGCGTGCCTTGTCCACGAGTTCGCCCGGCAGCAGGTCGGTGTCGCCGGAGTCGATCACGGTGATGCGACGCAGCATCTGGTGCACGATGACCTCGATGTGCTTGTCGTGGATATCCACGCCCTGGGAGCGGTACACGGTGTGCACTTCCTCCACGATGTTCACCTGTGCGGCGCGCGGACCGAGGATGCGCAGGATCTTCTTCGGGTCGACGGAGCCTTCGATGAGCTGGGTGCCGGCTTCGACATGGTCGCCGTCCTTGACCAGCATCGGCGCACGACGGGTCACCGGGTAGACGATCGGCTCGACGGAGTCGTCGTCCGGCTTCAGGGTGACCTGACGGCCGCGCTCGGTGTCTTCCACCTTGACCACGCCGGCGAACTCCGCGATCGGAGCCTCGCCCTTCGGGGTACGGGCTTCGAAAAGCTCGGTGACACGCGGAAGACCCTGGGTGATATCGGAAGCGGAAGCGACGCCGCCGGAGTGGAAGGAACGCAGCGTCAGCTGGGTACCAGGCTCACCGATGGACTGTGCTGCCACGATGCCGACGGCCTCGCCGACGTCCACCAGCTTGTTGGTGGCCAGGGACCAGCCGTAGCACTTGGCGCACACGCCACGCTTGGATTCGCAGGTCAGCACGGAACGGGCCTTGACCTCTTCCACGCCGTGGGCAACGAGATCGTTGAGCACGTCCATGGACAGGGCGTCGCCGGCCTTGTACAGCACGGTCTCGCCGTCGGCCGGGTCGATGACGTCGGCCGCGAGCAGACGGGAGTACGGGCCACCGTCGGCGGCCTTGACCAGGTGCAGGTTGCCTTCGGCATCGCGTTCGCCGACCTTCATGGTCAGGCCGCGCTTGGTGCCGCAGTCCTCCTCGCGCACGATCACGTCCTGGGAGACGTCCACCAGACGACGGGTCAGGTAGCCAGACTCTGCGGTACGCAGTGCGGTATCGGCCAGACCCTTACGCGCTCCGTGCTGGGAGATGAAGTATTCCAGCACGGACAGGCCCTTACGGTAGTTGGACTTGACCGGTCGAGGAATGATCTCGCCCTTCGGGTTTGCCACCAAGCCTCGCATACCTGCGATCTGGTTGATCTGCATCATGTTTCCTCGTGCACCGGACTGCACGATGATGGCCAGGTTGTTCTTGGAATCGAAGTGTTCCTCAACCGCCTCGGAGACCTCGCTGGTGCACTTGGTCCACAGGTCGACCAGTTCCTGACGACGCTCCTCTTCGGTGAGCATACCGATTTCGTAGTTCTCGTTAACCTTGTCGGCTTCGCCTTCGTACTTTTCGATGTACTCGTCCAGTTCCGGCGGCTGGATAACGTCGGAGAACGCGAAGGACACGCCGGACCACGGTGCGCGGGTGAAGCCCAGATCCTTCAGGGCGTCCAGCGTCACGGCCACCTGAGCGGTGGAGTAACGGGTCGCGATGTCGTCGACGATCTTGCTCAGACGCTTCTTCGGCGCCTGCTCGTTGACGAACGGGTAGTCGACCGGCAAGGTGCCGTTGAACAGGATACGGCCGTAGGAGGTGGCGAACAGGACGGAGCCGTCATGGAAACGCTCCTCCTTGACCACGTCCGGGCTGCCCGGTTCCGGATCGACGACCTTGACCTCGCCCGGCTCCCAGTCCTTCGGCAGCACGAAGTCCTGCGGAAGGCGGATGAGCACCTTGGCCTGCATGTCGATCTCGTGCTTGTCGAGCGCCATTTCGGCCTCTTCCAGCGAGGAGAACACGCGGCCCTGGCCCTTGGCGCCGTCGATGACGGTGGTCAGGTAGTACAGACCGAGGATCATGTCCTGGCTCGGCATGGTCACGGTGTGGCCGTCTGCCGGCTTCAGGATGTTGTCGGAAGCCATCATCAGGGAACGGGCCTCAGCCTGGGCTTCGGCGGACAGCGGCAGGTGGACTGCCATCTGATCGCCATCGAAGTCGGCGTTGAATGCGGCGCAGGCAAGCGGCGGCAGGTGGATGGCCTTGCCTTCCACCAGGATCGGCTCGAATGCCTGGATGCCCAGACGGTGCAGCGTAGGTGCACGGTTCAGGAGCACCGGATGCTCGGAGATGACCTCTTCGAGCACGCCCCACACTTCGGAGTCGGCGCGGTCCACGAGGCGCTTGGCGCTCTTCATGTTCTGCGCGAAGCCCTGGTCCACGAGGCGCTTGATGACGAACGGCTTGAACAGCTCGAGGGCCATCGGCTTCGGCAGACCGCACTGGTGCATGCGCAGGGACGGGCCGACCACGATCACGGAACGGCCAGAGTAATCCACACGCTTACCGAGCAGGTTCTGACGGAAACGGCCCTGCTTGCCCTTGAGCATGTCGCTCAGGGACTTGAGCGGACGGTTCGAAGCGCCGGTGACCGGACGGCCACGACGGCCGTTGTCGAACAGGGAGTCGACGGCTTCCTGGAGCATGCGCTTCTCGTTGTTGAGCATGATCTCCGGGGCGCCGAGCTCGATGAGACGCTTCAGACGGTTGTTACGGTTGATCACACGACGGTAGAGGTCGTTGAGGTCGGAGGTGGCGAAGCGGCCACCGTCGAGCTGCACCATCGGGCGCAGGTCCGGCGGGATGACCGGGATCACGTCGAGCACCATGGCCTCCGGCTTGTTGCCGGTGGTCAGGAACGCGTTGACGACCTTCAGACGCTTCAGGGCGCGGGCCTTGCGCTGGCCGGTGCCCGTGTCGATCTCTTCGCGCAGCTGCTTGGAGGCCGCCTCGAGGTCGAAGTCCTGCAGACGCTTCTTGATGGCTTCGGCGCCCATGCAGCCTTCGAAGTAATCGCCGTAGCGGTCTTCCATCTCACGCCACAGGTCGACGTCGCCTTCCATGTCTCCCGGCTTCAGGGTCTTGAAGCGGTCGAACACGGCGCTCAGACGCTGGATCTGCTCGTCGTAGCGGGTACGGATGGCGGCCATTTCACGCTCGGCGCTGTTGCGCAGCTTGGCGCGTGCGGAGCCCTTGGCTTCGCCTTCGGCTTCGAGCTCGGCCAAATCGGCTTCGACCTTCTTGGCGCGCTCCTCGATTTCGGCGTTGCGGCGCTTCTCGAGGTTGGCAATCTCGTTGTCGAACTCCTGCTGCAGGTCCGGCAGGTCCTGATGACGCTGCTCTTCGTCCACCTTGGTGACCATGTAGGCCGCGAAATAGATGACCTTCTCGAGATCCTTCGGAGCGATGTCCAGCAGGTAGCCCAAACGGGACGGCACACCCTTGAAGAACCAGATGTGGGTCACCGGAGCGGCAAGCTCGATATGGCCCATGCGCTCACGACGCACACGGCTCTTGGTGACTTCCACGCCACAACGCTCGCAGACGATGCCCTTAAAACGCACGCGCTTGTACTTACCGCAGGCGCATTCCCAGTCGCGGGTAGGTCCGAAGATCTGCTCGCCGAACAGGCCGTCTTTCTCCGGCTTCAGGGTACGGTAGTTGATGGTCTCCGGCTTCTTGACCTCGCCGTAGCTCCAGTTGCGGATGTCGTCGGCGGTAGCCAGTCCGATCCTCAGTTTGTCAAATTCGTTGACGTCCAGCACTCTATTGTCCTGTCTATCGATTCTTAATGCTTATCACGTTGTTCAGGGACCGACCGCGGCGCACGCTGTGTCATGCAGCGCGGCCGGTCCTTTCGATCACTGGAATTCGGGTTCCTCGGCAACCTGATCTTCCTTGGCGGCAGCGTCAGGACGCGCACCAATGTTGAAGCCCAGATCATCGGAGGATGTGGACGGATCGTCGTCCTCTTCCTTCATGTCGATAGCCACGCCGTCGGCGTTGAGCACTTCGACATTCAGGGACAGGGACTGCATTTCCTTAAGCAGCACCTTGAAGGACTCCGGGATGCCTGCCGGCGGCAGGTTCTCGCCCTTCACGATGGCGCCGTAGACGCGCACGCGGCCGTCGACGTCATCGGACTTGGTGGTCATCATCTCGTGCAGCGTGTAGGCGGCACCGTAGGCCTCGAGGGCCCACACTTCCATCTCGCCGAAGCGCTGGCCACCGAACTGAGCCTTGCCGCCCAGCGGCTGCTGGGTGATCATGGAGTACGGGCCGGTGGAGCGGGCGTGGATCTTGTCGTCGACCAGGTGGTGCAGCTTCAGCATGTACATGTAGCCAACGGAGATCGGCTTCGGGAACGGTTCGCCGGTACGGCCGTCGAACAGGGTCGCCTTGCCGTCAGGGCCGACGAGCTTGTTGCCGTCGCGGTCCGGAAGAGTGCAGGACAGCAGGCCCTTGATGGTCTCCGGACGGACGCCGTCGAACACCGGGGTTGCGACCGGGGTGCCAGGAACGCCCTTTTCGGCGCCCTGCGGCACGTACTTCTTCCAAGCGGCCTCGGCATCCGGATCCAGGGAAATGTCCCAGCCGGCGTGCGCGATCCAGCCGAGGTGCAGTTCCAGCACCTGGCCAAGGTTCATTCGAGAAGGCACGCCCAGCGGGTTCAGCATGATGTCCACCGGAGTACCGTCGGCGAGGAACGGCATGTCCTCTTCCGGCAGGATGCGGGAGATGACGCCCTTGTTGCCGTGACGGCCGGAGAGCTTGTCGCCCTGGGTGATCTTACGGTGCTGTGCGATGTAGACGCGAATCATCTGGTTCACGCCGTTCGGCAGTTCGTCGCCGTCTTCCTCGGCATCCTCGCGGGTGATTTCCTTGACCGCGATGACGGTGCCGGTCTCGCCGTGAGGCACGCGCAGCGAGGTGTCACGCACTTCGCGGCTCTTCTCACCGAAGATGGCGCGCAGCAGGCGCTCTTCCGGAGTCAGCTCGGTCTCGCCCTTCGGGGTGACCTTGCCGACCAGGATGTCGCCGGCTTCGACTTCGGCGCCGATGCGGATGATGCCACGCTCGTCGAGGTTGGCCACCGCGTCCTCGCCGACGTTCGGCAGGTCGCGGGTGATCTCTTCGGCACCCAGCTTGGTTTCGCGGGCGTCGATCTCGTACTCCTCGATGTGGATGGAGCTCAGGGTGTCGTCCTGCACGAGGCGCTGGGAGATGATCACAGCATCCTCGTAGTTGTAGCCGTTCCACGGCATGAAGGCGATGAGCAGGTTCTTGCCCAGTGCCATCTCGCCCTTCTGGGTTGCCGGACCATCGGCCAGCACGGTGCCGGCTTCCACGCGTTCGCCGTCGTGGATGAGCGGGACCTGGTTGTAGCAGGTGGTCTGGTTGGAGCGCTGGAACTTGGCCAACTTGTAGGAGCTGGTGGTGCCATCGTCGTTCATGGTACGGATGATGTCGGCGGACACGTAGGTCACCACGCCCGGCTTCTCGGCCAGGATGACGTCGCCGGAATCGACGGCGGCGCGCCATTCGGCGCCGGTGCCCACGAGCGGACGCTCGGATTCGATCAGCGGCACGGCCTGACGCTGCATGTTGGTGCCCATCAGCGCTCGGTGTCCCTCATCGTGCTCCAGGAACGGAATCAGGGAGGCGCCGACGGAAACCATCTGACGCGGGGAGACGTCCATGTAATCGACGGAGCTGACCGGCACATCGACCGCTTCCTCTTCGCCGACTCGGGCAAGGGCCTGCTTCTTGACGAAGTTGCCGTTCTCGTCGAGCTCCTGGTTGGCCTGGGCGATGACGTGCTCGGCATCGCGGTCTGCGGTCATGTACTCGACTTCGTCGGTGACGTGGCCGTTGACGACCTTGCGGTACGGGGTCTCGATGAAACCGAACGGGTTGATGCGTCCGAAGGTTGCCAAGGAGCCGATCAGACCGATGTTCGGGCCTTCAGGAGACTCGATCGGGCACATACGGCCGAAATGGGACGGGTGCACGTCTCGCACTTCCATGGAGGCGCGGTCGCGGGACAGGCCGCCGGGGCCCAGAGCGGACAGACGACGCTTGTTGGTCACGCCAGCCAGCGGGTTGTTCTGGTCCATGAACTGGGACAGCTGGGAGGTTCCGAAGAACTCCTTGATGGTGGCGTTCACCGGACGGATGTTGATCAGGGACTGCGGGGTGATGGCCTCGGGATCCTGGGTGGTCATACGTTCGCGGACCACACGCTCCATACGGCTCAGACCGGTGCGCAGCTGGTTCTGGATCAGCTCGCCGACCTGGCGGATACGACGGTTGCCGAAGTGGTCGATATCGTCGACGTCCACGCGCAGGTCAACGTCCTGGCCGTCGCGCTTGCCCGGGAACTTGGTCTCGCCCGCATGCAGGGTGACCAAGTACTTGATGGTGGCGATGATGTCCTCGCGGGACAGGCTGCGGTCGTTGACGTCCTTTTCCAGACCAAGCTTGCGGTTGATCTTGTAACGGCCGACGCGGGCCAGATCGTAACGCTTGGTGTTGAAGTAGAAGGAGTCCAGCAGGTTCTTGCCGGCTTCCGGAGTCGGGGTGTCGGCCGGACGGATCTTGCGGTACAGGTCGGTCAGGGCCTCGTCCTGGGTCTGCACGGTCTCCTTGGCGAGAGCGTCCATGACCAGCGGGTAGTCCTTGAAGGCGTCGGCAATTTCATCCTTGGTCATGCCGATGGCCATGAGGAACACGATGGCGGACTGCTTGCGCTTACGGTCCACGCGCACGCCGAGGACGTCGCGCTTGTCGATCTCGAACTCGAGCCATGCGCCACGGCTCGGGATGATCTTCGCGCCGAAGACTTCCTTATCGGAGGTACGGTCCTGGGAACGGTCGAAGTACACGCCCGGGGAACGCACGAGCTGGGACACGATCACTCGCTCGGTACCACCGATGATGAAGGTGCCGTGCGGGGTCTGCAGCGGGAAATCGCCCATGAACACGGTCTGGGACTTGATTTCGCCGGTGTCGCCGTTCTCGAATTCGGCGTTCACGTACAGCGGCGCGGAGTAGGTGTAATCCTTCTCCTTGCATTCCTGCACGGTGTGGCGCGGTTCTTCGAAGTACGGATCGGAGAAGGTCAGGCTCATGGTCTGAGCGAAGTTCTCGATCGGGGAGATCTCCTGGAAGACCTCGTCAAGACCGGAGGTGTGGGGCACGGTGTTGGTGCCGTTCTCCAGATCCTCCTGGACTCGCTTCTGCCAGCGCTCGTTGCCGATGAGCCAGTCAAAGCTGTCAGTCTGTACACCCAACAGGTAGGGTACATCAATGGGCTCGCGGATGGAGCCGAAATTCACACGGTCCGACGCCTTGTGCAGATCAATATCATGCTGGTCGGCGCGTGCGATGATGGTGGTGGTGTTCGTCGTAGCCTCAGCCAATGGACGTTCCTTATCGCTCGCTAATCGTATCGATATGTTTCCCCGGAAGCGCTCTCATTGGCCACCATATGCCTAATACGCGGGCGCTTCTTCCTTGTCAGCGTGCCCGCTATATGACACGCATCTACGCAAAGTCATAAGAATAGCATAACCTGTAGATTTTCACTCAACCGTGATACCGACCGGTTCCGACTTGGTTTTCGCATGTCCTTCGACCGACAGTTGGGCCGAATACACGCCACGGTCCACGTTCGGCAGGTCCGCCGCGTCGGCGCATTCGCTGCCGGAACGCACGCCCGGCCAAGCGATCGTCTGCTTGACCTCGTCGCCCTTGGCTATCAGCCGGTAATCCGTGTCCACGGGGCATACGTTCGATTTCCAGACCACGTCCTTGCCCGACTTGATCGTCAGCACCATGCCCGCCTGGGACACGTCGATCAGACAGCCAGCCTTGCCGGAACCGTTGTATTTCACGGAAGCGGTGAAGTCCATCGTGCCGCCCACACCGAAGCTCGATGCGGCCGGAGTAAGCGACAGCGCGACGTTGGATGCGTCGCAATCGGGAACGCTGCTTTTCTGCTGTTGGGTCGGCGACGGCACCTCCTTGCGGGAGATCGCGTAAACATCGGCATGGTGGATTTCGCGGTTGACAGCGACGACGCCCTGCGTCAGCGAATACAGGCAGAATATGATGAAGCTCAGCACCAGCACCGTCGCGATACCGAAAACGATGCGGCGGCGGCGATACATCGCCTGCTGTTGTTTCGTACGTTTCTTACCGGTCCGCGGGGAGGTCTTGTAAGCCATGGCTCCCAGTCTAGCGTGTCATCCTCCGTGCGGCACCGCGGCCGCACGCACCACGCATGCCGTGTACGTTACACCGGCAGCCGCACCCCTCCCCCGGGCAGGATTTCGATCAGACCGTCCTCATCAAGCGACGCGATGCATTTGTCCAGCTGCACGTGGTCTTTCCACAGCCGTTCGACGCTCTTGCGATCAAGCACCGTCTCGCCATCCGGCAGGCCGCGCAGCGCGTTCAGCACCAGCCCGCGCACCTGCCGGTCCGTACCTTGGAATCGTTGGCGTGGTCGCGTACGCCGCTGCCCCAATCCCGGTCTTCCGTTGCGTAGGAACGCGCATTTTCCGGCGATCGGACAGGCTTCGCATAATGGCGATTTCGCAGTGCACACCGTCGCGCCGAGTTCCATGACGGCCTGGTTCCACACGACGGACGGGCGATCGAAACGACGGCATTTCGCGGAATCATCGTCCGGCAGCAGCCGTTTCGCCAGCGCGCGTTCCGCGGGACTTGCGCTGCCGCCGAGCGATTCGACGCCGACGAACGCACGTGACAGCACACGGCGGATGTTCGTGTCGACCACCGCGATACGTTCGCCGAAAGCGAACGACAGCACCGCGCTTGCCGTGTAATCACCGATGCCGGGCAGAGCAAGCAATTCGTCGTACGTATGCGGCAGCTCGTCGGCGTAATCGTATGCGATGACGTGCGCGCATTCCTGCAATCGCAGGGCGCGCCGCGGATAGCCAAGCCGCCCCCATGCGGTGATCACGTCGGATTTCGGGGCGTCGGCGAGCGCGGCTGCGTCCGGCCATCGGTCCATCCATGCGGTCCAATACGGCACGACGCGGCCCATCTGCGTCTGCTGGCTCATCACTTCGGAAACGAGCACGCCCCACGGTGTGGTGCGGCCGAATCGCCATGGCAGGTCGCGCGCGTTGGTCTGCCACCATTGCGCGAGCGTCGTTGCGATTTCGTCAGCATCGGAAGCATCGGAGGTGACGGCGGTGGCGGAATCGGCAAAGTCGTCAAAGTCGGCGTCACGTACGGCGGTGTCGTATGTGGTGTTCGTGTCGTTCATCGTTCCTATTCTTAGCATTTATGACGAACGAAGAACATACCGATAACGCGCAGGGCGCAACGCGCGACGCCGAGACGCAGGCGGCCGAAGCCAAGGTCGAGAAGATGTTCGAATACGGGTACCGCAAGTCCAATTACGGCCCGGACGAACTGGTGACCGACGCGCACGGCAATCCGATTTCCGTGGTGGACGCGATGCTGAGCGCGAAGGACGCGGCGAAGGCGGAGACCTCCACCCCGCACCTGTGCTACTACTCCCCGCGTATTCCGGGCAACACGGGTTCCGCGATCCGCCTGTGCGCCGTGACGGGAACGATTCTGCACCTGGTGGAACCTTTGGGTTTCAATCTGCGGGATACCAAGCTGCGCCGTGCGGGGCTCGACTACCATGACATGGCGCATGTGGTGCTGCACCCGAATTTCGAGGATCTGGTGGAATCGATGCCGGATTCGCGCATCATCGCCTTCACCGCGCACGCCACCAAGCTGTACACCGACATCGAATACAAGCCGACCGACATCCTGCTGTTCGGTCCGGAACCGGGCAATATCCCCGATCCGATGGACATCATGGCCGGCCCGCATGTGGCCGAGCAGGTGCGTCTGCCGATGCGTCCTTCGCTGCGTAGCCTGAATCTCACCAACTGCGCCTCCATCGCCATCTACGAAGCCTGGCGACAGTTGAACTTTGCCGGCGGTAAGTAAAAACAGTTTTACAAACGCAAAAGAGCCCGGCCCTCCGTGCAGGAAGGTCGGGCTCCTTCGTAAGAACGTCAGTTCTTGAAGGAGTGGATCGGCGCCGGAATGCGGCCGCCACGGGTCACGAAGGCCTCGCAGCTGGTCTGGTTCACCGGAATGATCGGCGCGTAGCCCATGAGGCCGCCGAAGTTGGCCGTCTCGCCCACGCCCTTGCCTTCCACCGGGATTACACGCACGGCGGTGGTCTTCTGGTTGACCATGCCGATGGCCGCCTCGTCGGCGATGATGCCGGAAATGGTGGCCGCGGTGGTGTCGCCGGGGATGGCGATCATGTCAAGGCCGACGGAGCATACGCAGGTCATGGCCTCAAGCTTTTCGATCTTCAGGCAGCCGTTGTTGGCCGCGTCGATCATGTTCTTGTCTTCGGAGACCGGAATGAACGCGCCGGACAGGCCGCCCACATAGGAGGACGCCATGATGCCGCCCTTCTTCACCTGGTCGTTGAGCATGGCGAGCGCGGCGGTGGTGCCTGGGGCGCCCACCTGTTCGAGGCCGATCTTCTCCAGCACTTCGCCGACGGAGTCGCCCACGGCGGGGGTCGGGGCGAGCGAGAGGTCGATGATGCCGAATGGCACTCCGAGTCGGCGGGAGGCCTCCTGGGCCACCAGCTGGCCGACGCGCGTGATCTTGAACGCGGTGCGCTTGATGGTTTCGCACAAGAACTCGAAATCCTTGCCCTTGGCCTCGTCCAATGCACGGGAGACCACACCCGGGCCGGAAACGCCGACGTTGATGACCGCGTCGCCTTCGGTCACGCCATGGAAGCCGCCGGCCATGAACGGGTTGTCGTCCGGGGCGTTGCAGAATGCCACGAACTTCACGCAACCGTAGGAGTCGTTGTCTGCGGTGGCGTGCGCAATGTCCTTGATGATGTGGCCGAGCAGTTCGACGGAGTTCATGTCGATGCCGGTTTTGGTGGAGCCCACGTTCACGGAGGAGCACACGATGTCGGTTTCGGAAAGCGCCTGCGGCAGGGAACGGATAAGCATCTCCTCGGCCGGGGTCATGGACTTGGATACGAGTGCGGAGTAGCCGCCGATCAGGTCGACGCCGACCTTCTTGGCAGCACGGTCGAGCGCGTGCGCGATTTTGACGAAGTCCTCGGAGCTCTTGCAGGAGCTTGCGCCCACCAGCGAGATCGGAGTGACGGTGATACGCTTATTGACGATCGGGATGCCGTAGTCGCGTTCGATGGCCTGGCCGGTGGATACGAGATCCTTGGCATACGTGGTGATCTTGTTGTAGATGTTCTCGCAGACCTCGTCGACGCTGTCGGCGGCGCAGTCCAGCAGGCTGATGCCCATGGTGATGGTGCGCACGTCGAGCTTCTCCTGCTCGATCATCTTGTTGGTCTCGTGGACCTCCATGATATTCAGCATGGTTTTTCCTTACGGTTGCTCGGATTCGAAGATTCGGTTACTTGCCTGACCAGCAGCTCAGACGCGGTGCATCTTGGTGAAGATCTCTTCGCGCTGGCAGCGGATGCGCACGCCGATCTCCTCGCCGAGCTTGTCGAGATCGTCGACGACGGTGCCGAATTCTTCGTCGGCGTTGGAGTAGTCCACAATCATCATCATGTTGAAGAAACCGTCGATGATGGTCTGCGAAATGTCGAGTACGTTGACCTTGTGCGCGGAAAGATAGGTGCAGACGCGTGCGATGATGCCGACAGTATCCTGACCGACGACGGTGATGATTGCCTTGTTCATGGAACTCCCTAAACGTGAGGTGTGAATATCCAGTTACCGCCTCGGCGAATTGCCGGGCGTGCCCCCAAGTATAGGAAACGCACGCGCCAAAACACCCCTCTCTCCCGCTTTTCGCATTACATGGTGAGACGCCACACGCGCATGTCAGTAGTCAAACGTTTACCTAGGTCGTCACCGCCCACGGATTCACCCGCGCCGTGTCGCAACACAGCATGACATGCAACATCCGCCGGCAAATTACAACGCAGCGCACATATCGTGCCCATATCTCGCACATATCGCGTACATACCCCTGCACATACGGCAGCGGCCCCGCACCCGCCGTGTCACAAGGAACACGCAGGAACGGGGCCGCCGGATACGGCTCTACGTCTTAGCGCCAAATACCGTTCAATGCACGCGCATCAACCGCATCGATCTTGCCGGACGACGCGATGCGAAGCTCACCGTCGCCATCAGCGCCTTGGAACAGCATGCTTCCTGCCGTCTGACCGCCATTGAGGAACACTTCGACAACATTGCGGTCGAAGAACACCTCCACCTGGCGAACATCGGTGATGCCGCTGTCGAAGTCGACATCCTCCACCGCAGTGCCCTTGGCCACCAGGCGGGTCACGCCATCAGTGCGCTGCAGCAGCAGTTCGGTCGGCCTGCCGTCCTGCGGGTTGACGCCCTTCGCCAGCACCATGATGGCATCGGCATCATCCGCCAGATGCACGTTCGCATAGTATGCGTTGCCGGGAGCCGTAACGACCATATCCCCGCCATCGCCGTGCACGGCAAGACGCTCGCCGAGCAGCTCGCGGTACACTTCGCTCACCGGCTTGCTGTACAGCCTGCCGTCACGCACATGCAATTCGCGCGGCAGCGACATCATGCCGTTGGCCAGGCACGGCTGTTCGACACGCATCTCCGGAAAATCGGTGAACCAGCCGAATACGATGCGACGGCCGTTATCGTCGGCGAAGCTTTGCGTGGCGTAATATCCGGTGCCGAAATCGCACCAGTCGCTGGCCTTGACATCCAGTTTCGGACCATTATCGGTATTCACCAAGTCGCCGGCATACCAGCGCACCTGCTGGAAACGTCCCTGCTTGTCGCGGTAATGCATCAGCGCGCCCACGGCAACGGTCACGCCGTCGACCTGGAACAGGTCAGGGCATTCGTAGGTGCGTGCGATCTGATGACCGAAATCGGCGAGCACCGGCCCTTCGTAGCGCCATGTCACATTGCGCTTGAGCGGTTTCTTCGCGGAGAACAATGTCATGGCGGGAACGGTGGCGTTGTTCGGCTGGTCGACCCCCGGCTTGCCCTGAGGAGAATAAGTGAACCAGCCGCCGGTGTTCTGGGTGCTGATGCCGGGAACCGCACTATCGGCGGCGTCTGCGCCAAATTCCGATACCGGCAGATTGGTGGCGGTTACCATATAGGCACGATCCGGGTCGAGCGCCTCGCCGCCCATGCCGCATTCAACCTTCGGATCACGGAAGTCATAGCCAAAATCGTCATTCGCACGCAGCGCCACCGGCGATTCCACGCGAACATGCACGCCGTCCTCGCACAGGCAGGTGGTCTGGTATTCGGTGACGGAGGATTCGTCGCCGCGGGTTTCCAGATGACGGGTCAGGTACAGGCGGATGGCGTTTGCCTCGTTGCCGGCGACCGGATTGTCATGCTCGTCCACGGTCACGGCCGAACCGGAGAACGCGCCGCCGACGATACGCTCGTCGGTGTGCAGTTCGGGCTGCGGTTCCAGGAAGACTGGCAGATGAGTCCAATGCACCAGATCACGGCTTACCGCGTGCCCCCAATGCATATTGTCCCAGCCGAAACCATACGGGTTGAGCTGGAAGAACAGGTGGTAGCGCCCTTGGAACTGGCACAGGCCGTTCGGATCGTTCATCCAACGTGCGAACGGTTCGAAATGCGCGCCCGAACGCCCGAAACGGTTGTAGATCTGTTCCAGCGTGGGCTGTGCAGGCCAATCGGTGTCGCTTGGATTCATGTTCACGTAGCGAACGCCGTTGTCAAGCAGGTCATCGCATTCGGAAAGGTAGCCGAAGCGTACAACCAGGCCGCTTGCCGCCACGGTGACGGTGGATTTCTGCGGCACCGCAATGGAGAAATGATGCCTGCGTTCGGCGATGGGCATGGTGTGCGCCGCGATTGCGACGCCGTTGCCGTCCGCAACGGTGACGACGGCGTTCCCCTCGCCACAGCGTTCGGCGAACAGATCGAGCTGCCGGTAGCCGCCGGTTTCGACGGAGATGGAATAGGTATTCGACATAGTAGACCCCTCTACACGTGTGAAATGAATATGGAAAATGGATGGAAATACTCAAAGACGCAGTGCCGTCAGGAAACGATCGAATCGCGTTCGATGATGCGGCATCGCAACGGTGTCATCGGGCCGTTCTCCAAACGCCTGATCGAATCCTCACTGCGTGCAAGGCTTTCCGTGGCGGCTTCATCGTCGATCATGGCGACCAGCTGATGCACCGCTTCGAAGCCCATTTCGTAGTGAGGAAGCTCCAAGGTGGTCAACGCGGGCTTGAGCACGTCCGTAATGAGCGGCTGGTTGTCGATGCTGATCACGGAAACGTCTGTGCCGATGCCGACCGACCGCTCTCTGGCCGCCTCGTAGATGAAGGTCGCGCGCACATCGTTGAAGCAGAAGATGCCGTCCGGCTTGATCTCGTCGAACACGCGACCGGCTTCCGAAGCGGCGTTTGTGGCCTCTTCCACGTTGACGACCAACTGCTCGTCGAAGGGGATGCCCGCGTCCGCGAGCGCTCGGCGATACCCGGCGAACCGCTCCCCCTGGGCGATAATGGTGATTGAGGAACCGTAGTAAACGATGCGTTTGCAGCCGGCCTGAATCAGCCGATTGGTGGCATCGTACCCTGCCATTTCGTCGTCGGGGTAGATCGAGGGAATCTTGCGATTCTCGTCTTCGCTGTCGACGACGACCGTGGGGCTGCCTTCGAGTTCGGCGGGGATCTCCACAACACGGTGGTACATCATGGCATACAGGAAACCGTCCACGCGGTACTGCCGCAGGGCCGCGATCTCCTGGTTCTCCAGTTCCCGATCGTTTCCCGTGTTGACGGTGAGCAGAATATAGCCGAGTTTGCGCGCTGCCTCCTGCGCTCCCACCAGTACGCGCCCGGCATGTGGCGAGGTGGCGATCTCATCGGTGATAAAGCCGAGGACATACGACCTGCTGGTGCGCAATGTACGCGCCACGGAGTTCGGCTTGTATCCCATTGATTGGGCCGTTCCGCGCACTCGTTGCGCCACCGCCTTGCTGACGCGATTGCGGTCCTTGTTGTTCATGACCAATGACACGGTGCAACTGGAGACGCCGGCCTCTTTTGCGATGTCTTTGATCGATACCAATGGTTTTGCCTTGTCTGCTTGGCGGCTTTGTGAAGCGGATTCCATTGTATGCCCGCCTTTCTTTGGCGACACTCTGCCGTTCAGCTTTTCGCGTATCGGATGCCCGGCTGCTCCCGGTCATGGATGTCCATTCCCGGAATCCGGCCGAACGAGTACACGATCCACGCAGTGCAGAACATCGGCAGCGACATGCCGAACACCATGAGCAGACCCGGCCATTGCGCCCAGGCAAGGATCGCCAGCAGTGCGAGTCCGATCTGCAGCAGGGTGCACAGCGGACGGGCCACGATCATGGTCAGTGTTGTGCGGACGATCCACAGCGGACGTTCGTCATAGTTCGCGCGCACCACCCAGACCAGCATGGTGAAGGCCAGCAATACCAGTGCCAGCACGAACAGTACGCCGGAAACCGCCACGTCGAACGTTCCGCGTGCATGCCAGTTCATCATGTAGTAGTCGATGGCGAGCACCACCCAGCATACGGCCAACGGCCAGCCGAAGAGATTCGCCTGCTTGAGCTCGTTTTTCCATGCGCCGTGGAAGATGCCCCATACTTCCTTGGCACGCATCGACCGATCCTCAGCACGCAGCCACGTGCGGAACGTGGTTTGCGCGGCGGCGCAGGATGGGAAGAATCCCAGCACCACGGCACCCAGCAGTGTGTGCACGAGCATGGCGATGTTCACCACGAAGATCGTGAGCAGCAGACGGCAGAACCGTTCATAGGCCACGGAAAAACGAGCGAGCATGGCGAATCCCTTTCAATCAGCCCTTGACAGCGCCCAGCATTACGCCCTTGTTGAAGTACTTCTGCAGGAACGGGTACAGCACCAGCAGAGGCAGCGTGGAGACGATGATAATGCCGAACTTGATCTGGTCGGCCGCCTGCTGTTGGGCCGCGGCGTTGACGTTCGTACCGGTGCCTTGTGCCACCAGCAGCAACTGCTGCAAGACCACCTGCAACGGCTGCTTTGTGTCGTCGGTGATGTAGATCAAGCCTGTCATGAAGTCGTTCCAGTGGCCGACGAAGTAGTACAGGCCGATGACGGCGAGGATGGCGGAGCTCAACGGCAGCACGATCTTGAAGAAGTAGCCGAAGTAGCTCAGGCCGTCGATCTGCGCAGCATCATGCAGTTCCTCCGGAATGGAGGTTTCGAAGAAGGAGCGCGCAACGATCACGTTGTATACGGAGACAGCGCCGGGCAGGATGAACACCCACATGGTGTTGTTGATGCCGAGGGCTTTGTACAGCAAATAGTTCGGAATCAGGCCGCCGCTGATGAACATGGTGACGGTGAACAGGAACATGATGACGCGGCGCGGCTTGAACTCACGGCGGGACAGCGCGAAGGCGCAGGGGATGGTCACGGCCATGTTGACCGCGGTGCCGACCACCGAGTAGATGATCGTGTTGAGATAGCCCTGCCAGATGCGATGGTTGGCGAACACCTTCGCATACCCGACGAAGGTCACGCCTTTGGGCAGCAGGGTCACTTCGCCGCCGGCCACGGCATTCGGGTCGGAGAACGATGCGATGACCACGAACCACAGGGGGTAGAGCACTGCGACCACGGTGAACACCAGAAGCAGCACGATGACGAAGTCGACGGCCAGATCACCTGGCGTTTTCTTCTGACGTACATGCTTGTTCCAGGGAATATCATTCTTGCTTTGGGCAACGGCCCCGGTTGTTGTTGCAGACATGATGGCTGCCTCCTAGAAAATACTCGTATCGGAAACGCGCTTGGCGATCGCGTTCGCGGTGATCAGGAAGACGAAGTTGACCAAGGTATTGAACAGGCCGATGGCGGTCGAATACGAATACTGGCCGTTAATAATACCGATCTTGTAGGTGTAGGTCGCGATGACCTCGGTGGCCGGCATATTCAGCGAATTCTGCATCAGGTAGATCTTGTCGAAACCCACGTTGAGCACGGAACCCATGTTCATGATGAGCAGGATTGCGCAGGTCGGCATGATCGCCGGCAGGTCGACGTAACGGATCAGTTGCAGACGGCCGGCGCCATCGATCTTCGCGGCCTCGTACAGCGAGGTGTCCACACCGGCGAGCGCGGCCAGGTAGATGATGGAGTTCCAGCCGACGTGCTGCCAGACTTCGGAGATCCAGTAGACGGCGGTGATGGCGCTGGTGGAGCCCATCAGCGATTCGTCGCCGAAGAAGCGGCCCAGGATGCCGGAGCCCGGGGACAGGAAGATGTTGAGCATCGAGACGATGACCACCACGGAGATGAAGTGGGGCATGTAGGTGACGGTCTGTACGAAGCCCTTGATTTTCTTGGAGCCGATCTGGTTGATCAGCAAGGCCAGGATGATTGGGAAGATGAAGCCCATGACCAGCGTCCACAGGGAGATGCGAATGGTGTTGGTCATGATCTCGCCGAATAGCGGGTTATGGAAGAACTCGTTGAAATATTTGAATCCTACGAACTTGCCGCCGGTCAGACCCTTGGTCGGGTCGAATTCACGGAAGGCAAGCTGGATGCCCCACATCGGCACGTAGGCGAACAGGCCGACGAAGAACAGGGCGGGAGCGGTGAGGATCCACAGCTGCCAGTAGCGGCGGAAGTGGTCGGCGATGCGATCGAGCAGACCTGGTTTCTTGCGGTCGGGAGCCGCTTCCATCGCCACGGTCCGTGCAGCAACGCCTTGCGATGTTTGTGCACTCATGTTGGTCTCCAATTTAGGATGATTGCTAGGGAACAAAAATGCGGGGTCCGGCGGCAGTCACGGGAGAGAAACGAACCCGTGCGATGGACCCCGCGGTATTACTTGGCTACTTGGTGTACTTGTCGTACCACTTCTGCCAAATCTTGATGTTGGCGTCGAGGCCGAGGGTCGGTTCGGACACCTTCTTCACGTAGGCATCCCATTCCTTGTCGATGCCGCCCTTCTGGACCCACTTCGCGATCTGGTTGTTCGCGTAGTTGGAGATGGCGGTGTTGTTGTTTTGCAGGGTGTTGGAGTCCTCGGTATTCGGGCGCACGTAAATCGGTACGACATCCTTGACGCCGTCGACGCGGTTGCGCGCCTCACGAATGGCCAAATCGGACGCAGTGACCTGGTCGGCGTTGGTGTCGTTGACCATCTTCACGTCGTCGCGAATCCAGCCACCGAAGCGGTCCTGCAGGGCGACGGCGCGGGTATCAGGATATTCGGCGTAGGCTTTAGCCTTGTCGATGGTGTACTGGTGGTCGCCGTCATCGGAGACGATATCCGGAATAGAGCCGAAGAATCCAGCCACGGAAAGCTTCTCGCCGTACATGGCGTCGATCACCTTGTAGATGGCGTCCTGGTTGGCTGCGTTCGGGTTGACGGTCAGGCCGGAACCGGAGTAGGCCCAGCGGCAGGCGTCCTGGGAATAATCCCACTTGACCTGGGAGTCGGGCGTGGAGGCGTCCTTCTTCAGCGGCGGCAGGGTGACGTACTGGTCGCCAAGCGCGTTGCCGTATTCGGCGTAGTTGGACCAACCGAAGGAGACACCGGTCAGCGCGGTCTTGCCGTCACTGACGGTCTGCGAAGTGTATTGCGAGGCGTCACGGGTGAGCACATCCTTCGGGATAAGGCCCTTGGCCATGAGTCCGTGCAGGTAGGAGACGACGTCCTTGAGCGCGTCGGAGGTGTAATAGCTCTTAACCTTGCCGTTGTCCACATAATAGCCCTGTTCGGAAGCGCCGCCGCCCATGAAGGAGGTGACCACGCCTTCGGAGTTCATCAGCGCCAGAGGGCTCCACAGGCCGAAGCCGAGGCTGCGGATATTCATCGGCACCTCATCAGCCTTGCCATTGCCGTTCGGATCCTGGGTCTTGAATGCATCGAGCACGTTCTCGAGCTCGTCCCAAGTGGTCGGCATCTGGAGTCCCAGCTTGTCCAGCCAGGTCTTGTTGATGAACATGTGAGTGCCGGAGACCTCGTAACCCTTGCCGCGGTCGGAGGGCAGCATGGCGATCTTGGTGCCATCGGTAACGTACTTCGCGGCGCCCGGCTGGGCCTTGAGGAACTTCTTGACGTTCGGCATCTTGTCCAGATGCGGCTTGAGATCCTCGAAGTAGGTGCTGTACTTGGCCGCATCCACCATGCTGAACAAGCTCAAGCCAATGTCCGGGAATTCACCGGCGGCCATCTTGGCGCTCTTCTGCTGACCCCAAGCGTTGTCGGAGACTTCCTGCCACTTGATGGTGCAATCGCAGGCGGCTTCCAGATCCTTGGTGTACTGGGTGTCCTGCATCGGATGGTCGGTCACGTTGCGACGAACCAGAATATTGACGATTGGCTTGCCGTTCTCGTCTGTGGTGGCCTGCTTGTTGCCGCAGGCGGTAAGCGCCGTGGCCATAGTCGCGACTGCAGCGATTGATGCCAGCAGGCGAACACTTCTTCGTGCCATGATTAGGCTCCTTCTTCCTTGATGTTTCCTCCTCGTACCGATGTAAGACGCACCGGTACGACCCCGTCAGCCACTTGCTTTGTGGTTGTTTCTTTGCGGTGGTTAACACTATAAATCGTTAATCGTTTAATGTCAAACGTTAATCGTTTATCTCAATAGTTAACGCTCTCATCGACCAGTCCCCCCAGCGTCGCAAACGTAAACTTCGGCTCCATACTGCCGTTCTTGCAGAACACCGGAATCACCCACATCGCGACACGCCGTTAATCGTATAACGTATCGTTTTTCATCAAATACACGTACAACCCGTCCGTTGTACACACAAAAGCGTAGCCGAACAGGACGGCCACCAAGTCGACACGTCGCTACTTACGAAAGATGCTCCCCTCCTTCAGGAAGAAGGAGGGGAGCACGAATGCGAGCATAGACAGCACCAAGCCAAACACGTAGCCGCACCGGGAGCCGGGATGAAGCATTCGGCATCGTACCTGCTGGTCATCGCCGTGGGATACGCTGTGCGCCATCTGGTCCACAAGTAAATCGTGCAAAAAACGCGCGTTGGCGCACGTCCTTTTTCATGGGCGTGCGCCAACGCGCGTTTTTGCATCGGCTTCTGCGATCAAGCCTCGCGGCTCGCGGAAGCCGCAGCGAACGCCGGCAAGGCGCGAGGCGCGTTGAAACCTTCCTTTTCGAAGCGGTCAGCAATCTTCTGTGCGATTTCGTGACCCTGGCCCTTGTCCACCAGCGCGATGATGGAGCCGCCGAAGCCGCCGCCGGTCATACGCGCGCCGTACGCGCCGTTGACACGAGCCACATCCACGGCAATATCCAACTCGGGCACAGTCACTTCATAATCCGCTGCGAGCGAATCATGAGACGCGTTGAACAGTCGGCCTGCCTCGTCGATCTTGCCGTTGGCGAAGGCACGCACGAAGGAATTGACACGGGCGATTTCGGTGATGACGTGGCGCACGCGCTTCTTCATCGTGTCGTCTTCCAGCTTGTCGAGCGTTTCCTTGAGTGCCTGGAACGGATCCTCGGATTTAGCGATTTCGTCGGCGACCACACGCAGGTTGGCCACGCCGAGGATTTCGGCGGCCTTCTCGCAAGTGGCGCGACGCTGGGCATACTGGCCGTCGTTGAGCTGATGCGGAGCCTGAGTGTCAAGCACCAGCAGTTCCAGACCGTACTTGTCGAGATCGAATTCCTGCTGGGAGACGTTCTCCAGCGGGCTCAGCTCTGGACGGCAATCAAGACGCAACGCATGGCCGAAAGTGCAGCGCATGGATGCGTTCTGATCGAGACCACCGGTGGACGCACCCGCCATGTCGTTTTCCGACTTGATGGCGGCGTTGATCAGCGTCACACGACCGGCATCGGAAGCGCCATAACCCAAACCATACACGTCATCCAGCGCCAAGGCGGTGGAGCAGGTCATGGCTGCGGAGGAGCTCAGACCGGATCCGAGCGGAACGCAGGAGGAGAATGCCGCGTCGAAGCCCTGCACCGCATCGAAGCCGGCTTCGCGCAATGCCCAGGCAACGCCTACCGGGTAGGCGGCCCAGCCTTCCACGCCACCGGCCTGCAGACCATCGAGGTCGGCTTCGGTAACGTTTTCGGAATCAACGTCGGAGACCACGCGCACCTTGGTGTCTTCACGCGGCTTGAGCGCGATGAACGTGCGGTGCGGCAGTGCGATCGGCAGGCACAGGCCCGCGTTGTAGTCGGTATGTTCGCCGATCAGGTTCACACGGCCCGGTGCGGCCCATACGCCAGCCGGTTCCTCACCGTAGGTGGCTCGGAACAGGTCGGTCGCGTTCTTCACACCCTCGTCGTGCGAGAGCGGCTCAATGAATTCAACAGCAGTCATTGGTGTTTTGTCCTTTGGGTTTTATTGGCCTTCAGCCTTCGATATCGATTGGTCCGAGCTCGTGGAAGCGCTTGGCGATGAGTTCCGGCGTGGTGTCGGAAACCCATGCGGCCATGCCGGATTCGGATCCGGCCAGATACTTGATCTTGTTGGCTGCGCGGCGGAACGAGAAGAACTGCAGATTCAGACGGTAGTTTTCACGGCGTGCGTCGTGGATCGGAGCCTGGTGCCATGCTGCGATGTATGGCAGGTCCATGCCCTTGCCGTCGCCCTTGTCGAAGAACGCGTTGCCGCGCTTGAGCAGGGTGGAGTACATGACGGCCAAATCCCAACGTTCCTGGTCGTTGAGCTCGTCAAGGGTGAGCACGTCGCGTACCGGAGCCACATGCACCTCGAGAGGCCAACGGGCTGCGGCTGGCACGTAGGCCACCCAGCTGTGGTTGCGCATGACAATGCGTTCCTCGGCTTCGATCTCCGCGTTCATCAGGTCCTTGAGCAGGTTTCCGCCGGTCTTCTCATGGTAGGCTTCGGTCTGCTTGAGTTCGGCTTCCATCTTCGGCGCGATGAACGGGTAGCAGTAGACCTGTCCGTGAGGGTGTGCCAGGGAGACGCCGATTTCCTGTCCGTGGTTTTCGAACGGGAAGATCTGCTCGATGCCTTCCATCTTGGAGATCTCGGCGGTACGGAACGCCCATGCTTCCACGACGGTGCGCAGGCGGGAGACCGGCAGGTCCGCCGGCAGGCCGTCTTCATCCGGGTCGAAGCAGATCACTTCGCAGCGGCCTGCAGCGAGCTTCTTCTCCCACAGCGGGTTACCGTTGACGTATTCCACGGCTTCGGAACGGCCCGGCACGCGAACCATCGACGGGAAGCGGTTTTCGAACACGACCACGTTGTAGTCGGTGTCCGGCACTTCGCCGTCCTGGTACGGATCGCCCGGCTTGCGCGCGGCCAGCGGATTGCCTTTGGCCGTCGCGCCCGGACCGGCGGTGATCGGACGGTTCATACGTGCGGTCGCCATCGGAATCCAATCGCCGGTCAGCGGGTCGCGGCGCATTTCCGGAGCCGCGTACGGCACTTCCTCGCCGGCCGCGTTGAGCTGGTTGGAGAAACGGTACGGAAGTTGGCGCGGATCCTTCAGTTCGCGAGTCTTGACGCCGGAGACGTATTCCGGATCGTCGTCAAGATAGAAGAAATCACGTCCGTCCGCGAGCGTGGTCGGCGTGATACGGATATGCTCCTTCGCATATTCTCCCGGAGTGTAGTTGACGAAATCACCCATGTGATTATTCACCTTCCTGAACCGGCTCGGCCTGGCGTGCCAGAACGAGCTCTTTGACCAAATCCCTTGTTTTCGACACCGAATCGGGGTCCAATCCGTCATCGGTGATGACCGTATCCACCTGGTCAAAACGTGCGAACAGCGACAGTGACGTGCAGCTCCACTTGGTGTGGTCGGTCAAAATTATCGTGCGATCGGCAATGTCCATCATCGCCATATCGGTTGCGGCTTCCAGCGAGTTCGGCATGAGGAAACCGCGCGGAATGGACACGGAATGCGTGCCCAGAAATACGGTGTTGACGCGCAGCGAGGCGACCACTTTGTCTGCGATCGGCCCGACGAGCGAGTTGGAGCGCGTGGTGACGCCGCCGGTGACGATGACTTCCACGTCTTTCGATTCGAGCGCCTGCACCAGCTCCGCCACCGGAATGGAGTTGGTAAGAATGGTGATGCCCGACGATTGCTGCGATTCAAGCAGATGTTGCGCGAACACGTACGCCGTGGTGCCGCCGCCGATGGCGATCACGTCTCCGGGGGCCACGTATTTGACGGCTTCCTGTGCGATGGCGTCCTTCAGACCGATGTCCATCTGCGACTTTACGGAGAACAGCGGTTCGCTCAGCAGCGTGCTGGTGCTGACGGCGCCGCCGTGCACGCGCTTCAGCAGACCCTTGTCCGCCAGATCGGCGATGTCACGGCGGATGGTCATCGCGGAGACGCCCAATTCCTTGGACAGTGCAGTGATGCGCACCGCACCACGGGTACGCAAACGGCTCAAAATCAAATGCTGGCGTTGCGACGAAATCATATGAACATTATCGCACATGTTCACTCAAAAATACAACTGAGTTGAGCGTTTCGCGCGCGTTTCACGCAAAGCCGCACCACAATCGACTCAAATTCAGTTCAAAACGAACAAAAACGAACGTCCTATCCGCCGCACCGACACACATCGGCTTTTGCCCAAAATGCCATGCGAAACCAATGAAAACGTGCGAGAATAAGGAACCATGACATACGTTTCCGAAAACTTTTGGCACGACGCAGTGAACAAAGCCACCACCGACCTTTTCACGTTCGGCTACAAGCACATCATCAAACCGCATTTCATCTTCAACCAGACGCCCGACGTGGCCCACAGCCAAATGATCGATTTCTGCAAGGTCACCCGCAACATTCCACCGCTGATGTGGCTATGCCGCGAAATGCTCGACTACACCGACCCGATACTGGAAACCAACGTGATGGGCGTCGACTTCGCCAATCCGTTCGGCCTGTCCGCCGGCCTCGACAAGGATTGCGAGATGCCGGTGCTGCTCGACAACGTCGGCTTCGGTTTCGAAACGGTCGGCTCCACCACGTCGCGCCCCTGCCCCGGCAACCCGCGCCCATGGTTCCACCGCCTGCCTGAATACGATTCGATGATGGTGCACGTGGGCCTTGCCAACGAGGGTTCCGCGGTGGTGATTCCGCGCGCCGAGAACGCATGGACGAAGGCGAAGAGCATGCAGGTGTCGGTTTCGATCGCCCGCACGAACGACAGCAAGACCGGCGATCTGGACGAAGGCATCGAGGATTACTGCATTTCGATGCGCCGCGCGGCCGGACGCACCGCCATGGTCGAAGTGAACATCTCCTGCCCGAACACCATGGCCGGCGAACCGTTCAACCAAAGCCCGGAAGCGCTCGACAAGCTGTTCACCGAACTGGACAAAATCGACCGTCCACAGCCGACGCTCGTCAAAATGCCGCTCAATAAGACGTGGCCGGAATTCAAGGATCTGCTGGACGTGCTCGCCGAGCACAACGTGCAGGGACTGTCGATCGCCAATCTGCAGAAGGACCGCACCGGCATGTCCATTCCGCGCGATTGGGAGGGCGGACTGTCCGGCTCGCCGTGCTACGCGACCAGCAACGAACGCATCAAGCAGGTCTACCGCGAGTATGGGGACCGGTTCGCAATCGCCGGCATCGGTGGCATCTTCACCCCGCAGCAGGCGTATGAGAAGATTCGTTGCGGCTCGTCGCTGGTGATGTTCATCAGCGCGCTTATGTACCGTGGTCCGCAGCAGATCACCGTGTTGAAGCGTGGACTGGCCGAACTGCTCAGGCGCGACGGGTTCGAACATGTCAGCGAGGCGGTCGGCATCGACGCGTGAAAACTTTTTAATTGCGATTTAAGTTGCGATTTAAAAAGCGGTTTTTAGGCACTATAAAGGCGATTAATAATCGCAGATAAATAGATAAATACAGAGGCGCGTCTCCGTGGGAGGGCGGGCGTCCTGTTCACGACACACTCAAGGCCGTTCGGCCAAGCTTACGGTCGTGAACAGGACGCCCGCCCTCCCACTCGTTTTTTTGTTATGTTGCGTTGGGTTGTGGCTACTTTTCGCAATAAAAAAGAGGAAGAAGGGAGGGGAAGGGTCAGCGGAAGGCGCCGCGGAGGTATGGCGGCTGGTAGGGGGCTTCCTCGACCGGCACGTCCAGTTTGTGGGCGGCACGGAGCGGCCAATACGGGTCGCGCAGTGCAGCGCGGCCGATTTCCACGGCGTCGGCGGCGCCCGACTTCAGAATCTTCTTCGCCTGCTTCGGCTTGGTGATGAGCCCGACTGCGGTGGTGGGAATGCCCGCGCGACTGCGCACCTGTTCGGCGAACGGCACTTGGTAGTCGGGCTTCACCGGAATGGTCACGTCGGGAATCAATCCGCCTGTGGACACGTCAATCAGGTCCACGCCGTGGGCCTTCAGAATCTTAGCCAGTTCGACGGTCTGGTCAAGGTCCCAACCGCCTGCGGCCCAGTCGGTGGCGGAGACGCGCACCAGCACCGGCATGGTGTCGGGCACGACGGAACGAATAGCATCCACGACTTCGACCAGCATGCGGACGCGATTGTCGAACGATCCGCCGTACTCGTCGTCACGCTCGTTGATGAGCGGGTCGAGGAACTGCGACAGCAGGTAGCCGTGCGCGGCATGGACTTCCACCGCGTCGAAGCCGATGTTCATGGCACGCCAGGCGGCGTCGCGGAACTGGTCCACGATGGTGTGGATCTCATCGACGCTCAGCGCGCGCGGACGAGCCAGGGAACCGTATGCGTTGGCGCTTGGGCAAACCGTCCGCCATCCGCCTTGCTCTTCCGGCACGCTCTGTCCATCGAAACCGATCGCGTGGCAGCCGGTGGAACCCTTGCGTCCGGCGTGGTTGAGCTGCACCGCCATCGTGGCACCCGCTGCCTTCGCGTCGGCCACGATCCAACGCCACGCATCCATCTGTCCGTCATCCCACAATCCCAGATCGCACGGCGAAATGCGGCCTTCCGGCGCGACGGCGGTCGCTTCCATGATGATCATGCCGAAGCCGCCCATCGCACGCGAAACGTAATGCTGGTAGTGGAATGGCGTGGGCTTGCCGTCCTGCGCCAATGCGGAATACGTGTCCATTGGCGGCAGCCAGATGCGGTTGCGCACGGTGACGCCACGCAACGTCATCGGATCGAACGGTTTGACCGTCTTGTTCTGCTTGCCGTTCTTCTTGTCTTCGCTCATTGTCATCTCTCTTATGAATCGTTGGTATCGCCTGAATCGTCGATATCCGCACCGCGTTCCCACGCGACGGGCATGGTACCGATTGCATTGTAAGCAGAACGCCCGCCGGTTGGGGCGGGCGTTCATGGACTGTTCACTTTGCCATGCGATTTACGCTCCAGCGGCGTGAACAGTCAGCGCAGGCAGCCAGTGCGGCCAGTCGGCACGTATAGCCGACAATCGCAACTATTGATGCTGCTGGTCACTTTGCTGCTCGGCAGGCTGTTGCTGCGATTGCTGCTGCTGGCCTTGGTCGGTCTGCTGCTGGCCTTGGTTGGTCTGCTGCTGGCTTTGCTGCTGACTGTTCTGCTGGCGCTGGTATTGGTACTGGTTGTATGTTCTGGTGGCGCCCTTCGAAACCGTGTACTTGTCGGCACCCTTTCCGTAATCGTTGTCGATCGGCGCGTTGATGGCGGCAAGATACGTGTTCATGAACTGCTTCCACGCCGGCGTTGCGATGTACATGCCGTACCAAGACGGGCGGTACACGCCGTTGATGGTCTTGTTGTCGAAGGTGTTGTTGATCGGGTCCTGCGCGTCGGCGACCGCGACGAACGCCGCGACCTGGTTCGGCACGAAACCTGCGGTGGCCATCACCGTGTTCTCGTTGGTACCGGTCTTGGCGAAGGTCTTGCGATTGTTGTCAAGCTGCGTGGTCGACGCTTCGCCGCCAGGCTGCACGACACCTTGGTTCAGCGCGTAGGACACGGTCTGCGCGATGTCCGGGTCGATGGCCTGATGGCAGTTCGCGGACGGCACTTTCACCTTGCTGCCGCTGCGGTCGGTCACCTTGGTGATGGCGATCGGAGTGCATTCCACGCCGTTGGCGCCCATGGTGGCGTACACGTTGGCCATGGTCAACGGCGACGCCTGCACCGTACCGATGGTCATTGGCGGCTGGAACGAGTTAGCGGAGTAGATGTCGGACGCGTTGGAGATGGCGTTGTGGTAGCCCATCTCCTTGGCCGCGTCGGCGATCGCGCACAGACCGATGTTCGACGCCATCGAGGCCTGCGTGGTGTTGTGCGACTTGATCAGACCCTGCAGCGGGCTTTCCGGAGAGGTGGTGCCGCCGCCGGAATTCTGCACCCTCCACGGGCCGACGAAACCGTAGCCGTTGCAGTTGAACTTCGACGTGTCGTAGACGGTGGATGTGACGAGCGACTCGTTGATGGAGTGGCCTTTCTGCATCCACGCCACCATGTTGATGGGCTTCCAGGTGGAGCCGACGTTGAAGCCCATACCGCCGCCGTCCTCCTGATCGACCATGTAGTTCATGGAGGTCTTGGTCTCATCCGTTCGGGCGTCATCCGTGGCATCGTAGGTTCGGTTGATACCGAACGACAGGATTTCACCGGTGCCCGGCTTCACGGCCGCTATCATCACTTCGAATCCGGACGGGTCTGTGGCCGGCACGGTGCTGTTCGCCGCCTGCATGGCCGCGTTGTTGGCGTTGCGGTCGAGCGTGGTGACGATCTTCAGACCGCCTTCCTTCAGCAGCTTCTCGCGAGCCTCGTCGTCCTTGCCGAACGCCTTGTTCTTCAGGATCTGGTTGACCACGTACGAGCAGAAGAAGCCGGTGTTTTCAATGGCCGACTGGCATCCGGAGCTCACGTCCTGCAGGTTCAGCGTATCCTTCAACGGCGTGTTGATGGCGTCTTTGAATTCCTTTTCGGAGGTGATGTAGCCCTGGTCGTGCATCAGCTGCAGCACGATGTTGCGCTGGTGTTCGGCTTCCTTCTGGTTGGCTTCCACGGAAGGATCGAAGTTCTGCGGATTCTTGGTGATTGCCGCGATGGTCGCCGCCTGGGTGACGTTCAGTTCCGAAGCGGAGACGTTGAAGTAGCGTTTGGCGGCCATTTCCACGCCGCACAGGTTGTTGCGGCCGAACTGCGCGATGTTGAGGTAGCCCTGCAGAATCTCGGCTTTGGAGTATTTCTTTTCGATCTGCACCGAGATCAGCATCTCGCGCAGCTTGCGTGCCACGGTGTCTTCCGTCGCATGGTATTCGGCGATCGGATCGTCGTCTTCACGGGCTTGGGTGGACAGCACGTTCTTGACGTACTGCTGCGTCAGCGTGGAACCGCCCTGCTGGTCGCCGCCTCTGACATAGGTTTGGAAGAACGCTCGGAACACGCCCTGCACGTCCACGCCGGTATGTTCGAAGAAGCGCTTGTCTTCACGGGCCACGACGGCCTGCTGCATGGCTTTGGAGATTTTCTTCAGCGGCACGACCTCGCGGTTCTGCGTATAGAATTCCGCGAAAGCGGTCTTGCCGTCGTTGAAATACATCGTCGAGCGTTGCGGAAGCGAGGTCACATCGAAATCGATGCCTTCGACCGCAAGGGACGGAATGACGGCTTTGGCCGCGTTATTGGCGGCGAACACAGCGGGCATAAAGAAAATACTCGTCACAACGCCGCCGCCCACGCATAACGTGATGTATGCGATTACCAATGCGAGCACACGTTGAACGGTAAGGGTCTTCTTCTTGGGCATGACGCCCATTCTAAAGTGGCGGGTCTACTAAACACATGCCCGCCAACGCATGTGCCGGAAGCCGTCACGGGTTTCTCACAAAACAGACAACTTCTTAGGAAAAGTTGGAAATCAGCCGAAAACCAGCCGAATGTCATCGTCTTGATCGGCGAATCAGCATGCCCGGCTGGTAGATGATGATGGACCGGCCTTCCCTGGCGATCCATCCGCGGTTAGCGAAATCCATCAACGCCTTGTTCACCGTTTCGCGTGAGGATCCGACGAGCTGCGCCATCTCCTCCTGTGTCAGATCGTGCGGCACCTTCAGGCCGGCTTCGACCGGTTCGCCGAATCGTGATGCCAGATTGAGCAGTGTTTTGGCGAGTCGTCCGGGAACGTCCATGAACACCAGATCGCAGATGCGTTCGTTGTTGCTGCGCATGCGGTGCGCCAATACCTGCAGCATGTCCACGGCCACGCGCGGATGTTCGTCGAGCCAGTCGAACAGCGCGTCATGTTCCAGCCAGACCACACGCGTGCCGTTGGTCATCGCCACCGCCGAAGCGGTACGCGGTCCGCCATGCGGATCGAACACCGGAATCTCGCCCAACACTTCGCCGTACGCGTGGATGCTCAGCAGCTGCACACGCTTGTCGGAGGATTGTCTGGTCAGTTTGACGCGGCCTTCCTCCAGCAGATACATGCGATGGTCGGTGTCTCCCTCGCGGAAGATGAAATCGCCCTTGTCGTATTCGGCATGCAGCAGATACGGCAGCAGTTCCCGGGCTTCTTCGGACGAAACCTGCTTGAACAGCGCGGTGTGCAGCAACGTCTCACGCTCATCGTCGAAACCACCAAAACCATTGATTCCGTTGGTTCCATTCGGGGTGACCATCGACGTGCCTCCGTTCCGCCGTGCTTCTGCGTTTTCCGTTGTCGACATCCATGCCAACGCTCGTTAAGTCGGGCACCATCGACCATTCGGGCTACATTGTAACTCGAACGGCGGCGTCGACCAGTCGCGCCACTACCTCGTCTCGGCCCATGCCGGTTTGAGAGCGCATGGGATCGACATGTTTTGCCGCTGATTTCACCGCTTTGTCGGACATTTTCTCTCGTGAGATGTTCAACACGCGGGTCATCTTTTCCGCGTCGATGTCGTAGGCGAGCGTGACGTGGTGCAGAATCGCGCCGGGTCCGCCGTGGGTGGGCGCGAACCGGCGTTGCGCGGCGCCGCCGAGTTTGCCATATTGTGTGGCGATGTCGTTGAGTCCGGCGAATCGTACGTTGAGGCCGAGGGCGCGTAACGCTTCGACGAGCCAGTAGTCGCAGAGTTCGTAGGATTCCTCGACGCTCATGCCGTGGGCGAAGTCGAGTGGCGCGTACAGCGAGTAGGTGATGGTGTTGCCTGGTTCGATGAACATCGCTCCCCCGCCGGTGCAGCGGCGGACTATGTGGAATCCTTCGTCTTGCGCGGTGTGCACGTTGACTTCGTCTTCGAGCGACTGGAATCTGCCGATGACCACGGCCGGCTCGACCCATTCCCAGAAACGCAGGGTGGGTTCGCGGGTTCCGGCAGCCACTTCGCGTGCCCATTCGACGTCGAGGCCCATTTGTTCCTGCGGTTTGCGGGGGTCGTCGTGCACGATGTTCGGTTTGAGTGCGTGCCAGCGTCGCGCGTATTCCGCCCAATTGCCGGTTTCGGCGATTTCGCCGGTTCCAACGGTTCCAGCGTTTTCGTCGCTTTCCGCGGTTCCAGCGTTTTCAATGTTTTTTGCGATTTCCGCGGTTTCTGCGGTTTCCATTGGGCTGGTATGCCGCCGAATGCGCAGGTCGTCGCGTGGTTCCACTTTCGTAACATCATTACCGCCGATACCGGCAATGCCATCGGCGCCATCGATGCCGTCAATCGCACGTTGAAAGGCGATGGCGATGCCACGCGCGCCCATGCCGACGATGCGCACGTCCGGATGGTGCAGCATCGTCCGTTCGACGGCGGCGGTCACGTCACGTTCGGAAACCATCGAACCGCTGAGGCAACAGGCCGCGCACTGTTCCAGTGCACATTCCATGGAATGCAAGAGATTCCGCGTTCCGGCATCGTCCCCGTCGAGGAAGAAATCGCCGTCGATATGGCATTCGATAACAGTCGATGATGCAGCCGGCCCAGCGTATGGAACCGTTTTCACGGCATTCGTATGAGCCGAATCAATATAGTCCGAATCGGCGTAATCCGAATCGGCACAATCCGGATCGGCATGAGAAAGCCGGACAGTCACTCCAACGAGTTTGCCGCCCGGCTGTTTGTAAAGTCCTCGAGTCATCAATCCTGCAGTTCGACGCCTTGAGCGTCACGGTGCCATTGCGAGCCGTAGTGGGAGCACAGAATCAGAATGCCTTCCACCAGTCCCCAGATGCCTGCGACGGCTGGGCCGATGATGAGAATCCAGCCGATGACGGTCAGCAGCAGCTGTGCCACGGCCTTGCCGGTGTTGCCCAAGTAGAAGTTGTGCACGCCGAAGCAGCCCAGGAAGATGCCAAGCAGACCGGCGGCCAGTTTCGACTTCTGGGCGTATCCGGCCGGTGCGACGGGCTGGCCGTATGCCGGCTGCTGCGCGTAGGCGGGCTGGGTGTAGGCGGATTGGTTGTAAAACGGGGCCGCGTAGGCGGGCTGGGTGTAGGCGGATTGGTTGTAAAACGGGGCCGCGTAGCCCTGCTGTCCGTAGTTCGCTTGATTGTAATCCGGCTGGGCGTAAGCGTTGTTGGGGTCATACGCCGGGGCTGCCGGCTGACCGTACGACGGCTGCGCAGATTGGGCAGGCTGGGACGGCTGGTCATACTGACCGTACTGGTTGTACGATGCGGCGTTCGGATCATATACCGGAGCAGCGGGCGTGGCCGGCTGAGCCGGCTGGGTATAGACGGGAGCCGTACCGTATGCCGGGGCCGGAGTCGCCGGCTGACCGTATGACGGCTGAGCGGTCTGGGCCGACTGTGCGGTCTGAGTGTATGCGGCGGAGTTCTGATCGTATGCGGGGGTTTCCGGCTGCGACTCCGGATGGTTCATCTGCGCATCGTTCTGTTGTGGAATGTACGGTTGGTTGTAGTCGGCCTGGGCTGCGTTATCCGACGTTGGATTGTTGACTTGACCGGCACCATTGAAATCGGCGTTGTTATCACTCATGCCTCAACAATATCCCAAGGTTTGCCCGTCATCGGGCGTTTACCACTGGCACGAACCCCGAAAAACCCCTGAAAAATCCCCTGATTATGCGAAGACGCCCACCGTTCCAAGGAAAACCTTGTTTCGGCGGGCGTCTCACCAAATGGAACATCCAAATGGAATGTCAGCGAATGCCAATCACATACGGGCCAGGATGTCGTGCCCCACCTCGTCGGTGGTGCGCGTGGTGGAGCCAAGCTCCTCGATGTCAGCCTCAACGGCGGTATGGATCTTCTTGGCAGCGTCGTCGAAACCGAGATGCTCGAGCAGCATGGCGGCGGACAGGATGGCCGCGGTCGGATTGGCCTTGTTCTGGCCGGCGATGTCCGGAGCGGAACCGTGGATCGGCTCGAACATGGACGGATACTCGTTGGACGCGTTGATGCAGCCCGAAGCGGAGTAGCCGACGCCACCGACCACGGCACCGGCCTCGTCGGTGATGATGTCGCCGAAGAGGTTGTCAGTCAGAATCACGTCGAAGCGGGACGGGTTGGACACCATGAAGATGGTGGTCGCGTCGATGTGCAGATAGTCGTGGGTGACCTCCGGGTATTCCTCGGCCACCTTGTTGACGATGCGCTGCCACATGTCGCCGGCGTTGACGAGCACGTTCTTCTTGTGCACGAGGGTCACGTGCTTCCTGCGCTTCATGGCCAGTTGGAAGGCGTAGCGCACCACGCGCTCCACGCCGTAGGCGGTGTTGATGGACACTTCGGTGGCCACCTCGTTCGGGGTGCCACGACGGACCGCTCCGCCGGCACCGCAGTACAGGCCTTCGGTGCCTTCACGCACCACGACGAAATCGATGTCACCCGGGTTGGCGAGCGGCGACGTGACGCCCTTGTACAGCTTGGACGGACGCAGGTTCACGTACTGGTCCAGGTCGAAGCGGAGCTTGAGCAGCAGGCCGCGTTCCAGGATGCCGGCCTTGATGCGCGGGTCGCCGACGGCGCCCAGCAGGATGGCGTCGGTCTTCTTGATGCGGTCCTCTTCCTCCTCGGGGAGGATCGCGCCGTCACGCAGATAGCGTTCGGCACCGAGGTCGAAATGCTCGTAATCGAATTCGGCGACGCCTTCGGCCGCCTTCTCCAGAGCCTTCTGGGCCCACGGAGTCACTTCCTTGCCAATGCCATCGCCCGGAATGACGGCGATGGTGTACTTCTTTGCAGAATCACTCATAGCTCGCGACTCTAGTCAGTGATTCATCAGGCGGACCAAAACCGCTCAGCAAATGGACACCCGTCCCATGCCCCACGTACGGCGGGCGGATATCCGTTTGCTTCGATAGGCACAAAGAACGCAATGGGCGCAATGTCCAACAAAGCGATGGACAGACATGAATGTGCGCGTATATGGACGTACGCACCGCCCACATACGCGCGTTGGCGCCGTGGACGGATGGTCCGCGACGCCAACGTGTATGGTGAATCGGCTGATTCAGTTAACCCAAGGAGTGGATTCCTCGGTGATTGACCCGAAATCGGTGTTCGGGAACTTGCCTGGCTGACGGACCACCGCTTCGAACATGGCCAGTCCGTTGAGTCCGGTTTCGGTATTGGAATACGCGCCGATCTGCGATTGGGTTGTGGAGTCGGAAGTGGAGGTCGGCGGCTTGACCACTGTGCCCATCTTCGCCCACAACGCATATACCGTGCCATCGCGGTCGATCGGCATCAGCGACTTGCCGTTCTCGTCGAACGAGAGGACGCTCTTGGCGAGCGCGTCGTTGCGGACGGTGCTCCAGCCTTGGAATTCGTAGCCTTCGAGCACCGGCACGTTCGTCTGGTCCACGGTTGGGGAGATCAGCGGGTCGCCGTCGTAGACCTTCTGGTCCGCGTACAGTTTCGTGGCTTCCTTTCCTTCCGGAGCGGCACCGCCGTTGAGGTCGAACTTGATGGTCCACTGGTGTGAGGTGCGTGTCCATTCGGCGTACAGCGTCACGTCGCCGGTCACCGGAGTGGCGTTGAAATCGTAGGCGGTGCCACCGGTCGCATCGGTGCTCCAGCCGGTGAGTTTGTATTCGTCGCGGGTGGGCGCAGGATTGGGTACCGTAGCATGGCTGTTGTCATCCACGATTTGCGTTGTAACAGGCGTGCCGTCTTGGGTGTCGAAGGTCACGGTCCAGGTCTTGACCCACTTGGCATAGAGCGTCAGATCGCCGGCCACCGGAGCGTCTGCCGTGTAGTCGTTCTGTCGTGCCTCATCGGTGGTCCAACCGGCCAGACGGTATCCGTCACGGGTGGGTGTGGGATCCGGAATAGCCAGTTTCTCACCGTCCTTGATGAACAGTGTCATACTTTGCAATGCGGTCGATGGATAGTCCGTGCCTTCTTTCAGGTTCAACGTCACGGTATGGTACATCTCGCCGCCATCGGCCCACTTGGCGTACAGCGTCAGCTCGCCGGTCACCGGGGTGCCGAAGCCGTACGGCCGGGTGCCGGCCGCATCGGTGGTCCAGCCGACGAACACCTTGCCGTCAAGGGTTGGATCGGCCGGTTTCGTCACGGTTTGCCCGTATTCCACGGTCGCCGAAGTGACGGATGTTCCTTCGTTCGAGTTGAAGGTCACGGTGTACGTGTTCGGCGTCCACTTGGCGTACAGCGTCAGGTCGCCGGTCACCGGAGTGGCGTTGAAATCGTAGGCGGCGCCACCGGTCGCATCGGTTCTCCACCCTGCGAACGTATATCCTGTGCGGGTCGGATTGGCCGGAGCGGAAGCCTTTTCGCCGTCGCCGACGAGCTGCGTGTCAACCGCGCTGCCGCCGGTCGAATCGAACGTGACCTTGTGCGCCACGGCCCACTGCGCGTACAGCGTCACCGGAGCGGTGACCTCGCTGTTGAAGTCGTACGAATGGATGCCTGCCACGTCGGTGGTCCAACGCACGAACTTGAAGCCATCCTTCGTAGGCGCGACCGGCTCGCTTGCCGTGCCGCCCAACTTCACGGTCTGTGCTCCAATCGGTGATCCGCCCTGCGAGTCGAAGGTTACGCCGGTCGCGGCCACGGGATGCGCGTACACGGTCGGGTCGCCGCTTAAGATCCAGAATTCCGCCGTGCCGGCAGCAAGGTCACCGGCCTGCACGTTGATTACGGATTCAGGAATCTGACGATCGTTGTCGTCGCAATCCTTGCCCGTCCACGACGAGCCGCCGTTACGGATGATGAACCAAGGGTCGCGTACGCCCTTGCCGGTCTGCGACAGCGTGTATTCCGCCACCTCGCCGAAATCGTCGTGCCCGTTGAACGGCGTGGCCACACCACTGGTGCTTTCCTTGTACCAGCTCCACAGATCCCAGCCCTTCCAGGTGTCGGACTCCATGTCGTAATCCTGGTATCTGCCGTCGGCACGGTAATAGTGCAGTTTGACGGTCAGGGTTTTCGGGTTCTTGATGTCGTTCGGCTGCGGCGTGGCGGCCGGCGACGCCTTCTCTGGAGACCTGTCGGAGACGGTCTGCGGCTGGTTGCCGTCCACCCATGCCTCGATGGCGCCGTCAACGTACGCGTTGGCGAATTTGTCGAGTTTCCATGTGCGCGCCAAGTAGCTGTCTTCGGTTCCCGCGGATGCTTCATCGGCCGTTTTGCCGTCGACGATGCGGAATCTCACCTGGCTTTGCGTGCCATCCACATAGCCTTGCGCGATCTTGCCGAAACCGTTGACGGTCGCGCCGAACGGAAGATACGTGGACTTCGTCTGATCATCCGTCCACACCTGCACACCGGTGGCACGCTCGCCGACGGAATCGGTCGGCTTGAAGTTGACGGTCACCTTGGTCTGGCCGGCATGCTGACCGGTGTATGTGCGCGCATATGGCACGCCACGGCCCACGGTGCCGTCGCATACGTTGACCATGGTGTCGCCGACCTGCGACTGGTACCACCCGTTACCGTCCGGACGGTCCGTACCCGTGCCGGCGGTGAAGTAGAACTTCGCCGCCGCGAGATTCGCGCCTTTCGGCAGATCGGCGCTGTACCAGCCACGCGCATCGGTGGAATCCGCGACCTCCACGGCCTTCATCGATATGTGCTGTTCCGTGCCGTCGGTCTTCTGATAGTGCAGCTCCGGCACGGCGGCATCATCCTGCTTCGGCTTGTAATACACGGTCAGTGTCTTGTCGCCGATCAACGTGCTGTTCGGCGAATCACTGTACTGCGGCTCATACTGACCCTTGCCGGGATCGCTTTCCGCCACAGCGCCCTGATACAGCGCGATCGCGCTGCGCTTGCCGATGGTGGTTTTAACATGTCCGCCGGATACCGTCACCGTCTTCGAACAGTCGCGTGACGCGTACACGTCACAGTATTCCCCGTTGGGCAGCGTCGTCGTGTAATCCACGTCATGATCCTGCAGGGTGTTGTTGATGGCCATGAAGCCTTTCGCCGGCGAGGAACCGTCGGCGGCCCTGTCGAATGCGATGTTGTTGTCGCCGCGTTCCTGCCAATTCGTCACCTTCGTGCCGTTGACGGCGTTGTGGAAGCGGATCATGCCTCGGATCGACGTCCAACGCTGCTGGCAGTTCCAGTCGCCGTAGGTCATCTGCGTCGGATCCTTCGAAGTGGCGCATGCCTCGTTCATGCCCACGTATGGCACCTTGGTGTCGGACGTGTCCTTCACGCCATCGTCGTACTGCGTGGATTTGTCGAAGTAGTAGTCGGACAGAATCTTCGGATGCCCGTAGTCGTAACCGAGCATGAACGCGTTCGCGAGCTCATAGCGGGCGCCGGACGTGGGGCTCAGCGTTTCGGAGCCGCGGGCGCTGTCCCAGTTCGCTACGAACACTGTGGCGTCGTCGGAGCGTTTCAGTAAATCGGAGGTGATGTATTTCAAGTCGGTGATGGAGCCGTTGAAGTCCTTGAGCAGCGAATACGCATAGGAGAATTGGGTCACTTCGCCGTTTTTCTCGTACCGTTCGGGAGCGAACTTGCTCGATTCGCCCTGATGGTAGATCACTTCCTGCGACCACGGGAACGACTGGCCATTGATACCAGCCTTGTCCATGAATTTGCGTTTGATGGCCGCGATGTCGTCCGGATCCATATGTTTGGCGGAGTCGATGCGGAAGCCACGCACGCCATCCTGCCATAACCGGTTCAGATAATCGGCCTGCATGTTCTGCACACGTCCGTTACCTGTATTGATGTCCCACATGGTGGACAGCCTGCAGTTCCATACCTCGTCGGCGTTGGAGTAGTCGGAGATGTTGTCGGAGACGTTGGACTTGCAGGTGTGGAAGTCCCCGCTCGGCAGACCGTACTGGTGGTTGTTGCCGCTTTCCTGGTACTGGTAGAGGCCTTGCGTGCCACCTTCCGCATACGGGTCCATGCTTGGATAGCGTCCGTAGGATCCGTTGTATGCGGTGCCGTCCACGCCATACTGGTCGTCCACCCAGGACACGTCATGGCCGGTGGTGTGGTTGAGCACCACGTCGGCTATCACGTCCACGCCGGCCGCGTTGCACTGTTTGATCATGCTTTTTAGCTCGTCCTCAGTGCCGAAGCGCGAGTTGAGCTTGTAGCTGACCGGCTGGTAGACGGTCCACCATTGCGTGCCCTGCACGGATTCCTGCGGCGGGGAGATCTGCACGTATTTCACGCCTTCCGGACCGTATGTGTTCATGCATTCCTCGGCCACGGTCTTCCAGTTCTGCTGGAATGCGATCACCGTCACGTCGGTGGCCGCCGGCTGTGTGGCGTATGCGACGGCTTGCGAGCCAAGCCCCGCGCAGGAAAGCGCCAGTCCGATTGCAGCGGCCGTGATGCGGCGTGCAGTGTGGTGCGCATGCTGGTTCATCGTCAGTCCCTTTCCTTACGACGCAGCGCCATGGCCAGGCATAGCGTGCCGACGAGCAGCGCGATCAGTCCGGCCCGCATGTAGGTTCCATCGCCTTCGCCACCGGTGGAGGGCAGTTTGACCGCCGTGTACTTGTTGGTCAGCTGGTAGTTCCACGATTCGGCGGTTGCGTTCGTTCCGTCAGTCGAATCCTGTGATTCGTCCGTTGCCGTATTCGGATCAGCCGCTGCGGTTTGGGCGTTGCTTTCGTCAGCGCCGGTTTCCGATTGATTCGGCTGTTGCGGCACGGTCTTGCCGCCGGTGAGCGAAACCGGCTTGTAGCCGTTCACGGCTTCTTCGGTTACGGAATAGTGGATTTCCTTGCCCTTGTAATACTTGGGCAGGTTGGTGAACGCGTAGGCCCATTCGTTGGAGGCGACGTTCGTCGTATCCGAGCCGGACGAACCAGCCGTCTCCTTCGCGCCATCCGAGGATGCCTCGGTGGTGGCCACGGCGTTCTTGGCATTCTTTTTGGTAAGCACCGCGCAGCTGACGCCGACGGGATTCTTGGCCTTCGTACCCTTCGGATCCGAACACATGCTGTTATTCTGCGGCGTCGGCCATCCCGGCAGAGGCTGGTCGTTCTTGCCGTTCCAGATGCTGGACAGCACCCAGATCGTCAGACTGTTCGGCCTGCCATTGTCGGAATCGTCGTCCCACTGTTTGGTGACGTTCAGCGTAGTCGTTTCCGGCGTATGCTTGTTCGTCACCTGGAAGTCCTTCTCCTTTTCGGTGGAGGAGCCTGTCGGCGTGAACACGCATCCGGTCCGTTGTTCCGCGGCTTTCGCGTCCGAACCATTCGTACCATCCGCATCTGTGGAGCATCCGCTTGTCGTATAGCCGTCGACGCTTTCCTCGGTTACGGTGTACGTGTACGACTTGCCGTAGATGTTCTGTTTCGGCAGGCCCTCAAAGGTCCAGAATTGCTTGTCGGCGTCACTGGACACGTTCACGTCCTGCACGATTATCTGTTCGGTTCTGGCTTCGAAACCTTGCGTCAGATCCGTCGGATCCTTCGGCTGGTCGCTGGTACCCCACACGTGGAAGGTAAGTTTCGTCGGGCGTTTGCCGTCATTGTTGGCGTTGTCTTCCCATGTCTTGGTCACCTTGGCGTTGATGGCGTCCGGCTCGCGCGTGTTCAGCACCGTGTATTCGGCACCATCCTTGTACGGCCTCTTGGTGATGGACACACGGTAGGCACCATCCTTGAGTCCTTGGGTGATCTCCTCATCCACGGTGTAGTTGTAGCGTTCGCCGTTTTCATCATATCGAGGCAAATCGGTCCATGTATGCGTCCACGAACTACTATTGTCAACGTTCACCGTGTACTGCTTGCCGGTCAGTTCCTTGGCATTGCGTAGCAAATGGAAGGTGACTTTCTCCGGACGGTCCCCATAGTTCGAGTCGGACCAGACTTTGCGCACGCGCACCATGGTGGTGGCGATGCAGTCCTCTACACGTATGGTACGGTCGCTTTGCAGCACACCGTCGATGTACACCTGGCCTTCTCTTACGGTGAATGTGAGCGGTTTGACCGCCTCGTATCCGGTTGGGGCCTTGGTTTCGGTAAGCGTGTAGACGCCGTCCTCGAGCATGAACCGCTTCGGTGTTCCACCGCTGGTCCATGTGATCGGGTCGATGGTTTTGCCTTCGAATGTGCTGCCGGTCAGGTTGAATTCGGCTCCGGCGAGTTCGGCTCCGCCGCCTACCGCGGTTTTAGAGAAGAAGATGCCGTTGGTGTCGGGCTTATCCACCATGGTGAGCGTCCCGTCCGTCTGGGTCTTGCCATCCACGGTGATTTTGCCGTTGATGTCGACGCTGAACGTGATGTCATCGGCCTTCGTATAGCCTGCCGGCGGATTGGTCTCGGACAGCGTGTAGGTGCCCGGCTGCAGGTCGAGCTGCTGCGATTGTCCCTGCTTGGTAGTCCATGTGATCGAATTGACGGATTTGCCGTCAAGCGTGCGTCCCGTGACGCTCATGCTTGCGCCCGCGATGTTGGTGATGCCGTCCGTCAGGCTGTTCTTGGCGATGGTGACGCGATGCGGTTGGTACGCGTCGACCATAGTGATCAGGCTGTCGGCCGCAGTGACATAGCTACCGTCGGGCTGCCGTATCTGGACCTGCAGCTTGCCGTCATCGCCGGTGCCCACACGGAAGACGATGTCATCGGCCTTTGTATACCCCGCAGGAGCTTTGGTTTCCGTCAGCGTGTAGGTGCCCGGTTCCAGTGTGAAGCTCCGCTGGCTGCCGTCGGAAGTCCACGTCTGGACGGCGAAGGTTTTCGTCGTATCGTCCAACGTTCCGGTGAGCCTCATCGTTGCGCCGGCGAGTTCTTGCCCTCCAAGACTCTGCTTGGAGAACCACACCTTCTCGTTGTTGGGATGGTGGGTGTTGGTCAGGGTGATGTCGTGGTCCTTGTCGACGCCGTCTGTGGTGACGGTATAGCCGGACAGCACATCCTCCTGCACGCCATAGGTGATCTTCATACCGTTCTCGTAGACGGGCAGATTGGTGAATGCGTTGGCATTGCTCCAATTATTGGCCACGCTCAACGTGGCTGACTGTTCGGTTCTCACACCGTTTTTCACCAGATGCACGGTGATGGAGTCCGGTCGGCTTCCGTCCTGGTTATCGGCGTCGTTCCACACCTTGTTCACGCCGAGACTGGTGGTTTCCGGCGTATGCGTGTTGGTGCAGGTCATCGCCATGCCGCTGCCGTCGGCCATGGAAGCCGGATCAGTGCATTGCGCTGTGTATCCATCGATCGTGGTGGCTTCCACGGCTTTGTATTCGGCCTGCTTGCCGTCCACCACAACCGGCAGGTCGAACCAATATGCGGCGGAATCACCGGCGTTGACGTTGACGTCTCGGCTCTGGCCGTCCACCTTCGTATAGTCGTCTTCCCCCGCAAGCTTGCGGTACAGGTCGAAGGTCACAGTGCGGCGTTTGCCGTCCTGGTCATCGTTGTCGTTCCACACCTTGTTCACGGTGAGATTCGTGGTCTTCGGCGCGTCCAAGGCCTGTATCTGGCCAGCGCCATTCTTGTCGGTCACGTTATGGCCGTTGACCGTCACGACGCCGTCGGCGCCCACGGTGATAGTGATCGGGCTCATGGTTTGGTATCCGTCAGGAGCTGCGGTTTCCTCCAGCCAGTAGCGTCCAGGCAGCAGGTCGAATGTCTGTTTCCCGGTGCTTCCGGTAGTCCAAATCAGTGCGGTACCAGTGGAATCTTTGCTGACACCCTGCATTGATGCAGTCCAATTCGACCAGGCTTCCGGCGCTTCAGACGACCCCCATTTGGATAGCTTCAACGAGGCGCCAGCCACTGGAACGTTGACGTCGGCAGCATCCAGTTTGGCGATGCTGATCTTGGTCTTCTTCTTGTGGTCGTTGTTGACGTACCACAGGTAGTTGCCCAACGTGGCGTTGTTGACCATGGCCACTTTCAGGAGGCCCGAGTCTTTACCATCGGTGATGGTCAGATTGTCGTACCTGTGGTCATAAGTTTTCCCATCAGGTATCGCATCATGACCAGGAAACACCACGTACAAAGGCTTGGCTTTCTCGTACGCGCTGTCCTCACCGGCTTTCTCGCCTGGCGCAACGAGCTCCGTGACTTTGTAGATGTGGTCCGCATTCAGCTGCACTTGGCTGGAGTAGCCGGTCGTGCCAGTGGTGAGGTTGTTCATCACGGTCTTGTCCACAGTGCCGGAGCAGGTCTTCTTGCCTGCGGTTTCAGCTGCTGTGCTGCACTTGGTCAGGTCCACGTTCACTTCCTGCACTTCGAACATTGCATTGGCGCCCGGCCGGCCGGTATCGCCATCAATGTACTTGTAGATTTGCAGGGTGTTGCTGTCGAATGTCATGCCACCTTGGGCCGTTTTCACCGTTCCGGTGACAGTGGAGGTATCACTGCCCTTGCTTGCATCTACGCCTTCAAGCGAAATCTCATTGCGGCCCACGGCTCCCTCGATGGTCTCTCCGGCTTTGAGCTGCACGGTCGCCTTGTATGTGATGGTGACGGCCTGCTTGTCCGGAATGAAGAAGACCAGTTTCTTGGAATTCGGCTCATATGACCATGTCGCACCATTGATCTGCTTTCCCGAGGCGGAATCGGCGATGAGGATGCTGTCCATGCGCAGATCAAGCGCGCTGCCCAACGTATCGGTCAGGGTCAGGGCCTTGCCGTTGTTCAGCGTCTGTGCGCCCGGATTGATCTTCACCGTGTAGTTGACGTTCGGCGCCGTGGACTCGTTGTATGTTCCCTGCTTGCTCACCAGCTTCGGCGTGTTCATGCCGAGTTTGTAGGACTGGTCCGTCTGGTCATTGCCGTCCACGCTGATATGCGCTTTGTTGGGGTATTCGTGGTATCCTTCCTGCGCCTTCAACGCATCGACGCGCGTGTCATAGACGATTTGCAGGCCTTCTGCGGTGGTGGCCTGTTTGAATGCGGCCGTGCCCGGCGATATGGTGAACGTCACCGTGCTGTCGCCGTTGTCCTTGGCCGATACGCCACTCAATGTGGTGGTTTTGGCATTGGGACTCACCGCTTTGACGGAACCGGGCACGAACATCGTGTTCTCAGGCAACGAGTCGCTGATCGTCACCGATTGGGCCTTCTCCGGCAGGTCGTGCACGGTCAGCAGCCAGCGTAGGACCCCGGCTGCGTTGGCGGCCTGGCCGTATCCGTATTCGTCCCAATACTGGTTCACTGCCTCCTTTTTCAGATTGTCACCTTGGTGAGTATGGCTTGCCGTTGCCGTCTTATGCTTCGATTCGGCGGTGTTGTACACCGTTTCGGCGGTCACGCCATCCTTGACGGTGGACTGGTAGGCCACGTACACGGTCTGGTTGGCATTGAGATGCTCGAATGTGATGGTGAAGCCACGGTCCGTGGACATAATCGAATAGGCGCTGGCATTAATGCGCTTCGTCATTGCCTCGTCCGTATACGCGACGATGCTGTTTTGCACCAGACTCTGCTGGAATCCGGCGGATGAGCCGTCCCCCTTCTGATCGAGGGTATCTTTGAGATCCACGTTGTCCATCGCGGTCAATGCGGTCAGCGAGGTCACCCATGTGAGGTTCTTGCTTTCGGATCCCGGGGAGGTGCACTTCTTGACAAGATTCACTACGTCCTTGCCGACGTCCGCCGTGCCGGTGGCACCTTTGCTGGGGTGATCTTCCGGCGTGACCGTCACATCGTTGGTGTAGGTCCTATGTTCGCCACTGTCGGCATTGGGCGCGTCCGTCACTTCGGTGGTGTAGGTGATGGCGAAGGAGTCGAAGCCGGATGGCAGCGTATATGTGCCTTTCACCAGATCCAGCCAGGGAACCTTGATGGACCACTGGTTGTTGTACGAATCGCTTTCGAATGCACCCGGAGCATCCGTGGGGCACTGCGTCTTCCAATCACCAGCTTTTCTGCAGGTCAGCACCACATCGCCGGATGGCTTTTCCAGCCCGTTGCCCAGCGCGTCTTCGATGCTGGCTCCGGAAATGTCGGTGTCGGTGCCGTTGGTGATGTTGATGGTCCATTGGATACCTGGAACGTCCTTCTTGCCGTTCAAGCCGGACTTGTCTATCGTCGTTTGGGTGCCGCCTTTGGTCACCGACCAGTCCTTGTAAGTGACCCAGATGGCGTTTTCGGTCTTTTTGTGGTCCGTGTTGTCATCGCTGTGGTATTCCACGGAGTTCTTCAGTCCGGGCACTTGCGAGCAATCGCCCGCTTGTTTGCAGGCCGCCACGAGAGTGGCGCGGTCGGCAGTCACGGAGTAGCGCACATACAGCGTTTCGCCGTCCTCCATGGAATTAATCGTGGCACTGAACCCGGCGTTGTCCGCTGCAGATGTAGCGCTCCACGTCCCGCCATATGACTGCCGGCAATCCGCGTCGGTACAGATACGGATGCTGTCCGGATTGAACTTCATCAACTTGCCCATGGTGTCGTTCAATTGCACGTTCTGGTTGGTGCCGACGGAATTGACCCTGATGACGAATTCCCACTTCGAGGGGTCCGAGGTGGAGATGGCCGCGGATTTGGAAGCGTTCACTTCATGCTTCGGATTCACCTTCAGCGTCACGTCGCCGTAGCCCGGATATGAGAACGTCTTGTCTCCGCCGTTGTTACCGCCGGTCTTGTCGGAATTGATGGTGCCTTTGACCGTCACGTACGCGGTGACGTTCGACCCCGCATCCTCACCGCGGGTGTACGTGGCCACCATGCGATTGCCGTTGATCACATAATGGCCGACCACATCGCCCGATTCGTTGATGATGTCGTACTGTTGCCCGGATTGGAAGGTCAGATTCTCGGGCAGATCGTAGACGAAGGTATCGCCCGATTTGACAGTGATGCTGTTCGGCACGTTCCAATGCAGTTGCATGTTGATCTCATCGCCGTAGTCGACGGTGGTGCCGGAGATGAACGGCTTTTCCTGGCCGCCGGACACGATGGTCAGCTTGGAGGAGCCCTTGTCCACCCAGCCGAGTTCGCCGATGTTGTATTCCGCGGCCTGCGCATGAACGGGCCCGATCAATACGCATGCCAGCATGGTCGCCAATGTCACCAGCATGGCAGCAAACGTTTTCACACAGCGCTTTGACGCCAACTCCTTGCGCCTATGCATAATCCCTCGCTTCACGATTAAGCACAACCTAAGGTGGCGGCAGCCACTACCTTGCCCCAGCTACCGCCACTGTCATGCAAGCATGGTGTCACGACATCAACATTGACGTATGAAACAGTGTCTTTCCTTATAAAAGTGCTAAAAAACGCGGTATAAAACGTTTGACGTTAGAGTGCCTCCAAAAGGGGATTCGCGAAACGCTGAAGGGTGTTCGCAATGTTTCATGAAAATTTTCTGAAACAAAAACCCATTGCCACAAACGATTGCAACAATGGGTTTTCGTCAGTCATGATTCTTCTACCCCCGGAAAATCCCCCGGAGTACCCTCGGGGCCACTCAGCTGCCGATGCCCATCATCGACAAGCACCAAGCGTTCTCATAGGAGACTTCCTCCCATTGCTTGTACCGCCCGGACGTACCCCCATGGCCGGCTTCCACCTCGATTTTCGCCACGGCGTCCACACCGGCATGCTGCAGCCGGGCCAGCCATTTCATCGGCTCCACATACAGCACGCGGGTGTCGTTCATGGATGTGGTAATGAAAATTTTCGGAAAAACGGCAGTTCTTTCGTCATTTTCACTATCTGGCGCATTCTCGTATGGCGTGTACGACTTCATGTACGCGTACACATCCGCGTCGTGCAGCGGATCGCCCCACTCGTCCCATTCGGTGACGGTCAACGGCAGCGAAGGATCAAGGATCGAGGTCAGTGCGTCCACGAACGGCACGTCCGCCTCCACGCCCGCATAGCATTCCGGAGCCATGTTGGCGACCGTCCCCATCAATAGGCCGCCCGCCGAGCCGCCGTTCGCCACCGTACGCAGCGGCGAGGCCAGTCCGGCACGTTGCAGCGCGCGCGTGGCGTCGATGAAATCCTCAAACGAATGCTTCTTGTTGAGCAGATGCCCCTGCTCGTACCAGGCGCGTCCCATTTCGCCGCCGCCGCGGATGTGCGGCACAGCGTACAGCACGCCGCGGTCGAGCATGCTGATGCGTGACACCGCGAATCCCGGATCGGAACTGATCTCGTACGCGCCGTAGCCGGTGATGAACATGGCGGAATCGCAGGTCGGCACGTCACGCCGCCATACCAGCGAGACGGGGATGCGTTCGCCGTCGCGCGCGGTGACCCACACCCGGCGTTCCATGTAGTCGCGCGGATCGAAACCACCCAGCACGGTGGCGCGTTTGAGCAGACGGTCCTCGCCGGTGTCCGGATCGTAGTCATGCAGCTCGCCGGGGCGCGTGTAGCTGGCGAACGAGTAGCGCATGCGCGGCGCGTCATACGAGGGGTTGCCACCAACGCCGATCGAATACAGGCGGCGCGTCTCCCCCGGCATGCGGTCGGCGGTGGCGCCGTCCGACGACGTCATCGCCCGACGCGAGACGCCATGCACGGCCGATCCCTTGCCTTGCGCGGCGGCGGCCGCGTCCAGTTTGCCCCAGATCTCGGCGCGTTCCTCGTTGATCTCGTCCACGGATTCGTCGACGTCCCAATCGTCCTCCAGCGCGTGCGGCACCAGTTCAGTGAACCGCCATGGCCGGCCGGCCAGGAAATCCTCGGCGGCGGCCTGCTTCGTCATCACCGCGATGTGCGGCAGGCTTTCCGCGCGGTACTGCAATGCGACGAAATGCCGATGGATCGAGATACCCTCGATGCCCAAGCCGTGCGCGCCCTGCAGAATGGCGGGATTGCAGGGATTTGAATACGGGGTGCCGATCGGCATGGAGGAGGCGCCGGGGTCCACGTCGTCGCCGTGCTCGCAACCGTAGGGCGATCCGACCGCCACGCGCACGCCTTCGCCCAGCCGGTATGGAGGCTCGTGCGTCCGCATATCGATCACATCGATCTCGAAATTCGGATTCAACGCGTTGTGGTACACCACGGCGAGCGGAATATCCTCGCCATGCTCCCCCGCGCCTTCGAAGCAGGCGAAGCTCACATCGTATTCCACGTCGGTTTCGCGCGGAATGAACGCCCGGAACGAGCCCTCTGGGGTGTCCACTGGCAGCATCAGCACCTCGGTGGTGGTTTTCGACCCGGTGCCAATCACGATGTTCCGTTCGTCGAAGGACAGTCCGATGCCCACCCAGAAGCGTTCATCCGCCTCGCGGTACACCTCCACGTCATCGGTCACGGGGGTACCGACGCGGTGGCGCATCACCGCGTATGGACGCCACGCGTCGTCCAACAGCACATAGAACACCCATTGCGCGTCCGGCGTGAAGCAGGCGCCGCCGATGCCCTCGAACCGTTCCTCCAACTCGCCGCCGGTCTCAAGATCGCGGATGCGGAAATCGTAGCGTTCGTCGCCGCTCGTGTCGGTGCCGTACAGCATCCAACGGCCGTCCTTGGAAATGTCCATGCCGCCGATGCGGAAGAAATCGTGGCCTTGCGCCTCGGCGTTCGTATCGAACACCACCTGTTCGCCGTCGAGTGGCACACCGGCCTCCACCGTCGGCGGACCCCAATCGTCCGCGCCGCGAATCGGCACCCGGCATTGCACGGCATACTGTTCGCCCTGCTTGGTGCGGGTGAAGTACCAGTAGCCATCCATGCGCGTCGGCACGGACATGTCGGTTTCCTGCACATGCGACTTGAATTCGTCGAACAACGTTTTGCGCAACGATGCGAGCGGTGCCATGCGCTGTTCGCAGTAGCGGTTCTCCGCCGCCACATAGTCGTGCACATCCTGCGATTCCTTGTCGCGCAGCCATTCGTAGTTATCGATGAACGTATCGCCGTGGAAGGTGCGCTCCTTTGGCACCCGCTTCGCTTCCGGCACCGCCAGTCCATTCTGGTGTTCGTCGTGCGCGTTCGTCGCTTCCTTCACGTTCATAGTGTTTTCCATACCCCGAAATTCACTCATGCACGCGATTATACTGACGACCCACACAAACTTGTGTCGGTCGTCAGTCGCCGTTTTGCGCGGCGCGCAGGTACGGCAGCATGGTTTTCATGATGTTCGATCCGGTCGTTCCCGTGAATACCGGCACGTCGGTGACCGGCATCGGCTGCGTGGCCACGCGCCCGGCGACGGAACCGAAATTGCCGGTCACTTCGCGCGGGGACAGCTGCCGGATGCCGATCGCCAGCACACGCCCCGGGTAGCGGCGTGCGATTGTGGCGTATGTGGTCGGATCCTTCTGCCCGTCGTCGCCGATCAGAATGAACTTCATATCGGGAAAATCGGCCATGAGCTGTTCGGCGTATTCAAGCTTGTGCTGCACGCCCGATGGAATGAAGGTTTTCGGCCTCGGGTCAAGGTCGCGCAGCAGCAGCGGACCTTCCGGAAAACCGTGGTTCGTAATGAAATGGCGGATCGAGCTTTCCACATTCCATGGCGAAGTGGACAGGTAGAAGAACGGCGCGTCCGGGAACATGTCCGCGATGCGGTTGAACAGCAGGTTCATGCTGGCCACCGGCACTTTTTTGCGCGGATTAAGCAGCAGCAGATTGTAGGCGGCCTTCATCAGACGCGGCGCCTGCGTGACCATGATGGTGTCGTCCACGTCGGAGATCACGCCCACTTTGGTGCCGCTGGGAATGGTGAAAAGATTGGCGTTGACCGGCTTGCGGCTACGCACTTTGTACGAGACGTTGTGGATGCCCGGTTCAAGCGAATGCTCGGCGACGAGGTCGAGGTAGCCGGCATCGTCGGATGCCGCGAATTCGCTGGAAATATCAGGATTGCTGTCGATCGCGTCGTACACTTCCGACGCACCCACCTGCACTGTTTCGATGGGCACGTCATCGATGGCGATCCGCACTTTGGTATGCGGGGACGGCACCATCAGCATGCCACGTATGCCGCGAATCAGGCGGCCGGCCTGCCGTTTGAACGGGCCGTATACGGTACGGCAGATCAGTCGGGAGTAGTGTTCGGTGCCGTAGCCGACGTAGGGTTCGACACGTGGATACCAGTCGAGCGACCGTACCAATGCGGTCGAGAATTTCAGCCAGACACTGAATGCTTTGGTGATCGTGCGGCGGAACAGCCTGGTCAGCGGCGGTTTGACTTCAAGACGCTCATGTCTGGAGGCCGCGTCGAAGGTGGTGACCACCTTGCGTGCCGGAATCGGCACGGTGGGCATGTCATCGCAAGAATCGTCCATCCGCTCCCCCATACGCTGCTGTTCGCGCTGCTGGTCATGCTGCGGCGCACGCTGCGGCGGGAACTGCGGCAACGGCTGAATTTCACTCATATGCCCACTATAGGGGTCGCGTTCGAACAAACAGTAACGCCACCGAGAAAATCAGGGAACTTTCAGGGCCCCGCAAGGCACTTCCCATAAAAAGGCTGCGGCCGGCGGGTACGATGCGCGACCGTAAGCCCGGCCGAACGGCCTTGAGTGTGTCGCGCATCGCACCCGCCGGCCGCAGCCGTAATTAAAACTAGACGTCCGTGCTATTCAGTCAGCCACAATCTTGGCATACTCGTCAGCGCTAAGCAGGTCAGGCTCGTCATCCTCAAGCTCGATCTTGAAAATCCAGCCCTCGCCGTACGGATCGTCCGTCACAATGCTCGGATCGTCCGCAGCCTCGTTGTTGACGTAGCGGATGGTGCCAGCCACCGGCGAGACCAGCGCGGTGACCGCCTTGGAGGATTCGAATTCCGCCACTTCGTCGCCAGCTTCGACCTGCGTACCGACTTCAGGCAAATCGATGTACACGAGTTCGCCGAACTGTTCGGTGGCGTATTCGGTAACGCCCACCATGGCGGGTTCAACGGAGGAATCCACCCACACGTGCTCGTCGGAGTATTCGAGGTGCTCGGGCACGTCGAGGTTCACTTTGCTATCGTTTGCTTCGCTCATGCCGCCCATTGTACGGCGTATGCGAACGCCGCGCACCCGCGCCACGCGTAACGGGTCAGCGTACCGGTCCGGATGGCATGGCGCCGACTACCTGCACGATGGTGCCTTCCGGGCAGTTGTCGTAGATCCACTTGGAATCGGCTTCGTACATGTTCACGCAGCCGTGGGAGCCGTAGTGCGCCGGGTCGCCGTGGGCGATGCCGTAATTGTTCCAGCTTGCCGTGTGGAAGCCTTCGCCGCCGTAGAAGTAGCTTACCCACTTCACACCCTTGGACAGGTAGCGCGAGCCGTCGTCGTTCAGGCCGGTCATGTCCTGGATCTGATACTTGAGGTAGATGTAGAAGGTGCCCAGGTCGGTTTCGTGCTTGCCGGTGGTGCCCGTGCACACCGGGAAGGTCTTGACGGCCTCGTCGTTGTGATACACAGTGGCAGTTTGCGCGGTACGGTCCACCACGATGCGGTATTCGCTCTTCTTCTGCACGGTTTTGAAGTTCTGCACGTCGCCGTCCACCGGAATGGTGGCGCCTTGGCCGTTTTTGAGCGCTTCGCCGATCTTCGGTGCGAGCGCCTCCATGTTCTTGACCTTCACGCCGTTCACGCCTTTGACGATGGTGGCCAGCACTTTGCCGCTGTTGTCGACGGCGTCTTCCTGGTCGACCGCGTCCTGGTTGAGTTGGGCTGGGACCTGCTGCTGCACGTAGTTGGTGATGGCGTTGTCATCGTAGGACAGCGAAAGCGTGCCGTGTTCGAGGTCGGCGTCGGTTTTCAGCCATGAGGCCACGACTTCGGCTGGAATCTGGAAGGTCTTGCCTTGTCCGTTGTCCAGCACAATCGGCGCATTCAGTCGCGCGTTTGCCTGGTCGGCCACGTTTTGGGCTTCAGGCAGTGCGACCGGCACGTCGATGGTTTCGTACGTGATCGTCACGCTGCCGCTGTGCCCCGGGTTCGCGATGGCTTTGGCGACCGTGTCGATCACGTTGTCCACCTTCGGGGACCTGCCGCCGCGGCCTTCCACTGCGACGAAGGCGCGCGCGTTGGCATCGTACGATGCGGTGGACGGTACCGCGCGGTCGGTGTCCTGCACGAATTTGTCGGTGACGAACGTCCTGAGGGCCAGCTTGTTGGACTTGGCGTTCAGCGGCACGTTCTTCTTGACGAACGGGTTGACTTCGTTGATGTATTCGAGTGCGCCGTTGGTCTGGTGCTTGGCGGCGAGCAGTTCCGTGACCGTCTTGTCGACGTTGTAGCTCACGCCGAGGTCGCTCAGGCTGCCGGAAGCGTTGTTGCCGTTGCCGTCCTTGATGTTCACGGTGGTGTTCTTCACGGCGGCCGTCACCGTGTTTTTCAGCTGGTCGGCGGTCTGTCCGGCCACACTGGTTCCGCCGAAGGTCACGCCCGGCGCGGCCTTGTCTTGGAAGTACCAGCGTGCGGTGAAGAAGCCGGCGATCGCGGCGACCACCAGCACGGCGAGCACGATTCCGGTGATGATCAGCGGCAGTTTGCGTTTCTTGGCCACGACGGCTTCTCCTTCGACCGGCATGGTGAGCACGGGAATGGCGGGAGCGGGCGTGGATGAGGGCATGTCACCGGTAGGAATGGCACCAGTGGGAACAGCTCCGTTGGGGACAGTTCCGGCAGGCGTGGTTTCGGCGGCACCGGCCGTCGGGAATGACTGGAACGGCTGGGTCTGGTCCGATGTGAAATTCAACGGCGGCATGGTCTCGGTGGCGGCGTTGGACACGTCGTCCTGTTCGGACACATCGGCCACGTCGGCGAGATTGATCGTATCGCCGTTCTCACCAGACTGCGGCGGCACGGCATTCACCCTTCAAACGAGATGCCGGCGAAACTGTTGTCCGCATCGTTCTGCCCACTTCTATCAGACATGTATGTGGTTTCCTCATTCACTCTCTTAACGGTACATACCATGCAGCATGATACGCAGACGAGTGCCCAAACGAATACCTAAACAAGCTCCCCCGGCAACCGCCCCGAAGACAGGCTCAGCCGATACCACCTTTTAATGGCAGGTCTTGTCACGGCAGGTCGTGGCCGAGCCATTCCTCAATCATGTAGCGTGCGATCGTGGCTTTGCCCGGAGCCTCCATACGTCCCGAAACCAGTTCGCTCATGTATTCGTCGCGTGTGACCCAACGCGCCTGCAACGTTTCCTCGCCGTCCACGTGCACGTCGGTGGTGACCGCCACGCCTTTGAACGCCATCATGAGAGACGAGGGGAACGGCCACGGCTGGGAGCCGAGGTATTTGAGTTCGCCTATTTCGATGCCGACTTCCTCTTTGGCTTCGCGCCGGCATGCGTGCTCCAGGTTTTCGCCAGCCTCCACGAATCCGGCCGAAACCGAGTACAGGCCGTTGTTGCGCCATGCGCTGTTGTGCTGCAGCAGCAGACGGTCATCATGGTCGACGATCGCGGTGATCACCGCTGGCTCGATTCGGGGGAACAGCAAACGATTGCCATCCTCATCGTTCGTGCAGTGCTGAGCCCAGCCGCCGAGCGCCGGTTCGACGGGCGCGCCGCACGTCGGGCAGTGACGCTGCCGGGCGTGCCACATGCTGAGCGAGATGGCGGAGGTTGCCTGTCCGGCTTCGCGTGCGCTGGCGTGGGGTGCGAATCCGCGCAGGTCCACCCAGTCGAATCGGGTTGCCGCGCTTTCCAGCAGCGATTTCGCGTTTTCCTGCGATTCGTGCGCCGGCACTTCGGCGAACGCGTCGTCCGCTCCCCCGCTGCAAGCCGTCGCAGCCATAATCGTCGTATCGTTCGGCTGGACGTGCGTCACGTCCACGGCGACGACGTGCTCGCCCAATCGTCCGCCGTACGAGCCGAGGAATATGGCGAGCGCCGATGGGTGCGATTCGAGTTCCGCGGCAACGTACGCGCCCGGCAGTTGGGCGAGGCGCATTTTCACGTTGGCGTAGTCGGCGATGGCGCCTTGGCCGTGCGGCACGGCCACTTTGCCGTCTTTGACGAGGATGACTTTCGTTGCCGGTTCCGCCAGGACTTTGGCGAACAGGTCGGGTTCGCCGCGTCGTGCCACTTCGTAGTCGATGTCTCCTTGGGCGAGTGGCAGGAACGGCAGGGTCTGCGTCAATGCCAGTGGTGAGAACACGCTCATGGTTGTGTTACCTCTTTCATGCGTGTTATATACGGAATATATTCGTTATACATACGTAGTACATATTTCGTATATACGTTTTATATATTTTCTCTATATCTTGTCGATACGCCGGATGGTCTGCCACAGATAATCGTCGCAGCCGGCTCAGCCGACTCGCTTCACCAGTTCCAGCAACGCGGCGGCCACCTGGTCGGGGTGTTCGTACGCGCTGAAGTGGCCGCAGTCGTCGATCACCGTCATCGTCACGTCGGTTTTCGTCATCGCGTCGGCGACCGGCTTCATCACTGCCGGCGGGCTGGACGGGTCCTTGTCGCCGCAGATTACTGCGACTGGCACGTTGATGTTCGGCAGCACGTCGTTCAGGTCGGGACGGCCAGCGGCCATGCGTTCGCGCCAGGCGATGCCGTCGGCGGGCTGTTCGTTGATCCACGTTTCGAACTGCCTGCAGTAGGCGTCCGACTGCTTCACGGTGGAATCGGCTTCCGACGGCACGGCGAATCCCATGACCGGCTCGTGTGTGCCGGTCGTTTCGCAGTCGGTGGCGATTGCGACGCGCTTCAATCGCATGTCGGCGGAGTCGGCGTCGGCTTTCGTGTCGCACAGGGCGAGCGCCGCCACCGCTTCCGGATGCAGGCGTTGGATGTCGAGAATCAAGTAGCCGCCCATCGACAGGCCCACCCAGATGGCTTTGCCATAGCCGGCGGCGTGCAGCAGGTCCACGTACGCGTCCGCCATGCGGTCCAGTCCGTATGGGAACGCGCCGTCGGCGTCCTTGCCGCCGCCGTCTTCGTCGGACGGAATCGGTCCTTCGCCGGCGCCGGGCATGTCCGGAGCCCAGATCGCAAATGGTTTCACGCCTTGTTTCACAGCTTGGTCGCGTAAAGCCGCCGCGCACTCGTCCCACATGCGGTGGTCCACCGGGAAGCCGTGCACGAGCACCACCGGCGTGGTTTCGGTATCGTTGCCGCCGTCCGTATATATGTTGTTGTTCAGTTCAATCGCCATATTTTTTCTAATCCTCCCCTATCTGCCTGTTCGCCTAGTTTGCTTGGCTCTTGCCCCGCTTGCGCGGCTTGTCCTACTTGCCGGTCCATGCGAGCGCCTGCCGCACGATGGTGCCGTAACCATTGGCCATCTGCCCGACGAAGGTGTCGAGCATGTCGCCGGACGGGTCGACCCATTCCACATCGAGCGTCTCGTCCTGCGGCTTGCAATCGCCGGCGATCGGCACCACGTAGCACAGCGCGATCGCATGTTGGCGTGGATCGTAATAGTCGGACAGGCCGGGTGTCGGGAAGAATTCGGCCACGGTGAACGGCTGCAGGCTGATCGGCAGCTGCGGCAGGGCGATATCGCCCAAATCTTTTGCGACGTTGCGCGCCACCGCTTCACGCAACGATTCGTGATAGAGCACACGTCCGGCGATCAATGTGCGTTCGATGCCGCCGTCGTCGGTGACGCGCAGCAGCGAGCCGATTTGCGCCACCCTGCCGAGATCGTCGGTGCGCACCGGCACGACCACGACGTACGGAATCGGTATTTCGCGGCGCATGCGGTTGATTTCGTCCGATGGGAGCCATCCCGGAGGGTTGCCCATTCCGCGGATGAAATCCTCCGGCGTAATGTCGTCGAATTCCCCGCGATGGCGGTTGGCGTCGAAATCGCCCTCGTCGGGCACTTCATCATTCATCACTGGCATGGTTCCATTATCACGCACGGCATGTGAATGTCACGTGCTTCCGATTCTTCCCATAGCGCAATCGGGTGCGGCAGTGTGTTTGCGTGGCGTGCGGCTATATACTTTTCGCAAACGGGCTTTCGCAATATTGCGCAGCATTGCACGATATTGTTTTTTGAAATCGGCTTATAGCGTAAGCCGGGAAATGGGGAACGCATATGGCAACGCATGCAGTCACTTCGCAGGATTTCAACCAGGTCATCGAATCCAATGATCTGGTGTTCGTGGATTTCTGGGCCACGTGGTGCGGTCCGTGCCGTGCATTCGGCCCAACGTTCGAGAAGGCAAGCGAGGCGAATCCGGACGTCTATTTCGCGAAGGTGGATATCGATCAGAATCCCGATCTGGCCGCCGCGGCCAAGGTTCAGGCAGTGCCGACGCTGATGGTCGTCAAGAAGCAGCAGATCATCTTCCAGCAGGCCGGCGCGTTGCGCGCTTCCGATTTGGATGATCTGATCAGCCAGGCCAAGGCGTTGGATATGGATGCGGCCGCTTCCGATGGAGACACCGCTTCCAGCGGAGACGCCAAAGTGAAAACGCCAAGTAGTCAGTCGGAACGATGATTCGGCCCGTCGCCTGCGCGTTGCATACGTTATCTTCAAGTTCCTTGGGGTGCGGTAGACTATATGCAGTTGCGCGCATTCCGGCGGAACCCTAGCGGTTGTGCGCCGTGCCCTAGGCACGGAATCCGCCGAGGAATTGTACCCGATGTAGGAGCAGAATGGCTAGCCATAAGAAACATGCCCAACCAACTACGTTTGCCTTGCCGGGCAAATCTCAGATGGTGAAGATTGTCGCAACGGTTGCGGCAGTGGGGCTGTTGGCCACTGGCGGCATCGTGTCGCATAATCTGTACGCCACCGCGGAGAAGTCTCCTGCCAAGCAGGTCACCGCGTATTCCGTCACCGACAGCATCGAAGCCTCCCGTGGCAACGCCCGTGAGGCGCTTTCCGGAGATACTTCGTACGTCACCGTGAAGATCAACGGCAAGACCCGCGTGGTTCCCGGCATGCATTTCACCGACGTGAAGTCCGTGCTTGACGCGGGCGACATCACCCTTGATACGGAAGACACCGTTTCCCCGTCTTTGGATACGAAGGTGAACGAGAACACCGTCATCAAGATCGAACGTGCCGGCGCTTCCGTTGAGGTGTCTGATACGGATATCGCATTCAACACGGTCAAGAAGGAGACCTCCAGCCTGCCGAAGGGCCAGGAGAAGGTCGAGACCGAAGGCGCGAACGGTGTTATGGAGACCACGAACCTCGTCACCAAGTCCGGCGGCAAGGTCATGTCTTCCAATATGATCAGCTCTTTCGTGAAGAAGGCTCCGACCGACAAGGTGATCCTCGTCGGCACCGGCTCCTCGTCCACGCCGTCCGCGGCCGCAGCGTCGATCGGCACCACCGTGCCGGCTGGCGAAATGCAGCAGTGGGCTCACGATTATCTGCTGTCCAGCGGCTATTCCGAGGCCGATTTCACCGCCACCGTGTACATCATTTCTCATGAGTCCGGTTGGAATGTCGCAGCCACGAACCCAAGCTCCGGCGCGTACGGTCTGCCGCAGGCGCTGCCCGGTTCGAAGATGGTGAGCGCCGGTGCCGATTGGGCCACCAACTACCAGACCCAGCTTAAGTGGTTCTGGGGCTACTGCGCACAGCGCTACGGCTCCATCCAGGGCGCCTACACCTACTGGCTCGCCAACCACTGCTACTGAGTTTTAGTTTTTCAGACAGGAGAGGCTCCGCACACATTGTGCGGAGCCTCTCCTGTCTTATACACCTTTTTATATTTCATATGGAAAGATGCAGGCCATTCATGGCGTTACGGTTGTTTATGCACGCAATTCATTCATCGCTTTTATCGCGGCCCTTTTGGCCATCTTACGCGTGAGCGAACGGCCAGACGCAACGGGCTCGAAAAAGCCGTCATGCTCTTTTTCCACCGTCCATCGCCAACCAAGCACGTTATCTTGAGCGACTCGAATACTGAACGAAGATCCTACACGCCCGCTACCTGCCACATTCATTCCAAGCTCCCTTTTTCAGGATTTTTGGGCTGGATGCATACGTACTCATTATTAGCGTTTATGGACGATTCGCACAGCCTATCAAGATACTGCATATAGTACAGCACTCACATCAAGAGAACTGTACTATATGCGATTTTTCAAGCTGAGCGGAATATTGTTCACTTACTCGCCATCTTTGGCCGTATGATGCGAACCTTTGCGGGGACCGCGCTTGCCGGATACACCCTTTGAGGCATCGGCCACAGCAAAAATGACAACCTTCTCATCCGGGTAGGACTCGCCATCCATGGCGAAATAGGCGATCTGGTCGTCTGCGACCGGCGGGAAGGTGAAATACTTCTGCACCGCTACCAGCACATCGGTGGTACGCACGGTCACGGAAGAAGCCTTTCCTGCAGCGTCAGAGTCGACGCCATCGGCCTTGCTTCGCTTGGTCTTGCAGAACTTGATGGCGTTCTCGTCTTTGGCGTCGCATGCCTGGACTGCGATCTTCTTCTGCTTGTCATTCACCAGCAATTTCACGTATGCCGGGCATCCGAGCGCTTCGGTCACGCCTTTGGAAAAGCGAACGGATGATTCCATGACCGTCATGGTCATCTTATTGGTGGTGGTCTTTTCTCCCACTGCTTCAAATCCGTTAAGAACAGACATGCCAACCCCTTGAAAATATAGGATATTAATTACATGCAATATAATACAACAATTCGCATAAATACACCCTTTTTTCACTAATAAAATAGGGGGTATCTCCGCTTTCCAGCAGAAATACCCCCTGTATTTCCAAGAATATAGCAATAATTCATAGACTTCATTGAACAAGTTTTCATTGAGATGAATTCAAGGAAATCATGCACCAATAATGTCGAGAATTACCGCGCCATATTTCAATAGTTGTATTTCACATCATTGGTCATTTTGCCACACGGCGTCTGATCGAGCTTCATATCAGCCGTGGCCTTGTCAGACACGGTCACGTCGAACTCGTACGTCACGCTCTTGCCAGGTGCGATGTACGCCATACTGGAGTTCAATGGCTTGCCGTCCATGGTGGCATTGCTACGGTCACGCACATCACCGGTCACGGCGATTGATCCAATCGAACCACCTGCAGGCGCGTAAATCAGCACACGCTGCGCGGATGTGCCACTCGGCGCCACGGGCACGCCACCAACGCCCTTCTGCTCACCACCGAGAATGTAACTCGTGCAGGCAGCCATTTCCGTGGAAGTCATACGGTTGGTCAGCGTGTACTTCACGTGGTAGGTCTTGTCCCCTGTCTTGGTCACTTCGCTGGTACGGTCGATATACCAACCCATCTTCGAAGGATTCTGCTCGCTGATGTAAATGCCCGTTTCCGGATTGGTCTCGCTCTCAGGCGCATTCTTGGCGAGTCCAGCACCTTGGAAGTACTTCGCTTCGTCTTCGTGGAACGTGTAGGCGTAGAAGTGGCGGTTCTCGGCCAAATCACCGATGCTTTGCGCCACCTTCATCATCTTGTCCACAGTCATGTTGCCAAAAGCGCCGTCCATCACCGTTTTGGCAATGTACTCGAAGTATTCGTCCTGCTGTGCCACAGGAACGTCCTTGTAGATGGTGTTGAGCATGTATTCGGCGGTGTTCTCGCCGGTAAGCACAGTGCCGTTGGACAAGGTGACTGGTCCGTTGATCTCCACCATTTTCTGGATGAACACCGGATCCACGGAAATCAAACCGTCGATGTTGCAGGCATATTGCGAACGCTGCCATGAAGCGTTGAGCATTTCCGCGTTGCGGGAAACATCCGGCACCGCGAAGGTGTCTCGCACGTCGAAGGAGAAACCCAACGGCCTGTTGAATACCGCATGTTCCTCAGAGGTGCCGTTGTTGCCATTGACGAACTCACCATTCGGGTGGAAGTCCCCCACCGCGATTTTGCCATGATCCGCAGTCATGGTGCCGAGAGAGCCAACCAAGCCGCCGCCGGAACGTGTTTCGGATGTGGTCTGTGCCGCCAGCAAGTATGTGCGGGCACCGTTCTGGCCGAGGAAGGAAGGCAGCATGTGAGTAGCGTTGCTGACCTGCCCGACCAAATCGGCGATATTGTCAAGCTGGTCCTTGCCCTGCTGATAGGCTTTCTTCACCATGCCGATTTTCGGCTCGGCAAGACTGTTATACTGCTTGTTCTGCTGCTGCACCTGCTGGTTGAGCTTGTCGAAGTTGCCTTGCGCATCGGCGATTGGCTGCAGATTAAGTTGCCCTTCCGCACCGGAAAGATTGGCATCGGCAAGCTGCTGCACCGCAGTGGTCAACGATGGCAGTGTCTGCTGTGCAAGGTTGTCCACGACTTCCGTCATGCCTTGCACAGTGGCGATGTCACTGCCGACGAACGGCATTTTCGCGGCCACGTTCCATAGTGAACCGTGCGCAATCTGCTTGGCCTGCGCCGTCTGCTGCTGAGCCTGCGCGATGGACGCCTGCGACGCGGCGGCATCCTTGAGCTTTGCAGGGTCATTGATTGCGGATAGTGAGGATATGGCTTGCGATTCGTGTGCCTTGACGCTTTTTGCCTGCTTATACAGTTGCATACCAAACACTGCGGCGATGGCGAGTAGCACAACCAGCACCGCAAGTACAATAAGCGTCACATTCCGTGCCGTATGTTTTTCCCGTATTGCTTGAGCATGTTGCCCCATGCTTTGCTCCTCAAATCATTAAGCACTCAATTTGACTATTCCAGCGCATTATTGTGCCACATGGCACCCCTTTTTTCGGCCGCCAAATGAAATTTCCCTCTGTTCCATCACAAGAACAGAGGGAAAATCACAGAAAACCCACTTATTGGCTCAGTACGATCCACGGCCAGTGAAGATTACCATCACGGTTTTGGCAAGAATCGCAAGATCTCCAGCGATGGACCAATTCTCAATGTAGGAGACGTCCAAATATTCGCTTTGCTCCTGTGAAAGATCCGACCGGCCGGACACCTGCCACGGACCGGTGATGCCCGGCTTGACCAGCAGTCGGGCGGAATATAGGGAACCATAGCGGGCCACTTCTTCCGGCAATGCCGGGCGCGGACCGACCAGAGACATATCGCCCTTGAGCACGTTGTAGAACTGCGGGAACTCATCCAAAGAAGTCTTACGGATGAAGTGACCTACCTTGGTGATACGCGGATCATCTTTCATTTTGAAGATGAACCGGTCTTCCTGCCCAGTTTCCTCAGCGAGTTTCTTCTTCAGCTCCTCAGCATTGGTGACCATGGAACGGAATTTATACATTTTGAACGGCTTGCCGTGCAGTCCGATACGGGTCTGAGAGAAGAACACCGGACCGCCATCATCAAGCTTGATGGCGATGGCGACGCCGAGAAGAATCGGAGAGGAAATAATCAGCGCGCACAGTGAGCCGATGATGTCCAGCAAACGCTTGATTACGTTCGCAGCTCCCGTGTACTGCGGCAGGGAAGCCAACAGAACCGGCTGTTCCGTGGTGTTTCGCAGATACAAACGGTGACCGCTCACATCCGCCAGGGAGACCGCCAAGGCAAGTTCCATACCCAGCGACTCCACCGCAAGAGACAGACCATGCAGCATTTCGGAATCACGCGAAAGCACGTCAGCCACATAGACTTCCTGTACACCGAGGCTTTCGCAAATACGTGGGAATGCCGAGTTGAAAGGAATCACCTTGAGTTTGCTGGAACCTTCGATATTGGCATCCGGTGTGTATGAGGTAACCACATAAGCGTCTTTTGAAGCTGGATCCGCTTCAATTGGGCATACAGCAACTGGTTCGTACCCCCAATTCATGCAGTTGCGCATGGTCTGCAAGGCTTTGTTGATGCCATCGGAAGATCCGATGACCACCGTTCTGTACTTGCAAGAGCCTTTGCTGCGGTGACGATGCAACGCTTGACGCATCTGCCAACGTGCGATGATATCCAAGAAGAAGGCGATGACTGGCGCGATAATCAACGCAGTACGGGGCAATGCAAGTTTGAAAATAAATGCAAGGCTGCAGTATGAGATGATGGTCAGCAACGACGCATTGATGATTTTGGCATACAGCTCATAGCCGTCCGCCATAACATGGCGGTGGTATGTGCCCGCGAATGCCAAGCACAGCAACCAAATCAGGCTGAACAGAATGAGGAAAAGCCAAAACGGCATCACATCGCCGATGGCATCGAAAGCAGCACCGTTGATTACAAGGCTGACGGTCAACGAAAGCAGCATCACTGCCAAATCGATGGCGATCAGGCTGGCGACGAAGGCGAAACGCCACCGGGGAGTCGATTCAGCCTTGCCGCGCCTATGTCCTTCCTTTTCCGCAGGAAACGGGGTATTGGAAAAAGTCATCGGCTCGAACTGCTTTTGCAGACGCTGATTCTGCATGGACGCGTATGCCTGTCGATGCGCATTGGACGAGACGATATGAATCTCTTGAGTCCTCATACCTTGCTCGCCGTTTGGTGCGCCGGATTCACCGGTATTCACGCCTTGCATGTATCTCTCTCCCCTTCAGCTGCATACGGCAAACAATTTACCACAGCCCCCCCCCCAGAAATTAAGAGGGACCTATGGGGGGTACCATTCGCTATATCCAAATCCTTCTCCGGTATGGCTTATTCGCCAGCAGTACCTGTATCTGAACCGCCGTTACCGCCGCCGTTCGAACCACCGTTGCCGTTGCCGTTCGAACCGCCATTATCGTCGTTAGAACCGCCGTTACCGCCGCCGTTCGAACCACCGTTGCCGTTGCCGTTCGAACCGCCATTATCGTCGTTAGAACCGCCGTTACCGCCGCTCGAACCGCCACCGTTCACACCGTTTCCAGAGCCCGGACCAAATTGCCACGTATATGTGTAGCGCCGATTCGTAGTGCCGTTATTGGTATTCGAATTGGTATTCGACTGGGCATTAGCCGCAGTTTGCTCCGCCACAGACTTGTTCACGCCGTCAGAAGTCGAGGAAATCACCTTCGAAGCGTTCTGCATGGCCGCAACATCGGTGCTTTTGCCATCGAGGAGTTTCTGGGCAGCGTCAATCGCCTTGGCAAGCGCGTCACGTGTCGACTCGTCCGCAACCTGGCCTGCAGAACCGTCAAGCAACGTCTTTGCGTCGGCAATGGCCTTCTGCAATGCGGCAGTCGTCTTATTCACTTCCAAAGCTCGCTTGCTGGCGGCCACAGCTGTGGCTGCTGCGGTAACGGCCTTGGTCTGTTCTTTGATATTGCTGATCTGCTTGCTCATACTACGGGCGTGCGCACGCAGTGTGGTTTCGGACAGCAACACCGAACATCCGCCGACCGTCTTGAGGTTTTGCGCCTTGGTCACGGCCTGAGTGAGTTGGTCGATTGTGGCGGCATCCGCCACCTGGTTTGCCGCAGTGCCCTGCAGACTGGTCGCCTGTTCGATGGCGTTTTGCAGTTTTTCGTTGGCTTTGGAGTATTTGGATTTCACCTTCTCGCATACCGCCACTGCCGCACGCTGTTCTTTCGAATTGATACGATTGCGTACCACGATGACACCAGCGATAGCAACCGCCACTGCCGCAATCGCAGCGACAATGGCAATAATCTTTCGCTTGTCCGCAGACGGCTCTTTCGGTGCGGCCAGAATGGTTTTCAGCGGATCGTGTTCCGGATCTTCCGCGGCAAGTTCCTCTAGGTCGGTTATGTCATCCGAAGTATCAAAGGCCTGAGTCGCTTCGGCGTCCTGTTCATCTGTCGAAGAAACGAGGGGTGGCAAAGTGGCGGTTTCCTCGGCATCGGCTGGTGCAACCGCATCATCGAAATCGATGGTGTCGAGCGGCATACTGGGTATATCCGCGATTGTTGGCGCAGCCGAAACCGGCTGTTCCGTTTGCGCAGGTACGGAGGAAGCGATGGTACGGGGCTCCGCAAGCGGAGTCTCATCCGCACCATCGGCCTCTTCCGAATCGGTAGGCTGCAATTTGGGGAAGGTCAGCGGAGGAATATCCCAGCTGGTGTCCACCACATCCCGAGATATGTTGGACAAAATACCGTTCATAGACTGGGAATCATCGTTCTCAGTTGCCATACACCCCTCATTCCGTGAAGAAGGAAAACGTCAGATCCTCTTCTTCTTGCCGTTTGCACGATGGCTGCTACGCGGAGCACCATCTTCATAGTAGTAGTAATAGTTGGAGTGGGAGTTGACCTTCTTCGGATCTGCACGGTTGAAGATGAAGCCAAGCACCGGCACCTGCGCGGTGGCGAGCGTGTCGGACGCCTCCTGCAGGGACTTCTTCTCGCACACGTTACGGCTGACCACCAGCAGAAGGCCCTTGGCCCAACGGCCGAATACCGCGCCATCGTTGGACACCGTCAACGGGGCGGTATCAATAATCACGTAATCGTATTGGGTGAGCGCCTGCTCCACCATGAGCTTCATGGTTTCGGAGCCCAGCAGCACGCCAGCGTTCGCTGGCCTCTTGCCGCCAGGCAGAATGTGCAGGTTCGTCTTCCAGTAGCTCTGCACCACGTCCTTCGGGCCCATCTGCCCAGACAGCACGTGCGCCAGACCGGCAGCACCTTCAATACCCAAATGATGGGCGACAGACGGGTGGCGGAGATCAGCGTCGATAAGCAGTACTTTCGCACCATCTTCAGCAAGGGCCACCGCAGTGTTGATAGCCATGGTGGTCTTGCCTTCGGACGGCTGCGCAGAGGTGATGACAAGCAGCTGGCCCACACCTTCGGTGCGGTCGGTCTGCAGGAAATCGATATTCGTATGGATACGACGGAATTCCTCGGCAATAGCGCCGTTAGGCTGGCTCACCAGCACCGGACGCTTATCATCAAGCGAAGCGTCCATCGGAACGGAGCCAAGGGAGGATGCTCGAACGATGCTACGCACATCGGAAGTCTCTTCAACCTTGGTGTTGAGGAGGTCTTTGATGAGTGCGGCGAACACGCCGATGATGATGCCGAGCACCACACCGACAGCCAAATACAGGGCAGTCTTCGGCGAAGACTTAGACGTCGGGACCTGTGCCTTCTGCACGATGGAAAGCTTCACCGGGGACTTATCTCCGGAGTACAGGTCGCTTTCAATGACGTTCTTCAGCGATTCGGCAACGGAATTGGCGATGTCCGCGGCCTGCTTCGGATCTCCATCCACCACGGCAATGTTCACGAATGCGGTGTTAGTCGGATTGGTGACGGTGACCTGGCCGGCAAGATCCGTCACAGTTTCGTCCAGACCGAGATCATCGATGACCGGCTTGAGCACTTTTGAAGTGGTGGCAAGCGTTGGGTATGAGGTGATTTGGTTGGAAATGTAGCTGCCGCCAGCGGACTGCTGGTTAATGTCGACACCATTTTGAGAAGCATTGTAAGTGGCCATGGTCTGAGCCGTAGCCGTATACTTCGCCGGAGCGAGGAAGGTATAAGCGCTCACACCTGCCACTACCACCACGAATGCGATGATCGCGGTGACCAGATGCTTACGAATGATTTTGAGCAGATCCATCAGAGTGATGCCGTCATCCGCTTCCTCAACTACCCCTTGCGGTGCGGTAGGCTGCTGCACATTAGCGTTCTCTACAGAAGTCACTGAACTTCCCCATCTCACATTGACAATATCCTTCCCAACAATAATCTTCCCCCTCGAACTATTCCTCATCCCTTCATACATTGAACACATTTTTTGGGAACTCAAACAGATGGGCTGTGAAATAAGGAACATTCCCTGTCGATATCGTGCGCGTACGAGACTTATTGGCAATATTCTGTGGCCGATTTTGGCGACCTATTTCTGGCGACAAGAAAAAGTACCACCGGCCGACCGTGCCCAAGTGAACAAGGCCGCCAACACCTGCTGTTAGCCTTTCCTACGCCCAGCTTAAGTCGATTTGGGAGAACGACAAGGCAAGCTGGAAGAATACGCTGTCCCGCCAGCAAGGCGTGTACATAATAACCAATACCGATAATGGGAAACTGTATGTGGGAAGCGCCACCGGAAGGAACGGCATATATCAGCGGTGGAAAAACTACATAGATAATGGCCACGGCGGCAATACAGAACTAAGCAAACTTGTGGAACAGCAGGAGAAGCGTACGTAGAGACGCATTTCCGTTACACGCTTTTGGAACATTACGATTCCACCGTGCCCAAAAACGTCGTCCTCGCCCGAGAAGCCTATTGGAAGCAGGCACTGGACACCCGCAAACACGGATACAACGATAATTAGGCCTTGCCAGATATAGATACCCCAAGAATTTCCTCAAATCATTGGTAGTGACCGGTACAGGCTTTCATCATCATTCCGCCACGCCCTGAAAGTGACGGAATGTATGTGCCCAGCTTCCCATTTCGCCTATATATGGCAGATTTCAAGAGATGGAAACTCCCATTTCGCTTATACGCGGCAGATTCCGAAAGATGGAAACTCCCATTTCGCCTATATATGGCAGGTCATAACGGGCAAAAGCCACTTTGGGGGTACATTTTCCACAGTTTAATGCGCTTTATCAGAGAGGAACCAAGAGTCCCAGAAACGTCACCCATCTCGATGAAGCTGGTGATGTTTTGTTGGGCTATTTCAACACAATCATCTACTACGCAACTTCCGAGTAACTGCTCTGGGTCCGACTGTTCAACCTGAAGAACCTCTACCAGCAAGCCGTTGGCAATTCTTCAAATACTTGGAATCCTGCTGGCGATCTACGCGGTCCGCATCCTGCTCGACTTCATCCGTCAAGAGCCATCCGTCACCCCTCGTTGACCGGCACGTAGCTAACGTCAATCACGGGGAACAGCGTTCTAGACGCCTAGATGACTGTGAGTGATCAAATAAAGGTGTTCGGCGTTGGCACTTGTTTCTGCATACTTTCCCGCACAATGGGATTAGCGGCATAATATTCTTGAATCGTCTTTTTGCTGATAATCGTGCTGCATGGAGCGGAAGGCGGCAAATCACCGCGCGCGATTTTCCAAGGGCTCTCAGCGTGCGTCCTTATGCTTAGCTCATTTCCCGTACGAGACGACAGCACCGCGCACACTGCATCTATGGTTTGCTTTTCTTCTTCAGAAAGCGTCTTTTCACAGTCGTTCACAGGAAGCTCGCCTTCACGGATAAGGAATTTTCCCCTGTGCTGCGCATACAGTTCACGACATACAGGGCCGCCACGCCATGCTTGGAAATCTTCGTCAAAAAGAGGATGTCCACGACGAGCCAAAGATTCCGCCTGCGAATAGAACGCGAGCTTTTGTAATTTCATAGTGGTCATTGCTCCACAGCGTTTAAGAATGTACGCCGCGACATCCACCACAGTTGCCATGTCAATCCTCCCTTCATA